>ERZ1066136.284-NODE-284-length-47318-cov-13.979942_pt1 | contig 47318 bp, 39 predicted proteins | sample MGYA00382783_ERZ1066136 | MGnify/ENA primary metagenome ERZ1066136 (study PRJEB33369, sample SAMEA5778366) | biofilm metagenome | biome: Industrial cooling water; feature: Water cooling tower basin; material: Biofilm | place: United Arab Emirates | collected... | reverse complement strand
GTCGAAGGCCGCCTACGAGCGCGCCGAGCACCTGTTCGGCCGCGTGCCGATGACCTGGATGAACAAGAAGTCGGGGGCCTTCCCGATCTACCTCGACCGCGCGCAGGGCAATCGCGTGTGGGACATCGACGGACACGAGTACATCGACTTCGCCCTCGGCGACACCGGCTCGATGGCCGGGCACTCGCACCCGGCCGTCGTCGAGGCCGTGCAGCGCCGCATCGGCGAGCTCGGCGGCCTCACCACGATGCTGCCCACGGAGGACGCCGAGTGGGTCGGCGCCGAACTGTCGCGCCGCTTCGGCATGGACCGCTGGTCGTTCTCGCTGACGGCGACGGATGCGAACCGCTGGTCGATCCGCCTCGTCCGTGCCCTCACCGGAAAGTCGAAGATCGTCTTCCACTCGTACTGCTACCACGGCTCGGTCGACGAGTCGCTCGTCGTGGTCGGGCCCGACGGCGAGAGCATGGCCCGCCCCGGCAACGTCGGCGCCCCCGTGCCGGTGACCGAGACCTCGCGCGCCGCCGAGTACAACGACCTGCCGGGCCTCGAGCGCGCCCTCGCGCACGGCGACGTCGCGGCGGTGCTCATCGAGCCGGCGCTCACCAACATCGGCATCGTGCTGCCCGAGCCGGGGTACCTCGACGGCGTGCGCGCGCTCACCCGGCAGTACGACGCGCTGCTCATCATCGATGAGACGCACACGTTCTCGGCCGGACCGGGCGGCATGACGAAGGCCTATGGCCTCGAGCCCGACATCGTGGTCATCGGCAAGGCGATCGGCGGGGGCATCCCGACCGGCGCCTACGGCCTGTCGGCCGAGTTCGCCGAGAGGGCGCTCGCCCGCACCGACCTCGACCTGGTCGACATGGGCGGCGTCGGCGGCACGCTCGCCGGCAACCCGCTGTCGGTCGCGGCGATGCGCGCAACGCTCGAGCATGTGCTCACCGACGAGGCTTTCGCCCACATGATCGACACCGCCACGTACTTCACCGACGGCGTGAACGCGCTCTTCGACCGCTACGACCTGCCGTGGGCGATCAACCAGCTGGGTGCGCGCGCCGAGTACCGCTTCGCGCGGCCGTACCCGATCAACGGCACGCTCGCGGCCGAGGCCGCCGACAGCGAGCTCGAGGACTTCCTGCACCTCTACCTCGCCAACCGCGGCATCATGCTCACGCCGTTCCACAACATGGCCCTCATGGCGCCCATGACGACGCGGGCAGACGTGGATGCTCACCACCGGGCCTTCGAAGCCGCGATCGTCGCGCTCGTCGCGAAATAGGACGCAAGCCTCGAGCGCCGACAGTGTTGTGATGCAACTCACAGCAGCGTCATGGGGCTCGTAAGGCTTTCTGGCGAGCTGCTCTCAGACTCAACGGAGATCAACACCGTATTCTTCGAGCGCGGTCGCTGAACGGAGAAGCTCAGCAGCGCGCGCCAGATCGGCAAGTGGTTCGCCAGAGGAAGGAGGATTGTGAGCCTGGACGCTCGATATCGAAGCGCCGCACTGTGGCGGTTACTTCTTGCGGCGACCATCGGTTTCGCGCTCTTGATTACCCTCGTCGCGACGCACACGAGCATGAACGGTGAACCCCACATGCCGGCGAGCCCGGCGATTGCATTGCAAACTGAGCAGCGGGTTGACGGCACTGCGTCGCTGCTGATGGCAGAAGTGCCGTCGGCGATGGTAGAGGACGAAACTCGGTCGGCTCCATCTCCCGCCAACGGTAGTTGGACAGCCAAGGCCACCGCACTCATCTCCGTTCTGATGCTCTGCATTTTGGCGGTTGCGGTTGTGCTTCACCACAGACGCTCTGCGACGGTGAACGGCGGCAAGCCGACCCGAACGACACCCCCTCGGATGGCTCTCCCCGACAGTCTTCGAATCGCGAATCTCACTACGTGGAGACAGCTGGGCGTGTTGCGGATGTGATGCAGTCGGCACGTCCACATCAGTCCTCTCTTGTTCGCTCGCGCCCTAGTTCTGCGCGCGCGAACCCAAACCCACAAAAGTCACTACAGAAGGAGATCCACCGTGAAGAAGTCCACGGCAATTGCAGGTTCATCCATCGCGCTGGCGGCAGCCCTTGCGCTCGGAGGCTGCGCCGCCACTGACGGGAGCATGCCCGGCATGCCCGGCATGAGCGAGTCAGAGATGTCCGAGACGACGGCGGAGTTCAACGCTGCCGACGAGATGTTCGTCACCATGATGATCCCGCACCACGAGCAGGCGGTCGAAATGTCGGACATGCTGCTGTCGAAGCCGGATCCTGACCCGCGCGTCGCCGACCTGGCGCAGCGCATCAAGGATGCGCAAGGCCCTGAGATCGAGACCATGAAGGAATGGCTCGACAACTGGGGGGTCGACTACGACGAATCGATGTCGGGAATGGACATGGGAGACATGGGAAGCATGGGCATGTCGGAGGAGGACATGCAGGCGCTCGAATCGGCGACCGGCGCGGAAGCGGACCGTCTGTTCCTCGAGCAGATGATCGTCCACCACCGTGGCGCGATCAGTATGGCGGAGACTGCCCTCGACTCGGGTCAGAATGCCGACGTGCTCGACCTCGCCAACCAGATCATCGCCGACCAGACGGCCGAGATCGCCGAGATCGAAGACCTTCTGGCCGCGCTCTAGCGCCCCATCGTCGGGATCCTCTGGCGGGAGCCAACGCCCGTCAGAGGATCCCGACGCCTGCTCACCGGAGCAGCGCCGTCAGGCAGCGCCTTCGAACATGCTCGTGACCGACCCGTCGTCGAACACCTCGTGGATGGCCCGCGCGAGCAGCGGGGCGATCGGCAGGACGGTGAGGCGATCCCAGCGCTTGTCCTCCGGGATGGGCAGAGTGTCGGTCACGACGACCTGGTCGATCGCCTCCGCCTGGAGGATGTCGAAAGCGGGGTCGGAGAAGATCGCGTGGGTCGCCGCGACGACGACGCCGATCGCGCCGGCCTTCTTGAGCGCCTCGGCGGCCTTCACGATCGTGCGGCCCGTGTCGATCATGTCGTCGACGAGCAGGCAGACCTTGCCCTCGACTTCACCGACGATCTCGTGCACCGAGACCTGGTTCGGCACGAGCGGGTCGCGACGCTTGTGGATGATCGCGAGGGGTGCCCCGAGCTTGTCGCTCCAGATGTCGGCGACGCGCACGCGGCCCATGTCGGGCGAGACGACCGCGAGGGTCGAGGGGTCGAGCTGCGCGCGGAAGTGCTCGAGCAGCACGGGCATCGCGAACAGGTGGTCGACGGGCCCGTCGAAGAAGCCCTGGATCTGCGCAGCGTGCAGGTCGACGCTCATGATGCGGTCGGCGCCGGCGGCCTTGAACAGGTCGGCGATGAGGCGGGCCGAGATCGGCTCGCGGCCTCGGCCCTTCTTGTCCTGCCGCGAGTACGGGTAGAAGGGCGCGACGACGGTGATGCGCTTGGCCGAGGCGCGCTTGAGGGCGTCGACCATGATGAGCTGCTCCATGAGCGCCTCGTTGATGGGGCGCGCGTGCGACTGGATGACGAACGCGTCGCAGCCGCGGACGCTCTCGTCGAAGCGCGCGTAGATCTCGCCGTTGGCGAAGGTGCGCGCGTCGGTGGGTAGCACCTCGGTCTCGAGCTCGGCCGCGACCTGCTCGGCGAGCTCGGGGTAGGCGCGCCCCGAGATGATGACGAGGCGCTTCTGGCCGGTGATCTTGATGCTGGCCACGAGTCCTCGGTTTCTGCCGCCGCGGCGACGATCGGTGTCGTTCTGCTGGTGCGCCGTGGGTGAGGTGCTACTCGTCCGCTGCGGCGGCAGCCGCCTCGGCCGCCGCGGTGCCCGGCCGGTTCTTCTCCACCCAGCCGGCGATGTTCCGCTGCGGAGCGACGTTCACGGCCAGCTCGCCCGGCCCGACATCCTTGCGGATGACCGTTCCGGCGCCGGAGTACGCTCCGTCGCCAATCCTAACGGGGGCGACGAAGACGTTGTGCGACCCTGTTCGCACCTGCGAACCCACGACCGTCTTGTGCTTGTTGACGCCGTCGTAGTTGGCCGTGATGGTGCCGGCGCCGATGTTCGAGCCCTCGCCGACGGTCGTGTCACCGATGTACGACAGGTGCGGCACCTTGCTGCCGGCGCCGAGCGTCGTGTTCTTCGTCTCGACGAACGTGCCGATCTTCCCCTTCTCGCCCACGACGGTGCCGGGGCGCAGGTAGGCGAAGGGCCCGACGGATGCCCCGGCCCCGATGACCGCGAGCGTCGCGTCGGTGCGGCTGACGCGCGCATCGACCCCGACCTCGGTGTCGGTGAGCGTCGAGTCGGGGCCGACGACGGCTCCGGCCGCGATCGTCGTCGCGCCCTTCAGCTGCGTGCCGGGAAGCACTTCGCTGTCGGCCTCGAGCGTGACGGTGCGGTCGATCCACACCGAGGCGGGGTCGCTGATCGTGACACCGGCGAGCTGCCAGCCGCGCACGATCATCGCGTTGAGGCGCAGGGCGGCGTCGGCGAGCTGCACGCGGTCGTTGACGCCGGCGACGAGCCAGCTCTGACCGGCGGGCAGGGCCGCGACCGGGTGACCGTCGCCGCGCAGCAGGCCGATGACGTCGGTCAGGTACTTCTCCTGCGCCGCATTGTCGGTCGAGACGAGGGCGAGCTTCTGCCGCAATGGCCCGTGCGTGAAGACGTAGGTGCCCGAGTTGATCTCGGTGATCGCCCGCTCGTCGTCGGAGGCGTCCTTCTGCTCGACGATGCGGTCGAGCGCGCCGTCTATGCCGCGCACGATGCGGCCGTAGCCGGTGGCGTCGTCGAGCACGGCGCTGAGCACCGTCGCAGCGGCGGCGCGGGCGCGGTGCTCGGCGAGCAGACCGGCGAGCGTGTCGGCGTCGAGCAGCGGCACGTCGCCCGACACCACGAGCACGTCGCCGTCGAAGTCGGCGGGCAGCGCGGCGAGCGCCGCCTCGACGGCCCGACCCGTGCCGGGGATCTCGTCTTGATCGGCGATGATGGCGTGCGCATCCAGCTCGCTGATCGCTGCGGCGACCACGTCGCGCTCGTGCCGCACGACGGCGACGACGTGCGCCGGATCGAGGGCGCGCGCCGTGGCGAGCACGTGCCCGATGAGCGGTACCCCTGCGAGCCGGTGCAGCACCTTCGGGGTCTGCGACTTCATGCGGGTGCCCTGCCCGGCGGCGAGCACGACGACGGCGAGGCGCGAGTCGGTCATGCGTCCATTCTGGCAGGGGTGGATGCGGCGCTCAGCACTCGACGACGTTGACGGCGAGCCCGCCCTCGCTCGTCTCCTTGTACTTGCGCGACATGTCGTCGCCGGTCTGCCGCATGGTCTCGACGACGGTGTCGAAGCTGATCAGGTGCGTGCCGTCGCCGTGCATCGCCAGGCGCGCGGCGGCGACGGCCTTGCCCGCGCCGATCGCGTTGCGCTCGATGCAGGGCAGCTGCACGAGCCCGGCGACGGGGTCGCAGGTGAGACCGAGGGAGTGCTCCATGGCGATCTCGGCGGCGTTCTCGATCTGCTCGTTGCTGGCGCCGAGCAGGTGGGCGAAGCCGGCGGCGGCCATCGAGGCGGCCGATCCGACCTCGCCCTGGCACCCGGCCTCGGCGCCCGAGATGCTCGCGTTGGCCTTGATGAGGCTGCCGATGGCGGCGGCGACGAGCAGGAACTCCTCGCGCGCCCGTGCCCGGTCGGGCACGGGGATGACGTCGAGCGCGTGCCGCAGTACCGCCGGGATGATGCCCGCGGCCCCGTTCGTCGGGGCGGTGACGACCCGGCCGCCGGCGGCGTTCTCTTCGTTGACGGCGATCGCGTAGGCCTGCAGCCATTCGAGCGAGCAATCGCGCGCACCCTCGCCGTCAAGGTCGCGGAGTCGGGCGGCCATGCCCGCCGCGCGGCGCGGAACGTTCAGCCCGCCCGGCAGGGTGCCGGTGGCGGCGAGCCCGGCGTCGATGCAGTCGTCCATCGCCTGCGCGATCGCGGCGAGCGCCTCGCTCGTCGCGGCTTCGCCGCGCACGGCGGCCTCGTTGGCGCGCGCGAGCTCGGCGATGCTGAGCCCGTGCGTGCGGCACAGCCGCAGCAGTTCGGCCGCGGTGGCGAAGGGGTACGGAACGGGCGTGCCTCCAGCGCCCGGGCCGTCATCGTCGCCCTCGCGTTCGACGAAGCCACCGCCGACCGAGTAGTAGGTCGACTCCGCGAGCAGCGCCTCGTCGGCGTCGCGCGCCGAGAGGGTCAGGGCGTTGGGGTGGCGCGGCTTGACCTCGCGCGGGGCGAAGATCAGCCAGGCGGGGTCAAGAGTGATGGCGTTGCGACCGGCGAGGCGGAGCATCCCCGATTCGGCGTCGGCGGTGACCCGCTCGACGTCGTCGCGCGTGACCGTCTCGACCGTGCAACCGGCGAGGCCGGCGAGCACCGCTCCGGGGGTGCCGTGCCCGACGCCGGTCGAGCCGAGCGAGCCGTAGAGGATGCACTCGACGCTCGCGACCCTCTCGAGCAGTCCGTCGACCTCGAGCCCGTCGGCGAACGCGCGCGCGGCCCGCAGCGGCCCGACCGTGTGCGAGCTCGAGGGCCCAATGCCGACCTTGAACAGGTCGAGGGCCGAGATGAAAGCGCGCTCGGCGAGCGGGGTGGCGACGGCGATCGGGATGCTCACACGGCCTCCTTGGCGCGGGCGACGGTGCACCGCTGCTGTCATTCTGCCGCAGGTCGTTCGCAGACGCACGATCTCGGGCGTGCGCGTTAGCGCACGTGATTCATGCCGCCCACGGGTTGACGAGCGAAATCGTCGTGTCGGTGAAGTCGCGCACGTTCCGCGTCGCGAGACTGTGGCCTCCCGCGAGGCAGATTCCGGCGATCATGGTGTCTTCACTACTCACCGAACGTCCGGTCGCCTCGCGATCCGCACGCAGTCGCCCAGCGACCTCGGCTGCACGCGCGTCGAACGGCAGAACGCGGTCTCCGGCAGTGTCGAGCAGATCGTCGATCGCCACCGACAGCGCATCCCGCTGGCGTCCAGCCGGGAGTCGATGCACGCCAAACCGAAGCTCTGCCACGGTGATGGCCGTGACCGCGATCTCGGAGGCATTCGTCACGAGCCATTGCACGACGCGAGGGTGGGGTACGAGGCGAAGGGGCTCGGAGAGCACGTTCGTGTCGACGACGATCACGACAGGTCGACGGGTCGCGCCGTGGTGCGGGCAGGCAGCTCGAGGTCTCCACGGAGGGACTCCGCCGAGGCGATCCAACGGTCAATGAAGTTCGGCTGCGCGGCAACCGACTGCTCAAGGATGGAGCGCACCTCGGCCTCCATCGAGCGGTTATGGGCAGCGGCGCGCTCCTTGAGAGAGCGCCGGATCGGCTCGGGGAGGTTGCGAATCGTCAACGTGGCCATCCTCACCTCCTGCTAGCAATGCTAGCACTCGCTTCTGGTGAACGGCACAGAGTAGCGATTGAGAAGGCGCGGGAGCGGCGGTGTGCACAAGATCGCTCCGCCTCCAGGATTCGAACCTGGACCTCACAGCTCCAAAGGCTGTCGTGCTGCCGTTACACCAAAGCGGATCGCGTGCCGGGCACGCCCTGCCAGTCTGCCAGAGCAGGCCCGGGTGCTCCCGAGCGGCGGGCGGGCATCCGGCGCAGCGGCGGGGCGGAGGAGGGCCGGGACGGCCCGCGGCACCCAGGGCGAGATAATGAGCAGATGACCGCCCGCGACGAAGTCGACCGCATCGTCGAGGCGTGGCGCCGTGAGCGGCCCGAGCTCGACGTCGAGCCGCTGCAGGTGCTGTCGCGGGTGAGCCGGCTGGCGCGGCACCTCGACCTGGCGCGCAAGCAGGCCTTCGCCGCGAGCGAGCTCGAGTCGTGGGAGTTCGACGTGCTCTCCGCCCTGCGACGCGCGGGCCACCCGTACGAGCTGAGCCCGAAGGCCCTGCTGCAGCAGACGCTCGTGTCGAGCGGCACCATGACCAATCGCATCGACCGGCTCGCGACCCGCGGCCTCGTCGAGCGGCGAACCGACCCGAACGATGGCCGCAGCATCCGCGTGCGGATGACCGACGAGGGCCGTCGCCGCGTCGACCGCGCCATCGACCAGCTCATGGTCGGCGAGGCCGCGCTGCTGCAGCGCCTGAGCCGCGCCGACCAGGAGCGCCTGGCTGGGCTGCTGCGCACGCTGAGCGCCGACTTCGACGACGAGGCCGCCGAGCTCTAGAGCAGGGGCAGCAGCGTCGACAGCACGACGGCGACAACGCCGGTGCCGCTGAGGATCCACCCGAGGGTGGTGAGGATGCGCCCGTCGTGCGACGGGTCGTCGACGCGCGCTTCATCCGGCCGGCTGGGATGCACCCACACCGTTCGGGCGTCTCCCACGGTCGCGGCCTGCGCGCTGGGCTCGGCCCGCATCTCGTGCACCGCTCCCCCATCGCCGAACCAGCGCAGCGTGACCTCGTGCGCGTCCGCCGCGGCGACGACCGCCTTCGTGGCGACGTACCGCCGCGACCAGCCGCGACGGGCGAGGCCGATCGAGAGCAGCACGATGCCGATCGGCAGCGTGAGCCACGCGAACACCTCCGCCGCGATGGCGATGGCGTCGAGCGGGTTCACCCCTCAATCGTAGGGTCGGCCCGACTAGCATCGAGCGCATGGCGTTCTGGAAGAAGTCGAGCCCGGTCGACGAGAGCCTGCCGAAGACCGACCGCGGCTCCGGCTCGTTCGACGACTACGTCGGCGTGCTCGTGCCGAAGAACGCGAAGGTCACCATGCGGCTCGCCAACAGCGACCCGTTCCAGGACGAGCTCGCCGCCCTGGCCGGCGAAGACCCCGAACTGCTCACCACGGCGACCCCCGCCCGCACGCTCGACCAGGAGCGCGTCGACGCGCCCATCGAGGTGCGCATCTTCTCGGGCCGCCGGGTGAGCGGCCCGGTCGGGTTCGTGCCGCGCGGGCTCGAGAGCCTCTACGACGAGGCTGTGCGGCGGCTCGACGGGCGTGGCGCGAAGCCGCGCATCCCCGTCACGGTCGTGCAGACCAAGCACGGGTACCGGCTCGATCTGCTCATGGGGCAGACGAAGTAGCGCAACGCCCGCTCGCGCACGCTAGCCGAGCAGCTCGCCCAGCTCGAGCCAGCGCTGCTCCAGCTGCTCGACCTCGGCCTGCACGGCCAGCAGCTCGGCGTTGCGCGCGGCGAGGCCCTCGTAGTCGCTCATGTCGTGCTCGGCGAGCAGCACGTGCAGAGCATCCGTCTGCGCGGTGAGCTTCTCAATGCGGCGCTCGATGCTCGCGAGCTCCTTCTCGGCGGCACGGCGCTCGGCACCGGAGAGGGTCGGGGCGGAGGGGGCGGCATCGGGCACTCGCGAATCCACGGAACGGTCGGTGGATGCTGCGCCGGAGCCTCGCGAATCCACGGAAGGGGCGCTCGCGCCCGTCACCGAGGCCACGGTGGCGCGACCCGCACCCTGCGCCGGGCCGGCCGCGGTCGCCGCGAGTCGCAGGTATTCGTCGACGCCGCCGGGCAGGTGGCGCAGGCGCCCGACCCCGTCGGGGCCAGGTAGCACGGCGTACTGCTGGTCGGTGACGCGCTCGAGCAGGTAGCGATCGTGCGACACCACGATGAGGGTGCCCGGCCACGAGTCGAGCAGGTCTTCGATCGCGGCGAGCATGTCGGTGTCCATGTCGTTGGTCGGCTCGTCCATGATGAGCACGTTCGGCTCGTCGAGCAGGATCAGCAGCAGTTGGAGGCGGCGCTTCTGCCCACCGCTGAGGTCTTTCACCGGGGTCGACAGCTGCGCCGAGGTGAAGCCGAGCCGCTCGAGCAGCTGGCCCGGTGTGAGCTCCTTGCCGCCGGCGACGTAGCTCGCGCGCTTGCCGGCGACGAGGGCGCTGACGCGCTCGTTCTCGACCGCGCGCAGGTCTGCCAGCTGCTGGTCGAGGGTCGCGACGACAACGGTCTTGCCGCGCTTCACCCGACCGCTCGTCGGCTCGAGTGAACCGTCGATGAGCTTCAGCAGCGTCGACTTGCCGGCGCCGTTCACGCCGAGAATTCCCGTGCGCTCACCGGGCGCGATGCGCCACTCGATGCCGTGCAGCACCGCGCGGTCACCGTACGACACCGAGGCGTCGAGCAGGTCGATGACGTCCTTTCCGAGCCGCGAGGTGGCCAGCTGGGTGAGTTCGACGGTGTCGCGCAGCGGCGGCACGTCGGCGATGAGCGCGTTCGCCGCCTCAATGCGGAACTTCGGCTTCGCCGTGCGGGCCGGAGCGCCGCGGCGCAGCCACGCGAGCTCCTTCTTCATGAGGTTCTGGCGCTTGGCCTCCATGGTCGCGGCCTGCCGGTCGCGCTCCATGCGCTGCAGCACGTACGCCGCATAGCCGCCCTCGAAGGGCTCGACGATGCGGTCATGCACCTCCCACGTGTCGAGGCTCACCTCGTCGAGGAACCACCGGTCGTGCGTCACGACCAGCAGCGCGCCCTGCCCGGTCGCCCAGCGGCGCTTGAGGTGGTCGGCGAGCCAGGCGACTCCGCCGATGTCGAGGTGGTTGGTGGGCTCGTCGAGCACCACGATGTCCCATTCGCGGCTGAGCAGCGCGGCGAGAGCGACGCGGCGGCGCTGACCACCCGACAGGTCGTCGACGAGCGTGTGGCCCGGGATGTCCGCGATGAGCCCGGCGAGAACATCCCGCACGTTCCGATCGCCGGCCCACTCGTGCTCGGGCCGATCGCCCACCACGGTCTCGAGCACCGTGCGCCCGGTGGCGAGCTCGTCGGCCTGGTCGAGCATGCCGAGCGTGATGCCGGTGCGGCGCGTGACGCGGCCGGCGTCCGGCTGCTGCTTTCCGGCGAGGATGCGCAGCAGGGTCGACTTGCCGTCGCCGTTGCGGCCCACGACGCCGATGCGGTCGCCGTCGCCGATGCCGATCGTCACCCCGTCGAGCACGACGCGGGTGGGGTATTCAACGCGGAGCTGCTCGGCTCCCAGCAGGTGGGCCATCGGGGGTCAAGCCTACGGCGCGCGGCTGAGCGCCCCCGACCCGGCAGAATGGAGGGCATGACCGACGCCGCAGCGCCCGAGCGCGAGCCCGCCGACCGACCCGCCGACGACAACCCGAGCACGACGGATGCGGAGGCCGCGGCCGAGCCGATCGAGACGCTGCCCATCCGCCGCGTGCTGCCCTGGACGCTGCTGTGGGCCGCCGGCATCATCGTGTTCGACCAGGCCACGAAGTTCTGGGCCGAGGCCACGCTCGTTCCCTACGAGGCGGTTCCCGTGATCGGCGAGTGGATCCAGTGGCGGCTGGTCTACAACCCGGGTGCCGCGTTCGGCATCGGCGGCGACTACACGTGGATCCTCACCCTCATCGCCGCCCTCGCGGTCGTCGGCATCTCGATCTTCGTCGCCCGCATCTCGAGCGTGCGCTGGGCCCTCGCCGCGGGGGCGCTGCTCGGCGGGGCGATCAGCCACCTCGGCGACCGCCTGTTCCGCGAGCCGGGCTTCGCCCGCGGCGAGATCGTCGACTTCATCGACTACTTCGGCTTCTTCGTCGGCAACGTCGCCGATATCGCCCTCGTGGGCGGCGCCATCGCGATCGTGCTGCTGAGCCTCGTCGGCGTCAGCCCGCGACGACCCGTGCGCCGTGCACCGGACCGGTCGCCCGCAGCACCGTGAGGCGCGAGGCGCTGAGCGCCACCTGCAGCTCGAGCGCAGCATCCTGATCGGCCGCCAGGAAGGCGACCGTCGGGCCCGACCCTGACACGATGCCAGCGAGCGCCCCCTGCAGCTCGCCTGTCTCGAGCGTCGCGGCGAGGCTCGGCTCGAGGTGCAGCGCCGGGGCCTGGAGGTCGTTGTAGAGGTACTCGGCCAGCTGGTGCGGGTCGCCCGCGCGCAGCGCCTGCAGCACCTCGATGTCGACGGTCGGCTGCTCGACCGGCGGCGCGATGTCGTGCACGTGCCGCTCGCGGTGCCGATCGAGCTCGGCGTACACCTCGGGCGTGCTCAGGCCGACATCGGCGAGGGCGAGCACCCAGTGGAAGGTTCCCTGCGCGAGCGCCGGCGACAGCTGGTCGCCGCGACCGGTGCCGACGGCGGTGCCCCCCATGAGCGCGAACGGCACGTCGGCCCCGAGCTCGGCGGCGAGGTCGTGCAGCTCATCGCGGCTGAGCCCCGTGCCCCACAGGTGGTCGCACGCCACGAGCGTCGCCGCCGCATCGGCCGAGCCGCCGCCCATGCCGCCCGCGATCGGCACGTGCTTCTCGATCTCCAGCGCCACCCCACCGCGATAGTCGGCGACGCGAGCCAGCAAGCGGGCGGCCTTGATGGCGAGGTTCGACCCGTCGGTCGCGAGACCGCGCATATCGATCGGCCCGCTGAAGCGCACCGAGAAGTCGTCGGCCGGGCGGGCGGAGACCTCCTCGAAGAGCGAGATCGCCTGGTACGCGGTCGCGACGTCGTGGTAGCCGTCGTCCTGCAGCGCGCCGACCTTCATGAAGACGTTGATCTTGCCGGGCGCCCGAACGTGCACCGCCTGGTCGCGCGCCCCCGAGCTCATGCCTCCACCCTATGCCGCGCGCGGCTAGCCTGGGCCCACCATGCAGTGCCACTACTTCGACGCCGGCGTGTGCCGCTCGTGCACCCTCATGGGGCAGCCCTATGCCGAGCAGGTCGCCGCGAAGGAGGCGCTCGCCCGCGAGCTCCTCGCGCCGTTCGAGGCGGGCAGATCGAAAAGGGAGGGCACCGCGGGCGGCATCGCGTGGCTGCCGGCGGTCACGAGCGCCGAGAGCGGCTTCCGCGCGAAGGCGAAGATGGTGGTCGGGGGCACGATCGACTCCCCCACCCTCGGCATTCTCGACGCCGCCGGGCGCGGCGTCGACCTGCGGCACTGCGGCATCATCGCGCCGGGAATCCTCGCGGCCTTCCCCACACTCATCGCGAGCATCACCCGCATGGGCCTCGCGCCGTACGACGTTCCGGCCCGGCGCGGCGAGCTCAAGCACCTCATCGTCACCGAGGCGGGCGACGGCGCGCTCATGGTGCGGTACGTCGTGCGGTCGCAGGGCGCGGTGGCGAGCATCCGCAGGCACGTGCCGTGGCTGCAGGATGCCCTGCCGCCGCTCGCCGTCGTCACCGCGAACCTGCTGCCCGAGCACAAGGCCGTGCTCGAGGGCGAGGTCGAGGTCGTGCTCACCGAACGGGCCGTGCTGCCGATCGAGGTCGGCGACGTCACCCTGCAGGTACGGCCGCAGAGCTTCGTGCAGACGAACACCGCCATCGCCGCAGCGCTCTACCGGCAGGCGCGCGACTGGGTCGACGCGCTCGACCCGGCCTCGGTGTGGGATCTGTACTGCGGCGTCGGCGGATTCGCGCTGCATTGCGCCGGGCCCTCGGGTTCCGGGCGCGCGGTGCTCGGCGTCGAGGTGTCGGCCGATGCGGTGGCGAGTGCGGAGCTTGCGCGCGACGCGCTGTTCGCCGCCGACGACGATCGGCTCCGCATCCGCTTCATCGCCGTCGACGCGACCGCCTTCGCCCTGAGGGCGGCCCCGGATGCGGTGCCCGAGCTCGTCATCGTCAACCCGCCCCGCCGCGGGCTCGGAGCCGACCTCGCCGGGTGGCTCGAACGCCGCGGCCCGGCGCACGTCGTCTACAGCAGCTGCAACGTCGAGTCGCTCGCCCGCGACCTCGCCGCGATGCCGAGCTACCGGGTCGCCCGGGCGCGCGTGCTCGACATGTTTCCGCAGTCGAACCATTTCGAGGTCATCACGCTGCTTGAGCGCGTCTGAGCGCCACGGCCCCGGGGCTCATGCACGGGCACCGGCACGGGCACGCGCTCAGTCGGGTGTCAGCACACTGCGCGACTGGGCGGTCACGCTCGGCACGACGAGACGGTAGATGCCGAGCCCGATGACATCGATCGCGATGCCCAGCACGACGACGAGCGCGACGACGGTGAACCCCTCGGGGAAGGCGAGGGCGACCGGCAGCACGAGCAGACCGTTGCGGGCCGCGCCGCTGAACGCGACCGACCGCACCTGCGAGATCGGCAACCCGAACGCGGTGCCGATGAGGATGCTCACCGGCGCCAGCACGATGAGATAGACGCCCAGCAGGGGCGCGACGGCCTCGAGCAGCGCGACCCGCTCGCCCGCACGAGGGATCAGCACGGCGGCGACGAACCCGGCGGCGACCGCCGTCGCGGGTGCCGTCAGCACGGCACCGCGCCGCAGTGCGCCGCCCAGACGCGGCGCGCGCAGGCCAAGCAGCTGCAGCGCTGTGACGAAGGCGGCGGGCGCGACGATGCCGGCGAGCACGAAGGGCAGCAGACGCGAGCCGTCGAGCGCGATGAAGTTCTCGGTCGCGGTGAACAGCAGCATGAACGCCGGCACCGTGATCGCCTGCAGCACGAGCAGCAGCGGGGCGAGGGCGAGCAGCGCTTCGACGGCGCCGCCCGCGCGCCGCAGGAACGCCGCGACCAGCCCCACGCCGGGCGCCAGCAGCATGAGCAGCAGCCCCGCCTGCAGGTCGGGGTCGTTCACGAGGATGCGGCTGAGCACGTAAGCGAGCAGCGGGGCGATCGCGAGGTTCAGCAGCAGCACGGCTGCGAGCAGGCGGCGATCGAGCACGGCGCGGCCGAACGAGGCGAGCGGGACATCCAGCAGGGTGATGGCGATCGCCAGCGCGACGATCGTCAGCAGCACGCCGTCGGGCACCTCCGCCGCAGCCGGCACGAGCGCCCCGACGAGCGCGCCCACCCCGATGCCGGCGAGCACGACGACGATCGTCGCCGCGAGTGTCAGAGCGCGGGGCGCGGATGCGGCGCTCACGCCGCGCCGCCCCCCGGCTGCCCACCAGCGGGCTCGGAGCGCGCCAGCCGGACGAACTCCGCCAGCCCCAGCTGCTCGCCGCGCGCCGTCGGGTCGAGCCCCGCCGCCTCGAGCGCGGCCGTCGCCTCCGCGCTCGAGCCGTAGACCTCGGCGAGCGCCTGCCGCAGCATCTTGCGCCGTTGCCCGAACGCGGCGTCGACGAGCTCGCCCACCCGGAGGCGCTCGGCCTCGGTTCCGGGCGCGTCGGCCCGGGTCATGCCGACGAGCACGCTGTCGACGTTCGGCACCGGCCAGAACACCTGCCGGCTCACCTGCCCCTCGACCCGCCACTGGCCGTACCAGGCCGCCTTCACGCTCGGCCCGCCGTACACCTTCGAGCCCGGCTCGGCCGCGAGCCGGTGGCCGACCTCCGCCTGCACCATCACGAGCACGCGGCGGATGCCCGGCTCGAGCGCGAGCAGGTGCAGCAGCACCGGCACCGAGATGTTGTAGGGCAGGTTCGCGACGAGCGCCGTCGGGCGGTGCCCGCCGGGCGCGTCGGGCACGGCATCCACGCGCAGCGCGTCGGCGGTGACCACGGCGAGCGCGGCCTCGGGCTGGAGTGCGCCGACAGTCTGCGGCAGCTGGGCGGCGAGCCGCGCATCCACCTCGATCGCGACGACCGGATGCCCCGCCTCGAGCAGTCCGAGCGTCAACGAGCCCAGCCCCGGGCCGACCTCCAGCACGGGCTCACCGGGCAGCAGCGCCGCGGTCTGCACGATCCGCCGCACCGTGTTGGCGTCGTGCACGAAGTTCTGGCCCAGCTTCTTGGTGGGCGTCACATCGAGCAGCGCGGCGAGGTCGCGCACCTCCGCCGGGCCCAGCAGGCCGCTCAACGCTCGCCCGGATAGTTCTCGGGCAGCGCCCCGCCGAGGTCGTGCGGGTCACCCGGCACGTCGTCGGGCCCCGCCCACGGGTCGCCGGGGGCGACGACCGGCTGCGCATCCCACGTGCCGTACACCTGCTCGGTGTTCGACGAGATCAGAGCGCACAGCATCGACACGTCGGTGCCCAGGTAGTCGGCCATCGCCCGCACCGTGTGCGGCATGAGGTACGGCCCGTTCGGACGGCCGCGGAACGGGTGAGGGGTCAGGAAGGGCGCGTCGGTCTCCACGAGCACGAGCTGCCGCGGCATCACCTCGAGCGCCTCGCGCAGGCCGGTCGCGTTCTTGAAGGTCACCGTTCCGGCGAAGCTCGCGTACCAGCCGTTCTCGGCCAGAGTCGCCGCCAGCACCGCGTCGCCGCTGAAGCAGTGGAACACCGTGCGCTCGGGCGCGCCCACGCGCAGCAGCGTCGCCACGATGTCGTCGTGCGCGTCGCGGTCGTGGATCTGCAGCGCCAAGCCATGCTTCTTCGCGATCGCGATATGCGCTTCGAAGGCAGCGAGCTGGGCGTCGCGTCCAGCCCCCGGCTCGGTGCGGAAGTAGTCGAGGCCCGTCTCGCCGACGGCGACCACGCGGGGGTGCGCGGCCAGCTCGTCGATGACCGCGAGAGCGGCATCCAATTCGCCCGCCTCGGCGAGCGCCGGGGCCTCGTTCGGATGGATGGCCACCGCCGCGAGCACCCGCGGCTCGCGCGCCGCGACCGCGGCCGACCAGCGGCTCGTGAGCACGTCGGTTCCGACCTGCACGACGCCGCGCACGCCGACGGCGGATGCCCGATCGAGGTGCTCGCGGTAGTGCAACGGGTTCTCGCCGTCGGCGATCTCGAGATGCGTGTGGTTGTCGTACACCGGCACCGTGAGCGCCTCAGGGTTCGGCGGATAGCTGAGGTCGCGCGTCGTGCCCTCCATGATCGCGCGGGCGCGCACATGCGGGTCGATCGCCGCCGGGTCGAGCTGCTCAGTCACGTATCGCCTCCGCATCGACCGTACCGTGGGCGACTGGACGGTCTGGCGCTACTCGGCCTCGATGCGCGGGAAGAGCGCCTCGAGCGGCTGCGTCTGTGCCCCGGCGGGCAGCTGACCCCAGCGGGCGGCATCCGGGATGCGTTGCTCGCGCAGCCCGCCGAGCGCGGCCTCCGCGCCCAGCGCGACCCACAGCTTCTGCGTGGCCTGCGGCATGACGGGCGAGAGCAGCACGGCGAGAGCGCGCAGGCCCTCGGCCGCCGTGAACAGGATCGTGTGCAGCCGACCCTCGAGGGCGGGATCTTTCGCGACCTTCCACGGCTCCTGCTCGGTGAGGTAGCCGTTGAGCTCGTCGACGAGGGTCCACACCGAGGCGATCGCGTCGTGGATGGCGAAGGCTTCGAGGGCGCGCTGGGCGCCGGCGAGAGCATCCGTCGCCACCTGCTCGATGCGGCGGTCGGCGTCGGTGACCTCGACGGCAGCGGGCACCGCACCGTCGCAGTACTTGCCGATCATGGCGACCACCCGCGAGGCGAGGTTTCCGAATCCGTTGGCGAGCTCGGCCTGGTAGCGGGCCGAGAGGTCCTCCCACGAGAACGAGCCGTCCTGGCCGAACGAGATCGCGCTCATGAAGTAGTAGCGGAACGCGTCGCTGCCGAAGACCTCGGTGATCTGGTGCGGCGCGATGCCGGTCAGCTTCGACTTCGACATCTTCTCGCCGCCGACGAGCAGCCAGCCATGGCCGAAGACCTTCGCGGGCGGCTGCAGCCCCGCCGCCATGAGCATGGCGGGCCAGATGACGGCGTGGAACCGCGCGATGTCTTTGCCGACGAGCTGCACGGCCGGCCAGCGACGGGCGAAGTTCTCGTCGTCGCTGCCCCAGCCGATCGCCGAGATGTAGTTGAGCAGGGCATCGAACCACACGTAGGTGACGTGGCTGTCGTCCCACGGGATGCGCACGCCCCAGTCGAAGCTCTGGCGCGAGATCGACAGGTCGTCGAGACCCCGCCGCACGAACGAGACGATCTCGTTGCGCAGGCTCGCGGGCTGGATGAAGTCGGGCTGCGATTCGTAGAGGTCGAGCAGCTTCTGCTGGAAGGTCGAGAGCGCGAAGAAGTAGTTCTTCTCCTTCAGCACCTCGATCGGGCGGCCGTGGATCGCGCACACGCGCTGGCCGGCGAACTCACCCGTGCCGTCGACGAGGTCGTCGTTCTGCTTGTACTCCTCGCAGCCGACGCAGTAGTAGCCCTCGTACTCACCCTCGGTGATGAAGCCGTCGTCGTAGAGCTTCTGCAGGAACTGCTGCACGACTCTCTCGTGCCGCTCCTCCGTGGTGCGGATGAAGTCGTCGTTGGCGATGTCGATGGTGTCGAGCAGCGGCTTCCACGCCGACTCGACGAGCTTGTCGGCCCACTCCTGCGGAGTGACACCGTTGGCCACCGCGGTGCGCAGGATCTTCTGACCGTGCTCGTCGGTGCCGGTGAGCGACCAGGTGTCGACCCCCGCCTGGCGGTGCCAGCGCGCGAGCACGTCGGCGGCGACCTCGGTGTAGGCGTGGCCGATGTGCGGCACGTCATTGACGTAGAAGATCGGCGTGGCGATGTAGAAGCGGTCGGCGGCACCCATGGTGCGCCCAGCCTACCGGCGCGATTCCGTGCATTAAGCGGTACCATAGCCCTCCGTGAGGATCACTAGATTCTTCGCAGGGGTGATCGTGGGCGCGGCGGTCGCCGTCGCGCTCAGCGGTTGCGTGAGCAGTGCGCCGCCGCTGACCGTCTACGGCGGCCTGGTCGACCGCTGCGTCGAAACCCGAACCACCGGCGAGGACTACATGGCCCTCCTCGGCACAACCGTCGTGAACGAGTCGTCCCGCAGCGTGATCCTGCGAGACGTGCGCGCGGTCGAGCTCGTCAACGCCTCGATCGAGGCGGTCTCGGTGGTTCCGCTGCACAGTCCTGAGTCGGGCTTCGGTGTCGCGCCGGGCGCCGATCTCACGCCCGAGCAGCGCGTCATGTGGCGCGAGCGCCAGCCGCTCGACGGTGCAGTGGTCGGGCCCTACGACGCCGTGAGCATCGTGCTGCAGGTGCACGCCGAGGATTACCGCGACTACGCCGGCATCGAGGGCCTGACCGTCAAGTACGACGATGGCTGGTTCTCGGCAACGAGCAGCGGCGACGGCGCTGTCGGCTTCGTCGCGCCGTGGGCGCACTGCGGCAGCCGGTAGCGTGCTGAGCGTGATCGCCGCCCGCACTCTCGCCGTCCTGCCGCTCGTCACCCTGTTCGCGCTCGCGGGCTGCAGCGGGTCTCCCACCGACCCGCTGGGGCTGGGCGGCTGCCTCGAGGGCGACCGGGGAACGATCGCGGTCGGCGTCAGCAACACCTCCGGCGATCCGATCGTGATCGGCGATGTCGCCCTGGCGGAGGGCTCAACGGGCGTCGCAGTGGTCGACGTCTTCCTCGCCCTCGACGAGGATGCGCGCGGCACCGCGGTGCTCTTCGACGATGGGGGCCGTGCCGCGTTCGACGGCGTCGACCTCGACCAGCAGGCGATAGAGCCGGATGCTGCCGCCTACGTCGGCGTCGAGGTGCAGCGCACCGGCACCGAGCCGGGGCGTGTCGACGGGCTCACGATCACCGTCGACGGCAGCCCCCAGGCCGTGCCCGTCACGCTCGACCTCGTCGACGCCTGCGGCTGAGCAGCGGCTCCGCTTAGCCGCTCGGCGGGCGGCGCGCGGCCAGCGCGGCTTCGTAGAGCTCGCGGCGGCCGAGCCCGGTCGCTGCGGCGACCGCGGCAGCGGCATCCTTCAGTCGCTCCCCCGCCGCGACGCGGGCGAGCACGTCGGCGAGCGCCGCATCGGGGTCGGCGGATGCTCCGGCCGGCGCCCCCGCCACGACGAGCACGATTTCTCCGCGGGCACCGTCGCTGAACTGGGCGGCAAGCTCGGCGAGGGTGCCGCGGGCGACCTCCTCGAACTTCTTGGTCAGCTCGCGGCAGACCGCCGCCCGGCGGTCAGGGCCGAAGGCGTCGCGAACATCGGTGAGCGCCGCCGCGATGCGATGGGGCGACTCAAAGAAAACGAGGGTGCGCGGCTCGCCCGCGAGCGCCCGCAGGGCCGCGGCGCGGCCCGACCGGGGCAGAAAACCCTCGAAGACGAAGCGATCGGTCGGCAGGCCGCTGAGCACGAGCGCGGTGAGCACGGCGCTCGGGCCGGGCAGCGCCGTGACGGCGACGGCGGCGGCGATGGCGGCCTCGACGAGCACATAGCCCGGGTCGCTGATGCCGGGCATGCCCGCGTCGGTGAGCACGAGCACGTCGGTCTCGCGCGCCCGCTCGACGAGCTCGGCGGCCTTCTGACGCTCGTTGTGCTCGTGCAGCGCGACGAGGGCCGGGCGATTCTCGACGCCCAGGGCGCGCATGAGCTGCACGGCCGTACGGGTGTCCTCCGCCACGACGAGCTCGGCGTTCTCGAGTGCCTCGACCAGGCGCCGGCTCGCGTCGCCGAGGTTGCCGATGGGCGTGGCGGCGAGCACGATCATGCGGCCATCCTCCCACCCGCGGCGCGGTGGTCGGCCTGATCGCCCGACGGACGGGCGGAGCGAGCCGACGTCGCCCGCCCCGTGGCACGCGGGATGCCGCCCTTGTGGGTATCGGCACGGGAGGGACGCCCCAGTGGGTGTCGGCACGGGAGGGACGCCCCCCCCCCTTTTTTTTGCAATGTGCCTCCTGCGGCACGTGCCGCGGGAGGCACATTGCGATGACACGACATCTCCTCTGGAGAGCATCGACGCAGTCCGAGCCATGGAACGTCCGCCCTACGATGGGCGGGTGACTCACGCACAGGCCGCGGTGCCCGAGACAGCGCCCCTGCGGCACGGTACGTCCGCCCGTGTGCTGAGCTTCGCCGTTCCCGCCGCTGTGCTCGGCGTGGCCGCCGCGACGCGGCTCATCGGGCTCGAGCACCCCGCCGAGCTCGTCTTCGACGAGACCTACTACGTGAAGGATGCCGAGTCGCTGCGGCAGCTCGGCTACGAGGGCCGGTGGCCCGACGACGCCAACGCGAACTGGGCGGCCGGCGCCCCGGGCAGCCCGAGCGAGCTCGCGGCGTTCGTCGCGCATCCGCCGCTCGGCAAGTGGGTGATCGCGCTCGGCCTCGCCGCCCTCGGCCCGGAGAATCCCGCCGGCTGGCGGCTGGGCACGGCACTGGCGGGCATCGCCCTCGTCGGGCTCGTCATGGTGCTCGCGCACCTGCTGCTCGCGCGCCTCGCCCTCACCGGCATCGCGGGACTGCTGATCGCCATCGACGGCAACGCCATCGTGATGAGCCGCGTCGCCCTGCTCGACGGCGCGCTCGCGATGCTGATCGTGCTCGCGGTGATCCTTCTCGTGCTCGATCGACGGCAGGTGCGCCGCGAGCTCGACGAGTGGCTCGCCGACCAGCGCACCGCAGAGCGGCCGACCGACTGGGGCCCCGCCTTCTGGGGCCGGCCGTGGCTCGTGCTCGCCGGCGTCACGTTCGGCCTCGCGATCGGCGTCAAGTGGAGCGCCCTCTACCTTCTCGCCGCCTTCGCTGTGCTCACCGTCGTCGTCGACGCGCTCGATCGGCGCCGTGCGGGCGTGACCCTGTGGGCGAGCGGCACCCTGCTGCGGCAGGCTCCCATCAGCGCCGTGCTGCTGCTGCCCTCCGCCCTCGCCGCCCATCTGCTCACCTGGACGGGCTGGTTCGTCACGAGCGGTGGCTACGGCCGCACGCGCGAGGTGACCGACGACAACCGGCTCGCCGGGCCGCTCGGGCTGCTGCCCGACGCCCTGCAGAACTGGTGGGCGTACCAGGTGGCCATCTACGGCTACCACGTCGGTGTGACGAGCGAGCACAACTACGAGGCGCCCGCCATCGGCTGGCCGCTGCTGCTGCGCCCCACCTACATGCACTACACCGACCGCGGCGACGGTACGGCCGAAGCCATCACGGGCATCCCGAACCCGCTGATCTGGTACCTGGCTGTCGCCGCCGTCGTCGCGCTCGTCGCGTGGGCGGTCGTCGAACTGGTCATGCGCGTGCGAGCGGCGCGAACCGGTGTCGACCGCGCTCGCATCGCCCGCCCCGCCGGAATACCCGCGAACGGCTGGGCCATCGCGCTGGTGCTCACCGGGGTGGCGGCCGGGTGGCTGCCATGGCTGCTGTACCCCGAGCGCACGATGTTCTTCTTCTACACGATCGTGCTCACGCCGTTCCTGGTGCTCGCCCTGACCATCATGCTCGGCGCGATCCTCGGGCCCGCCGACGCCGACCGCTCACGGCGTGCGATCGGCCGCATCGTGGTGGGGGGGATGCTCGCCCTCGCTGTGCTGATCAGCGTGTTCTTCCTGCCACTGTGGACGGGCATGCCGATCGACATCGACCAGCTGCGGCTGCGGTACTGGCTGCCGACGTGGGTGTGAGCGCGTGAGCCGCGGTCGGCGCCTACCGCCGCCGCCCGTATACCGCCCGACGCAGCAGCCATTCGGCCGGACCGCTGCGGTCGGCCGCGGCCAGCAGCCCCGCCAGCACGAGCGTCGCGAGCCACGTGATGACCGCGATCTGGGTGGCCTCGGCGACGCTCGCCGTGGCTCCGAGCCCGAGACCGTAGGGCGCGAACACGATGACGAACACGAGCGACTGGGTGAGGTAGCCGCTGAGCGACCGCTGCCCGAGGGCCGCGAAGAGTCGTGAGATCGGTGCGCCCGGCTTCGCCGCCGGGCTGCCGGGCGTGCGACCGCTGCCGCGCCCACCGACGATCAGCGCGATGAGGGCGACGTACGCGACGCCCCCCACGGCACCGCTCGCGGCGTGCAGCATCGCGGCGAACGGTTCGGCGATCACCGACAGCTCGATGACGCCGAGGAGGGCGAGGGCGATCGGCAGGGCCCCGAGGATGGAGACCGGCAGTCCGATGCCCGCGATGAGCCCGAGCGCCCTGCGGTGCGGGGCAGGCTGCTCGAGCACGCGGTACCGCGCCGCCCACATGCCCAGGATCATCGGCGCGAGCAGCCCGAGCCCGCCGAACGGCACGGAGAGCATCCCGAGCGTCCATTCCCCGAGGCGCGCGAGCACGGCGAGCGGGTAGGTCTCGGCCCCGGCAGAGTTGAAGGCCGCCGCGCTCGGGACGCTCGCACCGACCTGCGCGAGAAGGCCGCTCAGGCCTTCGGCCACGCCGACGAGCACGAGGAACCCGAACGCCAGGCCCCCGACGATCGCCAGCGTGCGCCCCGATGCGCGGATCAGCAGCACGAGCGCGAGGCCGAGCAGTCCGTAGGTGCCGAGGATGTCGCCGAAGAACAGCAGCACGCCGTGCGCGGCGCCGAAGGCGATGAGCCAGGCGTTGCGGCGCAGCAGCAGTCGACGCGCCGCGGGCCACTCGGTGCCGCGCGCGTGCTCACGGGTCAGCAGCTGGGTCATGCCGTAGCCGAAGAGCAGGGCGAACAGCGGGTAGCTGCGGTTGTCGGCGAGGGCCGCGACGAGGGCGTTGACCCAGGGGTCGGCCGCGGCTTCCGTCACCGGCTTGAACAGCAGGCCGAGCTCGCGACCGTACAGGAAGAACGGCACGTTCGCCACGGCGATGCCGAGCAGCACGAGGCCGCGCGCCACGTCGGGGGCGAGGGCGCGCTCGGCGCGGGCGGTCGGGGCTAGGGGTGCGGGCGGCGTGGGCTGAGCATCCGTCGTCATGACCGCCACGATACGGCGGCGAACGACGGATGCGGAACCGTCGCTCGGCGGATTGGCCGCGGTGTGACGTCCACCGCGAGGCGGGTTCGCGACCGAAGGTTACGCCGCGTAACGCGCGCGTGCCCGCCGTCTGCGCACTGCGATTAGCCTGAGGCCATGGCCGACCGCGACTATGGCTTCCGCACGCGCGCTGTGCACGCCGGCAACGTGCCCGACTCTGCTTCCGGGGCGCGCGCGCTGCCGATCTACCAGTCGAGCGCCTTCGTCTTCGACTCGACCGAGGATGCCGCCGCCCGGTTCGCGCTGCAGAAGTACGGCAACATCTACAGCCGGCTCGCGAACCCCACGGTGGCGAGCTTCGAGGAGCGCGTGGCGAGCCTCGAAGGCGGACTCGGCGCTGTCGCGACGTCGAGCGGCCTCAGCGCGCAGTTCGTCACCTTCGCCTCGCTCGCCGGAGCGGGCGACCACATCGTCGCCTCGTCGAACCTCTACGGCGGTTCCGTCACGCAGCTCGACGTCACCCTGCGCCGGTTCGGGGTCGAGACCACCTTCGTGGCGAGCGACGACCCGGCCGACTACGCCGCGGCGATCATTCCGGGCCGCACCAAGCTCGTCTTCGCCGAGACCATCGCGAACCCCTCCGGCGACATCGCCGACATCGCGGGCCTGGCCGACGTGGCGCACGCCGCCGAGCTGCCGCTCGTGATCGACTCGACGATCGCCACGCCCTACCTGTGCCGCCCGATCGAGTGGGGGGCCGACATCGTCGTGCACTCGGCCACGAAGTTCTTGGGCGGCCACGGCACGACTCTCGGCGGCGTCGTCGTCGAGTCGGGCCGCTTCGACTGGTCGAACCACAACTTCCCGCTGTTCGAGGAGACCGTCGCCCACTACGGCGGGCTCACCTGGTACGGCAACTTCGGCGAGTACGCCTTCCTCACCCGCCTGCGCGCCGAGCAGCTGCGCGACATCGGGCCGGCGCTCGCCCCGCACTCGGCCTTCCTGCTCGCGCAGGGCGTCGAGACGCTGCCGTACCGCATGCAGGCGCACGTCGACAACGCGCGCCGGGTCGCCGAATGGCTCGAGGCCGACCCGCGCATCGAGACGGTCAACTGGGCGGGTCTGCCGTCGCACCGCCACCACGCCCGCGCCGCGCAGTACCTCCCGCTCGGCCCGAGCTCGGTATTCGGCTTCGTCGTGAAGGGCGGCCGCGCCGTCGGCCAGGGCCTCATCGAGAACGTGACCCTCGCCAGCCACCTCGCCAACATCGGCGACGCGAAGACGCTCATCATCCACCCCGCCTCGACGACGCACGCGCAGCTCACCGAGCAGCAGCTGGTCGACGGCGGCGTGCACCCCGGTCTCGTGCGCCTCTCGGTGGGCATCGAGGACGCCGACGACATCATCTTCGACCTCGATCAGGCTCTGGATGCGGCGCTGAAGGGAGCCTCGGCATGAGCGACACCACCACGACAGCGTCCGACACGGCCGCCGACACGGCGACCGTCACCCTCGCGAACGGCCTGACCTGCGCGATTCCCGCGAGCTCGCCGCTCGCGAAGCTGCTGAAGTCGCAGCGCACGTGGGTGGGGCCCTCCGCGAAGGAGCGGCTGGGCATCCTGCGCCGCGCCCGCTCGGTGGCCATCGTCGGCGCCTCGCCCAACCCGGCGCGCAGCTCGTACTTCGTCGGAACCTACCTGCAGCAGTCGAGCGACTACCGCGTGTACTTCGTCAACCCGAACGCGACCGAGATTCTGGGCCAGCCCGCCTACCCCGACCTCGCGTCGCTGCCCGAGGTGCCCGACATCGTCGACGTGTTCCGCAAGGCCAGCGACATCCCCTCGGTCATGGACGACGCGATCGCCGTCGGCGCCCCGACCGTCTGGGTGCAACTCGGCATCTGGAACGAGGAGGCGGCCCGCTACGGCGAGTCGAAGGGCCTCACGGTCGTGATGGACCGCTGCATCAAGGTCGAGCACGCGCGCTTCCACGGTGGTCTGCACCTCATGGGCTTCGACACCGGCGTCATCTCGGCGAAGAAGCAGGTGCGCTGAGCGGTCTGCGTTCGGGATGCGGAGCTAGGGTCGGACCATGACCTCGAGCGCCGCATCCCTCGCCGTCACCGTCGTCGGCGGCCCGACCGCCCTGCTCGAGTGGGCGGGCCTGCGCCTGCTGCTCGATCCGACATTCGATGAGCCGCGGCGCTACGGCGACGAGCCCGACGCGCTCGAGAAGACGGCACCGCCGGCCGTGGCGGCCGCCGCCCTCGGCCGCATCGATGCCGCGCTCGTCTCGCACCACCACCACGAGGACAACCTCGACCTCGCCGGCCGCGAGCTCGCGATCTCGCTGCCGCTCGTGATCACGACCACCGCCGGTGCGCGCGATCTCGCGGCGCGCGGCGGCACGGCCCGCGTGATCGGGCTCGACGATGGCGAGGAGATCGCGCTCGACGACCCGGGCGTCGTGGGGGCGGACGTCGCCGACCGCGCACCCGAAGGCGCTCGGCTCATCGCGCTGCCCGCGCAGCACGGCCCCGACGCGTGGGCCGAGCGGCTGGGGCCGGTGTGCGGCTTCCTGCTGCGGGCCCCCGGGCAGCCGACCGTCTACGTCTCGGGCGACAACTCGGAGGTCGCGGTCGTCGAGGCGGTCGTTTCGCGCCACGGCACGGTGGATGCGGCACTCTTGTTCGCCGGAGCCGCCCGCGTCGATGACATCGACGCGCCCCTCACCCTCACGGCCGAGCGCGCGCGAGCCGCGGCGCTCACGCTCGGCGCGCGACGGGTGGTGGGGCTGCACGTGGACCAGTGGACGCACTTCAGCGAGGGCCGCGACGCCCTCGAGCGCGAGTTCGCCGGGCTCGAGTCGCCCGCGGGCGGCCCGCTGCTCGCCGCCACGCCGCTGGGCGTGCGCACCGAGGTCACGCTCTAGCGCGAGCCCGCATCCCTCGTGGACTCCACCCACGATCGGCACCGAAAAGTCGATGCGTCTCACGGTTCTCGACACAACACACGGTCCAACTCGTGTGCGGTGTCGCAAACAGTGAGAAGCCCGTGCGCCGGTCTGGTGCAGCTGCCCTTCCAGATCTGCGGATCGAACTGAAGCTCGTTCAGCCTCATCCGCAGATCTGGAAGGCGCGACAGCATGACCCGACGCCCATGTTCCGGCCGCGATCGGCGGCCCCTCGGGTCGAGCCGAACGCCCGGGGCCGGGGAACACGCGCCGGCGATCGCGCCTAGAAGTCGGTGTTGAGCGGGTGCGCCCCGACGCGCTGGTCGCGGTCGCAGGCGGCGATCGTCGCCATCTCGTCGGCCGAGAGCTCGAAGTCGAAGACGTCGGCGTTCTCGATCATCCGCTCGCGACGCACGGTCTTCGGGAAGACGATGAGGCCCTCCTGCAGGTGCCAGCGGATCGCGATCTGCTGCACGCTCTTGCCGTGCCGCTCGGCGATCGCGGCGAAGCCGGGCAGCTCGGCGAGGTCGTAGTTGCCGCTGCCGAGCGGGCTCCACGACTCGGTCAGGATGCCCCGCTCGGCCTGGAACGCCCGCAGGTCGCGCTGCTGGAAGGCGGGGTGCAGCTCGATCTGATTGACCACCGGCACGACATCCGTCGCCGCCGCCAGGTCGTCGAGGTGCGTCTGCAGGAAGTTCGAGACGCCGATCGAGCGGGCCAGGCCCGCCTGCTGCACCTCGATCATGGCCTCCCACGACTCGACGTGCTTGCCGTACTTCGGCGACGGCCAGTGGATCAGGTACAGGTCGACCTGCTCCAGGCCGAGCCGCTCGAGGCTCGCCTCAGCCGCCGCGCGCACGGTGTCGCGGCCCTGGTCGCTGTTCCACAGCTTCGTCGTGATGAACAGCTCGTCGCGCGGGATGCCGCTCGCCGCGATCGCGCGGCCGACCCCTGCTTCGTTCTTGTAGACGCGGGCGGTGTCGATGTGGCGGTAGCCGACCTCGAGCGCCTCCGAGACGACGCGCTCGGCGACGTCGTCGTCGACCTGCCAGACTCCCAACCCGAACTGCGGGATGCGGTGGCCGTCGTGGAGGGTCAGGAAGGGGGTCGGGATGGCGTCTGTCATTCCGCCATTCTCCCCCACCCCGCTCAGTCGCGGCTGGGCACCGCGCGCTCGTCGGGCCCGGTGTACAGGCTCAGCGGGCGGATGAGCGCGTTCGCAGCGAGCTGCTCGCGCACGTGCGCCGTCCACCCGGTCACGCGCGCGGCGATGAAGAGCGGGGTGAAGATCTCGGTCTCGAAGCCCATCAGGTCGTAGGCCGGGCCCGAGGGGTAGTCGAGGTTCGGCTTGATGCCCTTCGCCTCGTCCATGGCCTGCTCGAGCGCCGTGTACAGCTCCATGACCTCGGGCCGCTCGTAGTGCGCGACGAGGGTCTCGAGCGCCGCCTTCATCGTCGGCACGCGCGAGTCGCCGTTCTTGTAGACCCGGTGCCCGAAGCCCATGATCTTGCGCTTCGCGGCGAGAGCGTCGGCGAGCCACCCGGCCGCCGCATCCGCCGTGCCGACCTCGCGGAAGACGTGCATGACCGCCTCGTTCGCCCCGCCGTGCAGGGGACCTTTGAGCGCGCCGATCGCGCCGGTGACCGCCGAGTAGACGTCGCTGAGCGTCGAGGCGATGACGCGGGCGGTGAACGTGGAGGCGTTGAACGAGTGCTCGGCGTACAGGATCATCGACACGTCGAAGGCCTCCACCACGACCAGCTCGGGCACCTCGCCGAACGTCATGTGCAGGAAGTTCGCCGAGTAGCCGAGGTCGTCGCGGGGCTCGACGGGCTCCTGATCGCGCATCCGCCGCTGGGCGTACGCGACGATCGCGGGCAGCTGCGCCCACAGGCGGATGCTGCGCTCGAGGGTGAGGTCGCCGTCGATCCACGAGCCGTTGTCGGTCAGGGTGGCGTCGAGGGCTCCCAGCACGCTGACGGCGGTGCGCACGACGTCCATGGGATGCGCGGCGCGCGGCAGCGCATCCATCGCGTCTCTCACCGTCGGGTCGAGATGCCGCAGCGAGCGCTCGAGCGACTCGAAGGCCGCCAGCTGCGCCGCGTCGGGCAGCTCGCCGTGCCACAGCAGGTAGGCGACCTCCTCGGCCGTGCAGCGCTCGGCGAGCTGCTGCACGGGGTAGCCGCGGTAGAGCAGCGAGTTAGTGTCGGGGTTGACCTTGCTGATGGCCGTTGTATCGACGACGACGCCGGCCAGGCCCTTCTTGATCTCGTCGAGCATGTCGGTCTCCTTGTGGGTCAGCGGCCGGTGGGGGGCACGGCCGCGTTCAGCGGCCGCTATAGGTGTAGATGCCCGCGTCGAAGGCGTTGTACGCCTCGTAGTCGAGCAGCTCGTAGAGCCTGCCTCGAGTCTGCATGGCCGCGACCTCGCCGTCGAGGGTTCCGGTCGACTGGAGCGTGTCGAGTGCGCGCTCGATCGCGCCGAACGCGACGCGCAGCAGCGACACCGGGTGGATGACCATGTTCACGCCGACGTCGGCGAGCTGCTGGTGCGTGAACAGCTCGCTCTTGCCGAACTCGGTCATGTTGGCGAGGATCGGCACGTCGACGGCCGCACGCATCGCCGCGAACTCCTCGAGCGTCGCCATGGCCTCGGGGAAGATCGCGTCGGCTCCGGCGGCCTCGAGCGCCTTCGCGCGGTCGATCGCCGCATCCATGCCCTCCACGCCCCGGATGTCGGTGCGGGCCATGATCACGAGGTCGGGGTCACGGCGAGCGTCGACGGCGGCGCGGATGCGCTTGACCGCGGTGTCGAGGTCGACGACGGCCTTGCCGTCGAGGTGCCCGCAGCGCTTGGGGTTGACCTGGTCCTCCAGGTGCAGGCCCGCGACGCCCGCGTCCTCCAGCTCGTGCACGGTGCGGGCGACGTTCATGGGCTCGCCGAAGCCGGTGTCGGCGTCGACGAGGGTCGGCAGGTCGCTCATCCGGCTGATCTGGTGGGCTCGCTGCGCCACCTCTGTCAGCGTCGTCAGGCCGATGTCGGGCAGGCCGAGCTCGGCGGCCATGACGGCGCCCGAGATGTAGGCGCCGTCGAAGCCCTTGTCCTGGATCAGCCGCACGCTCAGCGGGGTGAAGGCCCCGGGGAACACCTGCAGGCGTCCACTCGCGAGCCCGGCCCGGAAGGCCTGGCGGCGCTGGGTGGGCGTGGTGGAGGTGGAGAGCATCAGAAGAGTCCCTTCGGCGCGGCGGGCAGCGGCCGCGCGGCCGTCACGGTGAGGCCGCCGAGCTCGGCCGGGGTCAGCTCGGGCAGGCGCTGGGCGACATCGAGGAAGCGGTCGATCTCGTCGGGGGCGAGGATGCCCTCCGCGAGCATCCGGAACTTGCCCACGTACTCGGCGCGGCCGAAGGGCCGCGCGCCCAGCGGGTGGGCGTCGGCGACGGCGATCTCGTCGACGACGCGCGTGCCGTCGGTCAGCTCGATCTCGATGCGACCGCCGAAGGCCTTCTCGCTCAGGTCGAGCGAGTGATAGCGGCGCGTCCACTCGGCGTCTTCGGTGGTCGTGATCGTCTTCCACAGCGCGACGGTGTCGGGGCGCGCCGCTCGCTCGGGCGCGTACGAATCGACGTGGTGCCAGCGCCCGTCCTGCAGGGCGACGGCGACGATGTACGGGATCGAGTGGTCGAGGGTCTCGCGGCTCGCGGTGGGGTCGTACTTCTGCGGGTCTTTCGAGCCGGAGCCGATGACGTAGTGCGTGTGGTGGCTGGTGTGCAGCACGATCCGTTCGATGTTCGCGGGGTCGCGCAGCTCGGGGCGCTCGGTTCCGAGGCGCCGGGCGAGGTCGATCCACGCCTGCGCCTGGTACTCGGCGGAGTGCTCTTTCGTGTAGCTGTCGAGGATGCCCGTGAGCGGCTCGCCGCTGTCGGGGAGCGGAACCTCGTAGCGGGCATCCGGACCGCTCAGCAGCCAGGCGATGACGCCGTCCTCCCCCTCGTAGATGGGGCTCGGGCTGGTCTGGCCGCGCATCGCCCGGTCGACGGCTTCGACGGCCATCTTGCCGGCGAAGGCGGGGGCGTGCGCCTTCCAGGTCGAGATCTCGCCCTTGCGCGACTGCCGTGTGGCGGTGGTCGTGTGCAGGGCCTGGCCGATGGCCTGGAAGATCGTCTCCTGCGGCAGACCCAGCAGGGTGCCGATGCCGGCGGCGGCGCTCGGGCCGAGGTGGGCGACGTGGTCGATCTTGTGCTCGTGCAGGCAGATGGCGCGCACGAGGTCGATCTGGATCTCGTAGCCGGTCAGCAGCCCGCGCAGCAGCGCGGCGCCGTCGGCGCCGGTGTGCTGGGCGACAGCGAGGATCGGCGGAATGTTGTCGCCGGGGTGCGAGTAGTCGGCAGCGAGGAAGGTGTCGTGGTAGTCGAGCTCGCGCACGGCGACCCCGTTGGCCCAGGCGGCCCACTCGGGGCTGACCCGCTGCGCCGGGTCGAGCCCGAAGACGGTGGCGCCGGGCGTGTACGGATGCGCTTCCGCCTGCCCGCGGGCGCTGACGACGGGTGCCCGCTCGAGACTGGCGACGGCGACGGCGGCGTTGTCGATGACGCGGTTGATGACCATGTCGACCGCCGCGTCGTCGAGCGGGCGGTGCTGCTCGGCGGCGAGCGCGGCGAGCTTTCCGGCGAGCTGATCGGCGGGGGGCAGGTGCTCGCTGCTGGCGTGGGTGCGCACGGTGTGGGTCGTCGTCATGCTCGTTCCTTCGGTCGGTTCTCGCCGCGGCGCGGCAGATGGGTGTGGATGCTCGTGAGGGCTTCGTGCAGGTGCAGCCGGGTCGCGGCGGCCGCGCGCTCGGGGTCGCCGTCGGCGATGGCGCGGGCGATGGCGGCGTGCTCGGCGGCGCTGCGGGCGAGACGGCCGTCGTCGTCGCGAGCGAGGCGGCGCACGCGGGCGAGATGCACGCGCGTGCTCTGGATCGCCGCCGCGAGGTACCGGCTGCCGCTGAGACTCTCGTCGAGAGCCTCGTCGAACTCGGCGACGAGGGCGTAGTAGCCGTGGCGCTGCGGGTCGTCGGCGGCGAGCGACCCGCGATCGACGGCGGCGAAACGCTCGGCGAGCGTGGCGAAGCGCGCGCTCAGGCTCGTGGCATCGGCGGCAGGGCTCGCGGCCGTACTCGCCGCCGCGACGCCTCGCGCGGCGAGGCGCGCAGCCTGCTCGTCGAGGGCGGTGCGCAGCTCGAACAGCGCGTCAACATCGTCACGCTCGATCTCGCTGACGACGAGGGTGCGCGGGCCGCGCTCGGTTGCGAGTCCGGCGGCGATGAGCCGCGCGAAAGCCTCGCGCACGGGAGTTCGGCTCACGCCGAGACGGGCGGCCTGCTCCACCTCGGCGAGCGGGGCACCCGGCGCAAGTTCGCCGTCCACGATCTCCGCCCGGAGGGCGTCGAACGCGCGATCGGCGGCGGTGCTCATGCACTCAATGTATACATTGAGCACCGTCAAGGCGAGATCGCGCGAATTGATCGCGACTTTCGTATACACCAGCAACCGCTCTCGTCATCCTCGGCGAGTTCGAGAGGGGTCTCGGCGTCGTGCATGTCGATCTCGCGGCCGTCGAGATCGAGCTCGTCCCAGAACGCAGGCGCGCGCAGCGCGAGAAGGTGGTCGACGAGGCCTGCGATGGCGCCGGTCACCCGCGGACTCAACCGATAGACGCGCGCATTCTGATCGATCCGCGCGGTGACGAGGCCGGCCCGTGCGAGGCGGTTGAGATGCTTCGAGATGCCCTCTCTCCCGATGCCACGTTCGCTCTGCACGGCGTCGGCGATCTGGCCGGCCGCGTGCTCGCCGCTCGCCAGGATCTCGATGATGCGCCACCGAACCGGGTGCGCGAGGAGGAAGAGAGTTTCCATTTTCGCAATGTGCCTCCCGCGGCACATGCCGCGGGAGGCACATTGCGAAATCGAGGATGTCGAACCTGACGGCGCGGTCGGGAAGGAGCGGTCGGGGAACAAGGACGAGGAGCGAGAGCGGAGCGGGAGAGGAGCGGGCCGAGGCGCGGGCCGAGGCGCGGGCCGAGGCGCGGGCGGGGAACAGGCGGGGAACGGGCGGGCGGGTGCGGGGGGGGGGGGGGGTGGGGGGCGGACGGGGGCGCGGGATGGACGGGCGCGGGATGGACGGGCGCGGGAGGGACGGGGGCGCGGGATGGACGGGCGCGGGATGGACAGGGGCGCGAGATGGACGGGGCGCGAGATGGACGGGGCGCGAGATGAACGGGGCGCGGGATGGACAGGGGCGCGGAGCGGGCGGCGCCTAGACTGGAGGGCTCATGACTGCGCCCGACGATCGACCCGCGCCCCGCATCCCGGGGCTGGCGATCACGTACCCGCCCGACCTGCCGGTGTCGCAGCGGCGCGACGACATCGCCGCCGCGATCGCCGCGAACCAGGTCGTGATCGTCGCGGGCGAGACCGGGTCGGGCAAGACGACGCAGCTGCCGAAGATCCTGCTCGAGCTGGGGCGCGCGAGCATCGCCCACACGCAGCCGCGCCGCATCGCCGCGCGCACCATCGCCGAGCGTGTCGCCGAGGAGCTCGGCTCCGAGCTCGGCGGGCTCGTCGGCTACACGGTGCGCTTCACCGACCAGGTGAGTGCGGGCACCCGGGTCACACTCATGACCGACGGCATCCTGCTCGCCGCCCTCCGCGGCGACCGCGAGCTGCGGGCCTACGACGCCATCATCATCGACGAGGCGCACGAGCGCAGCCTCACCATCGACTTCCTGCTCGGCTACCTCAAGCAGCTGCTGCCCCGCCGGCCCGAGCTGAAGGTCGTCATCACCTCGGCGACGATCGACCCCGAGAGTTTCGCGCGGCACTTCGCGGCGGCCGACGGCACGCCCGCGCCGATCATCGAGGTGAGCGGGCGCACCTACCCGGTCGAGATCCGGTACCGGCCGCTGGTGCCGGACGGCGCGGAAACGGACAATCGCGGTGCTGATGAGAGCGGCGACCCGGACAGCGACGACGACGGCCCCGCGACCCCCGGCGCGGCGATCGACATGGTCGACGGCGTCATCGCCGCGGTCGACGAGCTCGGCCGCGAGGGCGACGGCGACGTGCTCGTCTTCTTCAGCGGCGAGAACGAGATCCGCGACGCGGCGGATGCCCTCCGCGGGCACCTCACCCGCCAGGGCCCGCGCGGCGCCGCCACCGAAGTGCTGCCGCTGTACGGCCGGCTCAGTGCGGCCGAGCAGCACCGGGTGTTCGAGCGACCCCCCGCGGGCATCCGTCGCCGCATCGTGCTCGCCACCAACGTCGCCGAGACCAGCCTCACCGTGCCCGGCATCCGTTACGTCGTCGACACCGGCACGGCGCGCATCAGCCGCTACTCCACGCGATCGAAGGTGCAGCAGCTGCCGATCGAACCCATCTCGCAGGCGAGCGCCAACCAGCGATCGGGCCGCTCGGGGCGCACGAGCGACGGCATCGCCATCCGCCTGTACTCCGAAGCGGACTACGAGCGGCGGCCCGCGTACACCGAGCCCGAGATTCTGCGTACCAACCTCGCGGCCGTGATTCTGCAGATGATCGCGCTCGGGCTCGGCGACATCGAACGCTTCCCCTTCCTGCAGCCGCCCGACAAGCGCGGGGTCGCCGACGGACTCGAGCTGCTGCGCGAGCTCGGCGCGATCGAGAAGCCGCGCGCGGGCGGCGGCGCAGGCGGCGGCAGCGCGGGCGGCGACCTGCGCATCACCCGCGTCGGCCGCGCCATCGTGCAGCTGCCGCTCGACCCGCGATACGCGCGCATGGTCGTCGAGGCCCAGAAGCTCGGGGTGGTGCGGGAGGTCGTCGCGATCGTCGCGGGGCTGAGCATCCAAGACCCGCGCGAGCGGCCCGCCGACCGGCGCGAGACGGCCGACCAGCTGCACAACCGCTTCCGCGACCCGACGAGCGACTTCATCACGCTGCTGAACCTGTGGCGGCACCTGCAGAAGCGGCAGTCCGAGCTCAGCGGCAACCAGTTTCGCAAGGAGGTGCGCGCCGAGTTCCTCAACTACCTGCGCGTGCGCGAGTGGGCCGACGTCGAGCGGCAGGTGCTGCGCCTGCTGCCGAAGGATGCGCGGCCCAAGGGCGCGATGCCCGAGTCGAGTGACGCCGACGCGATCCACCGCGCCCTGCTCTCGGGCCTGCTCAGCCACATCGGGCTGCGCGACGACCGCGACGCCGCGACCGGCACGAACCAGAAGGGTGCGCGCGGCAGAGACGCGAAGGCCGACGCCCGCCCCTCCCGCGGCCGCGAGTTTCTCGGCGCGCGCGGCCGCCGCTTCGTCGTCTACCCCGGCTCGGGCCTGGCGAAGAAGCCGCCCGCCGCCGTCATGGCCGCCGAGCTCGTCGAGACCAGCCGGCTGTTCGCCCGCACGGTCGCCGCGATCGACCCCGCGTGGGCCGAGGCCCTCGCGGGCGACCTCGCGAAGAAGCAGTACAGCGAGCCGCGCTGGCAGAAAGCCCACGGCTCTGCGGTCGTCGACGAGAAGGTGACGCTCTACGGCGTGCCGATCGTGCCGCGCCGGCGCGTGCAGCTGGCTCGCATCGATGCCCCGCTCGCGCGCGAGCTGTTCATTCGCCACGCGCTCGTCGAGGGCGAGTGGGATGTCTCTCGACTCGACAAGCGGCTCACCCAGTTCGTGCGCGACAACGCGCGGCTGCGGCGCGAGCTCGAGCAGCTGGAGGAGCGCCAGCGGCGGCGCGACATCCTGCTCGACGACGAGCGGCTCGTCGAGTTCTTCGAGCAGCGCATCCCCGACGACGTCACCGACGTGCGCCGCTTCGAGCGGTGGTGGCGGGATGCCCGCCGCGAGCATCCCGAATTGCTCACGCTGCAGCGGGCCGACCTCATGAAGGCCGACGAGCCGCAGATCGACGACGACGCCTACCCGACCCGGCTCACCCTCGGCGATCAGACGCTCGCGGTCGGCTACCGCTTCGAGCCCGGTGCCGCCGACGACGGCGTCACCGTCACCGTGCCGCTGCCGCTGCTGCCCCGGCTCGAGACGGCGGGCTTCGACTGGCTCGTTCCGGGACTGCGGCACGAACTCGTGACCGCGCTGCTCAAGACGCTGCCGAAGGCGATCCGCCGCAACGTCGTGCCCGCCGCCGACTGGGCGACGCGGCTGCTCGCCGCCGTGCCCGCGGGTGCCGACCTGCGGCAGCTGCCGCTCACGGACTTCCTCGCCGAGGAGATCCGCCGCCAGACCTTCACCCCCATCGACCCGAGCGACTTCGGCGTCGACCGCCTGCCCCCGCACCTGCGCATGGGCTACGCCGTCGTCGACGAGCGCGGCAACCGGCTCGCACGCGGCACCGACCTGCCCGCGCTGCAGCACAAGCTGAAGACGCGCACGCGCGACTCGGTGGCGAAGGTGGCGACCGCGGCGGCCCGCGCGCCGATCGAGCGCGGCGGCATCACGACGTGGGACGACACGCTCGGGGCTGGTTCCGGCGCAGCGCCCGGCACCCTCCCCCGCCAGCTCGACATGCGCCGCGGCGAGACCACGATCCGCGCCTACCCTGCACTCGTCGATGAGGGCGGCTCGGTGGCGATCCGACTGCAGACCGCGGTCGCCGACCAGGTGGCGGCGCACCGTGCGGGGGTTCGCCGGCTCGTGCAGCTGGGGGTTCCGTCACCGCTCGCGTACATCCAGGAGCACCTGACGAGTGCCGAGAAGCTCAGCCTCGGCGCTTCGCCCTACCGCTCGACGGCCGCGCTCATCGACGACGCCCTGCGGGCGGTGATCGACGTCGAGCTGTCGGCCTCCGACTCGGGCGACGATCAGCGGGATGCCCTGCCGTGGTCTCGCGAGCAGTTCCAGTCTCTGCGCGACCGCGTCAACGCCGGCCTGCCCGACCGCCTGTTCGGCATCGTGGCGACGACGGCGGCCGTGCTGGCGGCGGCGCGCGAGGTCGACGTACTCATCGCGCGCAGCTCGAGCCTGCAGCTGATGGCGCCGCTCGCCGATGCGCGCGAGCAGCTCAACGCCCTCGTGCACGATGGATTCATCGCGCGCACGGGCCTCGCCCGCGTCCCCCGGCTGGTCGTCTACCTGCGCGGCATCGCGTACCGGGTCGAGCGGCTCGCCGACAACCTCGGCCGCGACCGTGCCTGGATGCTCGAGGTGCAGCAGGCCGTTGAGCTCTACACGGCGGCGGGCGGCACGCTGCCGCTCAGCGCCGACCCGGAGCCCCGCATCCGCGAGGCCCGCTGGATGCTCGAGGAGCTGCGGCTCTCACTCTTCGCCCAACCGCTCGGCGCGCAGGGCCCGATCTCGGTGCAGCGCATCCGCAAGGCCCTGTCGGTCTGACGGAGAGTCGCCCAGAACGTGAGATGACCGATAGGCCCGCATACAACAGCTGAGCGGTGCGTAGGATCAGAGACCATGTCGACGACGCACGCCCACGACCGCGCCCTGACGATCTCGCGAATCGTCAGTGCCGTGATGCTGCTGGCGGCGGGCGGCATCCACCTGTTCTTGGTCATCAACGGCGCTGGCGGACTGCTGGGGGTCGCGTTCGCCCTCAACTTCGTCGCTGGCCTGGTGCTCGGGGTCGGGATGCTCGTGGTCTCGCGGCGGCTCCTTCTCGGCGTCACCGCGCTCGGGCTGGCGTTCATGGCGGCGAGTCTCGGGGCGATCATCGTCTCGATCACCGTGGGCCTCCTCGGCGTGCAGCCCGACTGGGACTACCCGCTCATTCGCGAGACGGCCATCATCGAGTCGATCGGGGTCGTCGTGCTGGCGGTCGCCACCGTGATCGCCTACCAGGAGCGGCGTACCCGGCTCACTCCGGGGCGCTGAACGCGGCGACGAACCGGTCGCGGAAAGCGTCCATGCGCCACACCGGCGCGTCGGACGACGGACGGAATCCGGCGTCCCACCCCCACTGCTCGATGTGCTCGAACACGGCGGAATCCTTCGACACGATCGTGATCGGCACGTCGGTGTCGGCCGTCTCACCGCTCACAATGCGCGAGGGCTGATGGTCGCCGACGAGAACCACCACGAGATTCGACGGGTCGTACGTCTCGAGAAACGAGAGCGTCGAGCGAAGCGAGTATCGGATCGACTCGGCGTACGCGGCGCGTACGCGCTGGGCATCCGGCCAGACGTCGGCGGAGTCGCGCGGTTGAGCGGAGAAGGGGCCGGGCTTGCCGACGTGTGCCCACGGGACAAACTGTGGGGTCGGTGTCCAGGGCGAGTGCGACGAGATGAGACTCACCTGGGCCATGATCGGGGCGGTCCGCGACAACTCCTCCTCGGCGAAGCGGTGCCACGTGAACTGGTCGGGCACGCTCGCGAAGCCGAAGGCCGGCCCCTCGTAGGCCAGGGCACCCTTGTCGAGCAGCCGGTCGAAGCCGTAGAAGGCGGCGCCCTCGGGCCAGGGCTCGGTGACGGCCGGACTGACGACGACGGTGCGCCAGCCCGCGTCGCCAAAGAGGCGGGTGATCGTCAAGCGGTCGCTCTCGAGCAACGTGTCGTACTTCTGCTGCGAGTCAACCCACATTCCGCTTTGCAGGGTGCTGTGGGCGAGCCAACTCACGCCGCCGAAGGTCGGTGAGCTCAGGAACGCGCTTTCGGCGCGGTACCCGTCACGGCTCAACCGCGCCGCGTACTCGTCGATGGTGCGGCTGATGCTCGACATCGGCCCCGTGCCCGACAGCGCGACCTCGCCGAAGCTCTCGACGAAGACGATGACGACATCCTTGCCACGCAGTGATCCGAGCAGCTGCCCCGAGGCCTGCGCAGCCAGCGGATCGACCCGGAGCGCTGCGGCGAACGCGTCCCGCTCGCGGGCGCTCTGTGTCGCATGTTCCACTGTCGTCGACAGCGATCTCAGCGAATCGGCCGCGGCGACAGCCGCACCGGTCGGGTACTGCACCCCAGCGATCGCGAGCGCGCTCCAGGTGACGGCCGCCGTGGTGATCGCAATTCGACCGTGGTTGCCGGAGTCGTGGAGCGAACGCGCGCATCGTTGGGCGCACCACACGAGCACCACCGCCAGGGCGAGCACGATGGCGACGACGAGAGTCGCGGCGAGGGCTGCAAGGGTCGGGCCCACGACGCCATCCACGACGCGGTAGGCGTTGGCGACGGCACGCCAGTCTTCCGCAAGCGCGAAGCCGCGGTCGATCGTCGCAACGAACGACCGATCGAGCACGGCGATCGCGATGGCGACGACGGTGATCATCGCGAACGCTGAAGCCACGACGAGTCGAAGCGTGCGGTGCGGCAGAAGGAGGCTCAGAAGAAGCAGGAGGATCGTCTCCACGGGAACCCGTGCCGCTGACGCCGATGCGCTGCCGAGTATGCCCGGCAGCAGCGGGGCCGCGATCACGGTCGCCCAGGCGAGCACGGTCAGCAGCGTCGCCCGCCGGGATGGCGTGGAGGCGATCAACGATTCACTGCGCATGGCGGCATCGTACGGCGAGCCCTGCATCCGCGACGCCCGCTGGATGCTCGAAGAGCTGCGCCTCTCACTCTTCGCGCAGCCGCTCGGCGCGCAGGGCCCGATCTCGGTGCAGCGCATCCGCAAGCAGCTCGCGGGCTGAGACCACCACTAGCCCAACGCACTCTGGGCACCTGACGATGCCCCAGAGTCGCGAGAATGCGCCCCGTTCAGAGCCGACGTCCCACAAGAGGTGAAGCGAGCGTTAGAGCCCCAAGCGAAGATCTTCGGCGAGAGCCTCCCGAGCCGCAGAGACGACCTGGTTGAACCCTCCAGGACTCGAAATCGACTGGACCTGCACCTCGATACCCCTGATGACCCAACCCTCACGGGAGGTCGTAACTAGATCAAATACGAACCATTCGCCCAAGCTCAAGTTCTCGAGAGACATTGAGGAGGGATACAGGAGATCAATCCTCTTGCGCCCTGACGCGTGCAGGAATGTCACTGCTTCGTTCAAGTCCGCTCGGTCAATCGCCGGGTCTTTCCCCGGTGGAACTCGATACTTCGCATCAAGGAGGAAGTCAGTCGACGCTCCGAGAAAGGGCGTAATGTCAGGCCTTGCCGGGACATCAAGTGCACCGCGCTTGCCCAATACCCAAGGGTGTTGTGCGACGACGCGGTGCCCACCCAAAGCGCGCCTAACAACCTCGTGGCAGAAGTGCTCCCACGCCTGCCACGTTGAGAGAACGAACCCTGGGCCAACGAAGTTGCCGTTAGTCAGATCCAGGCCTAGCCCATCAAGAACGAGGCGGGCAAGGTTGTAGGCGGGCGCCCAGGCACGATCACGATTAGGGAGCTCGGGAAGTCTCTCCGGGGGCGGATCTTGCTCGCCGAGAACTCGGGAGAGCGTGTGAAGTCCGGTCGCTGTGTCAGAATCGGAGACCGCGGGATGAAGAAGTTCTAATGCAGCCTTCAGGGCCGCGTTGTACGGGTTCCTGCGGGTCAAGACAGTCTTGCTTATCGAGTAGCCCGCTGGATCAGGCAAGGATAAGGACTCCCAGTCGACTTCGCCGTCGAGGCTGAAGTCAAGACCCTTCGTGCGTCGATACCGTCTCACAGGTCGCCGAGCATTCTCGTTGCAGGCCCTAAGCAGGGATCTGGCCATCAAAGTCGCCAGGTCACCGGCGTCTGCACCTTGAGCACCGATCTCGTCTTGGTCTAGAAGGTGGCCTGAGCGAACGAGAACAGCCAACAGGAAGAAGTCTCTCCTCCAAGAGGCGTTCGTGGGATCCAGGAATTTCGGAACGACCTCGAGTTCAACCTCGCCGTTTAGCTTCACCAACCCGGCAAAGCCATCCGGCCTCCACCCGCCGCTTTGCCCCAGAGATATCGGGTCATCAGAACGGTTCAGGATCGACTTGAGCCGACCGTTTAGCTCGCGAACCTGTTGCTCGACGCCAGCCTGCGATAGTCCAGAAGCGATCGCGACCTCGCGCGTGACCCCTGGCCGCTCGCGAAGTTCATGGAGGACGATGCGCTTTGGAGGACTCACGAGGACGCAATAGTTGCGAGCAGCCGGTACAGTTCCTCGGCGGTCGGGCGATCGGGCCCAGTCACTCGCCGCACAGATTGACCTGCGAAAGTCGCTTCCAACAAGCGATAGGGGCTACTGCCGTGCTCGGCAAGCAGAACTTCAGCAATAGCCCTAGTGTCCCCGAAGAAGACTTCGTCAATATGGGCCCTTAAAGTTGACCAAGCCTCGGACACGTAGATCTGGGCGTTGGCGAGACCTCCGGCTGGCGCTACTGCATGCATGAGAGCACCGTGACCAAGCTGGTAGGCGTCTCCCCGACCAAGACGTATGCGCTCATTCGTTCGCTCGAAAGCCTGCGCGAGCGCCTCGTACCAATCACTGGCTTCTGCCGGCGTGGAAGCCAGAGCCCCCGCGGCGAAAGGCGATAACCCCAGGTGCGTTCGAAGCACGGCAGCTTGGGGCTGTAGCCGATGCAGGTGAAAACGCCGGAGGAATGCCACATCTAGAGGCTCCACGCTGGTGTCGGCCTCATTCATGGCGGCAAGAACGTAGAGGTCCTCGGGAAGCGCGAACAGCCGAGATCGACCGTCATCACCGAGAATCTCGAAGTACTGTGTCTCTGCAGTTGGGGTGCCATGCGACGGCAATCGCTTGTCGGCCTCTAGCCCGACAAGAGCACTTCCGAACGCCGCAACAGCGGGGCCCCGATTGATTTCGTCGATCACGACCAACGCCGCACTTCCCGGCTTCATGGCGTGAAGACTTGCGCGGTACAAGGTCCCTGACGTAACCGTGAAGGCTCCAGCGGCATCCACCCGCGGCACGAGTCCACGCATGACGTCCCGGTACTTGGTGTTCTGGTCAAAAACTGTCGGGAATACCTCACGGGATTCGGTCTGAGAAGCGCTCGGAAACCACTCCGGCAGCGGACTCGTGAGAGGCGGAATCGGAATCCTGCCGGACGGGTCTGCCCCGGAATGCGCCGCGTCCCACAGGAAGAGTTCCCTAACCTGGTTGAGGAGACGAGACTTGCCAGTTCCCGGAGGTCCGGCGAGGATCACGTTCTTGCGTATGGCCAACGCCTGGAGCACGTCCTTCGCGTCGGGCTCAATAACTTCCTCACTGACCATGGCAGTATCCCAATCCTGTCGAGAAGTCGTAGTGGCCCTGCGCAGTCACCTGGTTCCCAGACCTACGGGAGTTCTTCTCGTCCGCTATCTCGAGACACCCGAGTATCGCAAGACGGATTTCATCGGCCCAGACCCCCGGTTTTCGTAGCTCGTCCTCATACGCGTAGTCGACACGAACCACGCCGTTTGAATACTGCGTGAAGAGAACGAAGACCCTCCCCTTCTCGAGATCCGGAAGCCGCTTTCCCCCGAGAGCCGGGCTGTCATGAATCCGTGCGATTCTGACCTCAGTCCGACGAGAGACAGTTGGTGGCCAATACTCCATCGTCGTTGTCTGCGGAGCACCGAGGTCGTCGAGGTAATGGATGGTCGCGACGCGTATCTCTCGTCCACGCGCACCTCGCGCCCCCCGCGTGAACATCTGCTTGAACTCCGTATCGAAACCGGCCGCCGGGAATCGGAGGTCTCTGGCACCGCCTCCAGCTGAAGGATCATCGTTGCTCTCGGCCTGCAACTTCCTTAGGTCGCCAGGCTTGACCTCCCGGTAGATAGCCCGAATAACCGTCGGTTTAGGACCACTCATGAAGCCTCCTGCACGTATTCGGCTGGAACATAGGGAAGTGAGCCGAGTTTACGTGCCTCAATCACCCTGACTTGCGAATGGTGTCGAAGACCGATCAACTCAGAGAACTTGGCGAGCACAACGTCCGCAGTCATGGTCGACACAGACTCTCCAGCTAACGCAGGTTGCCCTCGATCCAGCAAGGGGAAGTCCCGAAGGATCATCTCCAGCTCTTCGATACCAACACCCCACTCGATCGCGACAAGGGCGTCGATCTCCGCACGCAACTGACCAACTCTCCAAAGGTTGGCCCCAGGATCACTCTCAGCAGCCTGCACGAGCTTGGACAAGTGCGCCAGACGCTTGCCAACCTTCGAACTCTCGTCGATGTCGGGTAGGGGCAGAGTCTTGAGTAGAAAGTAGTTCACGGTCGTCGTGACTAAGCGACGAAGAAGCCAGTCGACGACGAAGCTGTTCGCCGTTGCCAGGAAGATGAACTCCCTGCCGGGGCCTTGTGCAAAGGTCAGGGTTGGGACCTTGTTCCCACAGACCACTCCGGCGGGAATGCGGGAAACGAGAAGAGTCCGCTCGTTCGTTTGACCGGTGACATCACAAAAACCGATCCGATCCATGGATACTCGGCGAAGAGACTCGGTCGGCAAACTTTCAAGCGGAGTGAACCACTGCGCCTTTCCTTCGGCAGTCGCTAACGGGTCCGGCCTCCAGATGGCGGCACGACCTTCACCAGACAAATACGACTTCGCTCGCCATCGGTACTGTCCAACGTGACGCCCCTCCAACACTGGAACCTCGCCCGGCCCCCGAACCTTGTGGAAGAAGCGCCTGTGCAGTGTCATATCCACTTCACGCCTGTAGTCCGCAGCCCAAATCCCATCGCCCTCGCCTAAGTTCAAGGATTTATCAGAAAGCCGAGAGAATAGGGCCCATTCCTGCTCAGAGCGAACCTCTGGGATCGTCAGATCTGGACGGATCGCTTTGAGACGAGAACGATCAATATCGACGGAAGGCAAGGAAAGTTCGCCCTGACGATCGGCCACACGGAGCTCAATCGGCTGCTTGGCCTCGCTTCCGACTCGAGCAGTCATTGCGAGGAACTTGAAGCGAGTATCGATTGCGAAGTATCGCGCACGGTTTTCAATGACAGCAAGGGTCAATTCAGTCGTTAAGGAATCGAGCTCCTGTCGCAGCTCCTCGGTCCCCTTGGAGCGGATCAGTCCAGCAGGAACGAGAATCGCCAGGACCCCGTCCTCCCCGAGGAGACCGAGGCCTAGCTCAAGGAAGAGCTTGTATAGGTCGTGCTCGCCTTTACCTTGAAGTCGAGTACCCGACGCGACCCCACTAACGTAATCCATCAAATCCTGACGGACTCTCGATAGATCTATTGCAGGATCATGGGCTTGCCCGTAGTGCCTCGCGATCCCAAGGCTCTTCGCATATTCATGACGAGAGGCCCGCAGCTTCTCCCACGGAGGGTTCCCGATGACGAGGGCAACTCCAGAGGGCGCGAGCGCTCGCCAAGTATCGGGGCTATTGAGGCTGTCTTGAAGGAGGAGCCTCGAAGAGAACTCTTCGATCGCACTGAGGCTCCCGGTCAATGAAGAAACGGATAGTCGCGTGCCTCGCAACGCGACTTCAGAGAGATCAGCTCCCGCGAGGCTCTCCCTTATGAGCCGATCTCGTTCCGACGCGGTCGAGGCAGCCATCGCTGAAGCCACAAGTAATATGCCACTCCCACAGGCAGGGTCGACCCAAAGACCGGGCTTCCGCACCTTCGACACGGCACTAGCGGCGAGCATCTGGGCCAAACGCCAATCGGTGTAGTACGCACCGGTCTGTCGCATTCGACTTGCCGGCAACGGCTCACGGGCCAAGGCGGACAAGGCCAGAGGGACGGGAATCTCAGTCTTTTCGAGCGCGGCCAACACATCTTCTGCGCCACGAAGAAGAGCCATGAGACCACCGGTGGGAAGATGGCCTCCAAGCATCTCGACGTAATCGTTCAAGCTCCAACCCCCAAAAATAGAGGAGGTTGCCTCAAGAATAGACAGGCGCGACTCAAGGGGAGAGCTACCCGGAAGCAGACGGTGCACTGCGCGCTCAAGCGCGAGATCGGCGGGCCGCAGTAATGCAGCCTCCAGGCTCCTCACGAGGACGCCACAAGTGAAGTGACACTCGCGATACCAGACCGCTCGCCCTCGAAGGGCTCGAGGTCGAAAACGTACTCCTGCACCACATCACCATTCGCGGAGGACTCCGCATTCGGCCTGTAACGTCCGATCGACTGTATCTCGTAGACCCCTACAGTGCCCGCAGCGGCGAGCGAGCTGACTAGAAGTTCCCTTGGGACATGACCTTCATTGCTGTACGAAAGCAGGACTCTTCGCGCTCGAGTCTGGCGAGCCAAGTCCCCTATCGCGTCCAGCGCCTTGCTCTTGTAGCTGAAGACTGAGGCCTTTGACTGCCACGGGCGCAGCCCCGTGACTCCAGCGACCACCGGCCGATCACCAGCATGGATCGTCTCCAAGACGTGGTAGTAGGCGCTGTACTGACGCTTGGTATATGGCGGATCGAAGTAGACGACGTCCGCATCCGTCGTGCGAAGGTCGAAGACATCAAGATTCGAAGCCTCGAGATCCGTTGCTCGACGTGGAAGCCTTCTTGGTTTGATCACGATTGGGCGCAATGAACCCGGAGTCCAATGCTTCAAGAAGCAGCCATATGTGCCCGAGATATTCGCTACTGAGTTCGCGGCAGAGATAAGATCCGCAAGAAGCAGCTGTTCCTCCACCCAGGAAATTGCCGCGTTGTCCGACCAATCCTGAATAAGTCGCCGCATTGCGTCCAATCGAGCAGCATTCTGCTCAGTGAAATACTTCCTCTCCACGACCCCGTTCTTGCCCGAGTACGGCGAGTACTCAGCGTGCATGAAGCCCGGTACACCCGGGGTCTCATTGAGGTCGTTTATCGCTTGGTCGTAGCCACCCAGTCGGCGGAAGCTGACGTTGCCTTCCCCAATCACTGCGGCCACGCTCATGGCGACCGCGGATGGCAACGCGTCGTTAACAGTGACTGCCCAACCCCGATTAGCGGCCGCGGCTGCCACAGCACCAGTTCCAGAGAAGGCGTCGACAAATCGACCACCGGTCGGCTCACCCGCGATTTCTACAATTCGATTCGCCAGCCGCGCCTTGCTACCTATGTACCTGACGCCCACAGCTACGTCCCCTTACCCAGCAACATCGCGCTCAGGACACGCCAGAGTCGAAAGGCATAGGGGAGAAGGGTGTCAAAGTCACTTGTCGCGCGAGTGGTCTGGATTGATTTTCCACCCAGAAGACCGGTCCAGGCCCGACTCGGTAACCCTCGACCTAGATCCTTCACCAACCCACCCTTGTCCGTCCAATGGCCACCCAGCCTGCCTGGTGTCATGCACGCGCCTTCCAGTGCAGTCGCTCAGCGGGACCGGCCAACTACAAAGCGTCGAGGACAACGATATCGATGTGCGCCGACAACAGCGGCTGCAGTTGAGAACTACTACAGACTTGCGCACACCTCGGAGCGACTCAATCCGATTCATAGAAGAAGCGATTACGCGAGCGCGCACTCGGCAAGTGACTTGGCACCTAGCCCTCAAGGGTCTAGCGACGCAGTCGGCAGTAGTGCGTCGGCGCGGACCGACACAACCAACTGACGTCAGCCGAAGACGCGGCGGCCAGCCACCCAGGTTCCCACGTTCCGGGTCTGGTGGATGCTCGCCGCGGGCCCGGCGAACGGGTCGCGGTCGGTCGCGGCGAGGTCGGCGACCGCCCCGACCGCGACGACGCCCGTGACCTCGGCGTCGCCCGGCCCGCGCCCGTTGATGAACGCCGAGCCCGCGGTGTAAGCGTCGAGCGCCTCGGCGAGCGCCAGCGCCTCGTGCGCGAGCAGCGGCTCGCGGTCGTGCTCGGCGTCGTCGGCGGGCAGCTGCCGGTTCACCGCGACGTGGATGGCCTGCCACGGGTCGGGGGTCGAGACGGGCCAGTCGCTGCCGGCGCACAGCAGCGGGCGAGCATCCGTCGCCGCGCCCGAACCGCCGCCCGCGCGCAGGATGCTCGCGAAGGGGTACTGCGTCGCGGCGCGCTCGGGGCCGACGACGGGCACGGTCAGCTCGCGCATCTGCGGCTCGTAGCAGGCCCAGAGCGCCTGCATGTTGGCGGTCACGCCCAACGCGGCGAACCGGGCCACGTCGTCGGGGTGCACGAACTGCAGGTGGGCCAGGTGGTGACGGCGGGCATCCGTCGTCGGGCGCGACGCGGCGCCGTTGGAGAACCAGCCGTTCGCGGCCGCGGCCGCCTCGAACGCGTCGAGTGCATCGCGCGTGGCCCGGTCGCCGATGACGTGGATGTGCGCGCTGAAACCCGCGGCGTCGAGCGCGATGACCGCATCGGTGAGGGCCTGCCCGCCGACGAAGGCGATGCCGCGGGGGTGCTCGCCCTCGCCGAACTCCCCGAGGTACGGCTCGAGCATCGAGGCGGTGCCGTTCTCGACGACGCCGTCGGCCATGATCTTCACAGCCGAGAGGCGGAAGGGCGCCGGACGGGCGCCCCCATCAGCACCGCGGGATGCGGGGCCGAGCTCGTTCGCGTGCGCCTCGCGCTTCGCCACGAGGTCGGCGACCTGCTCGACCCCGCGCGTGCGATCCCACCACAGCGCGCCCACCACATCGACGGTCAGTCGCCCGTCCGCGAGCGCGCGACGGTAAACGAGTGCGGTGTCGCTCGCCCCGAAGTAGTCGCCGACGATGGCGTCGTGCCACCCCGTGATGCCGAGGCTGTGCGCGTAGCGCTGCGCCTCGAGCAGCGCGGCGTACTCGTCATCGGGGCTCGGGGCGGGCGCGACCGCGGCGACGAGCGAGGCGGCACCCTCGTGCAGGGTGCCCTGCGGGCTGCCGTCAGCGAGCCGCTCGATGCGGCCGTCGGCGGGGTCGGGCGTCTCGGCGGTGATGCCGGCGAGGGCGAGGGCGGCCGAGTTGGCCCAGGCACCGTGGTGGTCGCGGTTGTAGAGGAAGACGGGGCGGATCGGTTCGATCGCGTCGAGCTCGGCGGCGCTCGGGGTGCCGCCGGCGAAGGCGCTCATCGCCCAGCCGCCGCCGGTGATCCAGGCGCGCGAGGCGTCACAGCCGCGCGGCGGGTTCGTGCGGGCGTAGCCGGTGATAATGCGGGCGTAGTCGTCGAGGCTCGCGCCCTCGCTCAAGTCGCAGCTGAGTCGCTCGAGGCCGCCCTGGATGGGGTGGATGTGGGCGTCGACGAAACCCGCGTGCAGCATCCCGCCCGCCAGATCGAC
>ERZ1066136.281-NODE-281-length-47501-cov-14.234456_pt1 | contig 47501 bp, 43 predicted proteins | sample MGYA00382783_ERZ1066136 | MGnify/ENA primary metagenome ERZ1066136 (study PRJEB33369, sample SAMEA5778366) | biofilm metagenome | biome: Industrial cooling water; feature: Water cooling tower basin; material: Biofilm | place: United Arab Emirates | collected... | reverse complement strand
TCGGGGGACTGTCCGATGGTGCGGTACGCACGCGAGACATACAAGATGCGGGGGACGCGAAGGGGCGCGGAGGACTGATCTTGGAAAAGGTCGTCTCCGTCCTCCGGTCGTCTCCGTTGCTCCGAAGTTTTCTGTCGGTTTCGGATCTCGAACAGACTTGAACTTCTGAGGAACGGAGAGAACCGGAGGACGGAGACGGCCTTTTCCAAAATCGGTTCTCCGCGTCCCTTCGCGCATCCCCGCATCTCCGCGGTCTGCAGTTGAAAGGCGGAATGCAGTCTCCGTCCTCCGGCCGTCTCCGTTTCTCCGAAGTTCCTTGTCAGTTCAGGATCTCGAACAGACGATGAAGATCGGAGGAACGGAGACGACCGGAGGACGGAGAAGTCTTTTTCCAAAGCATTCCTCCGCGTCCCTTCGCGCGCCCCCGCATCTCCGCGGTCTGCAGTTCGAGCGATGCCCGCGTCGCAGCACCCTCACGTGAGCGCGGCGACGCGTGCGCGGGCCTTGCGGAGGAACCAGGGGGCGAGGAGCAGGCAGCCGCCGATGCCGACGAGGGGGCCGCGGAGCATCTTCCACCAGGGGAAGGGGAGCTTGTAGTGCACCGCGGTGGCGTACCAGTACATGCCGGGCGCGAGGCTCAGGGCGACGAGCATCGTGAGGACACCGGCGGCGAGCAGGAAGAGGATTCCCTGCCACGTCACCGTCTGGTTCACCGCCGACTCGGCATCGAAGCGCGGGTTCACCGCGCCGAGCCAGAGCGCGAGTGCGGATTGCGCGACGAGCAGCGCCGTCACCGTCACGAGCGAGAGGGCGGTGATCACCGGTGCGGTCGCGAGCAGCAGTGACGTGAGCGACACGATGCCGAGGGCGACCAGCAGCAACGGGCCGGTGGTCGCGAGGTACTTGGCCCAGACGATGTCGTCGGTCGAGATGGGCGCGGCGCGGAGCGTCGTCCACATCTTCCCTTCGCCGGCGATCGTCGGGAGCACGAGCCGGCTCGCGACGGCGGCGAGGACCATTCCCGCGAGCCCGACATTCACGACCGGCAGGATGCTCGCGAAGATCGCGGGCAGGGCACCGGTCCCCGTGCCGGTGGGGAGCACGCTGACGCCGATCACGTAGACGAGCACGAGCGGCACGAGCAGCAGGAACTGGCTCCAGAGCGCGGCGTCGCGGCCGATCAGGCGCAGCTCCTTCAGCACGAATTCGCGACGGAGCGGCGGCAGCGGTGCCAGGACGAGCTGCGCGATGCGGCCGACGGGCGACGGTGCATGATCGCCGCGCCCCGCGGAACGCACCGCGGCGAGGCCGCGTGCGTGCAACGTGCGGAACGTCATGTATGCGGCAGCGACACTGCCGAGGGCGAGGAGCCAGAGCCACGCCAACGGCGCCGGCGCCCAGTAGCCCTTGAGCCATTCGTTGAGCACCGTCGCCGCCCACTCGGTCGGGAGCCATGGCGCGAGCGGCACGTCGAGCAGCTTGACGACTTCGCCGATCGCACGCGAGCCGAGGCGCGTGAGCTGCGCGGGCTGGAGCCGCTGCATCGCGACGATCGCGACGACACAGAGCGTCACGCCGCCCACGCGGAAGACGAGTTGCGCGCGCGCCGCCGGCACGAACGCGAGCAGCAGGTAGACGACGATGCAACCGAGCGCCATCGCCGTGAGCCAGAGCGGCACCCAGACCGCGAGCGCGACGAGTGGCCAGAGCAATCCGCCGCCGAACGCGATGCCGTAGGCCGCGAAGACCGGCACGACGAGCAGCAACGCGACCGCGCCCCCTTCGGCGAGCACCTGCAGCGCCCGTGCGACGAACAGCGTGCGCGGTGGCACGGGCGCGGCGCTGAGCAGCTCGAGGTCCTTCGCGAGGAAGAACGCGGGCAGCGCGGTGACCACGCAGCTCAGCAGCAGCACCGACGAGATGCTGAGCAGCCCCATCGCCAGCAGGCGGCCGGCGATCGCGAGGCCGATCGCATCGACCGTGTGCAGGTAGTCGAGCACGAGCAGCACCAGCAGCGTGCCGCCGCCCCACGTCACGCCGAGCGCACCGAGCACGCCGGCGGGGCCCGCGGCACCGCGCAATTGCCGTTGCCTCCAGAGCGGCTTGAGGAGCTGCGCGAGCGAGATCGCGCGGAACGATTCGCCGGCCGCGGCTTCGCCGAGCACGCGGGGGACGAAGCGCGGCGTCAGCGTGCGCGGCGCGGGCGGGACGAGCGGTGCGCCGTCGGCGGGTGCGGTCACGCGCGGAGCACCTCGGCCACGTCACGCGTCGCCGTCTCGCCGGTCAGGTGCAGGAAGATCTGTTCGAGCGGAGCGTCCGGCATGCGCAGCCACCGCCGCAGCTCGGGGACGGTGCCGCTGGCGACGAGCGTCCCGCGCTTCATGATGCCGATGCGATCGCACGTCCCCTCGACCGTCTCGAGCGTGTGCGTGCTCATGATCACCGCGTTCCCGAGCGCCGCATAGGCGCGCAGCATGTCCTTGAGCAGTCGCGCCCCGCGCGGATCGAGGCCGACGAGGGGCTCGTCCACCAGCAGCGCCTTGGGGCGGTGGAGCACGCTCGCGGTGAGCAGCAGTTTCTGCCGCATGCCGTGGCTGTACTGCTCGACGAGTTCGTGCTGCCAGGCGACGAGTTCGAACAGTTCGAGCAGCTCGGTGGCGCGCGCCTCGACGGCGCTCCACGCGAGCCCGTAGAGCGACGCGCTGAAGCGCAGGAACTCCTGCCCGGTGAGCTTGTCGTAGACGTACGGGCGATCGGGGACGAAGGCGAGATGCCGCTTGGCGGTGACCGGATCGCGCGCCATGTCGATGCCCGCGACCGTCACGCGCCCCGCGTCGGGCGCGAGGATGCCGGACATCATCTTGAGCGTCGTCGTCTTCCCAGCGCCGTTGGCACCGAGGAAGCCGAAGACTTCGCCCGCGGGAACCTCGAGGTCGAGGGCGTCGACCGCGGTGAAGGAGCCGTAGCGCTTCGTCGCGCCGGCGAGCTGGATCATGGGGCGCCGTCTGGGGCGGGCGTGACCGACGACGCGAGCCACGCCAGATAGGGCGCGGCGCCGGCGGCGACGGGAAGGGCGAGCAGTTCGGGGACGTCGTACGGATGGAGCCGGGTGAAGGCTCGCTCGAGCGCGTCGAGCCGCTCGGTGGTCGTCTTGAGCAGGATCACCACCTCCGCGGCCTCCTGTCGCGCCCCCTGCCAGCGGTAGAGCGAGCGTGCCGCCGGCAGACAGGTGCCGCACGCCACGAGTCGCTCGTCGAGGAGCGCCGCGACGAGCGCGGTGGCGTCGTCGGGCGAAGCGACCGTCGTGAGGACGACGATCGCGGCGGGGGACGGAGGCGGGGTGGCGGCCATGTGGTGGGTCCGTGACAGGACGGTTCGGGGGGTGCCCCGGTCACCGGGCGGCGCACGTTCGACCGGGACACGTCACGACGGTGGACGCGGCGGAGTTGAATGCCGGCCACGGCGGGGCGACCTTCCGCGTCTTATGGCAGAAGACGCGCTGATCGTCCGCGGAGCCCGCGAGCACAACCTCCGCAACATCGACGTCACCATCCCGCGCAACAAGCTGACGGTCATCACGGGGCTGTCGGGCTCCGGGAAGTCGTCGCTCGCCTTCGACACCATCTACGCCGAGGGGCAGCGGCGCTACGTCGAGTCGCTCTCGGCCTACGCGCGGCAGTTCCTCGGGCTGATGGAGAAGCCCGACGTCGATGCGATCGAAGGGCTCTCGCCGGCGATCTCGATCGAGCAGAAGACGGCAGGGCACAACCCGCGCTCGACGGTCGGCACCGTCACCGAGGTGCACGACTACCTGCGCCTGCTCTGGGCGCGCGCCGGGACGCCGCACTGCGCGAACTGCGGGCGCCCGGTGCAGCGCCAGAGCGCCGCGCAGATCACCGACGTGGTGCTCGGCTGGACCGACGGCGTGCGGCTCGAGGTGCTCGCGCCGCTCGTGCGCGGGCGCAAGGGCGAGTTCCGCGAACTGTTCGAGGCGGCGCGCAAGCAGGGCTTCGTGCGGGCGTGGGTGGACGGCGAGGTGATCGAGCTCGCCGACCCGCCCAGGCTCAACCGGCGCGTCAATCACGACGTGAGCATCATCGTCGACCGGCTCGTGCTCAAGCGCGAGGATCGCGGTCGCCTCGCCGACAGCATCGAGACGGCGATCAAGCTCGCGGACGGGCTGGTCGAGGTCGTGCAGGTGTCGGGTAGCGAGCGCGCATCGCACCTCTTCAGCGAGCGATACGGCTGCCCGCATTGCGGCATCTCGCTGCCGGAATTGGAACCGCGCCACTTCTCGTTCAACTCGCCGTTCGGTGCGTGCCCGACGTGCGGTGGCATCGGCGTGCGCAAGCAGGTGAGCGAAGATCTGGTGCTCGGCGATCCGTCGCTCACGTTGCTCGAAGGCGTCGTGCTGCCGTGGGGTGAACCCGACGGCTACCTGCGCAAGGTGATCCTGCCGGGGCTCGCGCAGGCGCTCGGTTTCGATCTCAAGACGCCGTGGGGCGAGCTGCCGGCGACGGTACGTCGCGCACTCCTGCACGGCACGACGTCGAGCGACACCGTGGCGCCGACGACGCCGTCAGCGGCTCCGGCCAAGCGCGCGACGGGCGCCGCGGCGAAGAAGGCGGCCGCGGCACCGAGTGCGTCGTGGGACGGGATCATCGCGACCGTGCAACGGCGACACGACGAGACGGAGAGCGACGCGATCCGCCTCGAGCTCGATGCGTACATGGTCGCGACGGAGTGTCCGTCGTGTCATGGCACGCGACTCAAGCCCGAGTCGCTCGCGGTGACGATCGCAGGACGACACATCGGCGCGGTGAGCGCGCTGCCGGTGCACGAGGCGCTCGACTTCTTCCGCGCACTGCCCGTGCGCGCCGAAGGGCGTGACGGCCTCGATCCCGAGATCGCGGGGCCGGTGCTCAAGGAAGTCGTCGAGCGGCTCGGCTTCCTGGTGGACGTGGGGCTCGAGTACCTGACGCTCGATCGCAGCGCGGAGTCGCTGTCGGGCGGTGAGGCGCAACGCATCCGGCTCGCGACGCAGATCGGGAGCAAACTGTGCGGGGTGCTCTACATCCTCGACGAGCCGAGCATCGGGCTGCACCCGCGCGACAACGAGCGGTTGCTGAAGACGCTCGTGCAGCTGCGTGATCTCGGCAACACGGTCATCGTCGTCGAGCACGACGAGGATACGATGAAGCTGGCCGACCACATCCTCGATCTCGGGCCCGGCGCCGGCCGACACGGCGGGCAGCTCGTCGCGCACGGGACACTGGCCGAGATCAACGCGACGCCGGGCTCGCTCACCGGCGACTATCTCTCGGGACGTCGGCAGGTGGCGGTGCCGCCCGCGCGTCGCCGTCACGATCCGGGGCGCGTGCTCCGCGTCGAAGGCGCGCGCGAGCACAACCTCAAGCGCGTGGACGTCGACTTCCCGCTCGGTCTCTTCATCGCGGTGACGGGGGTGAGCGGGTCGGGCAAGAGCACGCTCGTCACCGACATCCTGCAGCAGGCGCTGTCGCGCCACTTCTACCGGGCGCGCGTGATTCCCGGCCGACACGACCGGATCACGGGACTCGACCAGCTCGACAAGCTGATCGACATCGACCAGTCGCCGATCGGACGCACGCCGCGCTCGAACCCGGCGACGTACACGGGTGTGTTCACGTCGATCCGCGAGCTGTTCGCGGAGATGCCCGAGTCGAAGATCCGCGGCTATGGGCCGGGGCGCTTCAGCTTCAACGCCAAGGGCGGGCGCTGCGAAGCGTGCCAGGGCGACGGCGTGATGAAGATCGAGATGCACTTCCTGCCGGACGTCTACGTGCCGTGCGAGACCTGCAAGGGGAAGCGCTTCAACCGCGAGACGCTCGAAGTGCGCTTCCGTGGGCTGACGATCGCCGACGTGCTCGAGCTGACGGTGGAGGACGCCGTCGGCGTCTTCGAGAACCAGCCGCGCATCTCCCAGCGACTCGCGACGCTGCGTGACGTGGGGCTCGGCTACGTGCACCTCGGCCAGAGTGCGACGACGCTCTCGGGTGGTGAGGCACAGCGCGTCAAGCTCGCGACGGAGCTGAGCAAGCGCGACACGGGACGCACGCTCTACATCCTCGACGAGCCCACGACCGGGCTCCACTTCGAGGACGTGCGCGTGCTGCTCGACGTGCTGCACAAGCTGGTGGACAAGGGCAACACGGTGCTCGTGATCGAGCACAACCTCGACGTGATCAAGACCGCCGACTGGATCGTCGACCTCGGCCCCGACGGTGGCGTGCACGGCGGGACGCTGGTGGCTGCGGGGACGCCCGAGGAGGTGGCCGCCAACGCGGCGAGCCACACGGGGCGCTTCCTGCGTGCGGTGCTGCCGGGGATGGGTGCCGCGGCGACGACAGCGGCGCCGAGTGCGGGTTCGGCCGCGACGCGTGCGCGTGCGACGCGCGATGCGGCACCGGTTGCTCCGGCGCGGTCCGCACCAGAGACTGCACCCGCGCCGAACGCGCCGACGGCGAAGCGCGCGGCACGCACGTCGACGGCGAAATCCACCACCTCCCGACGCAAGGGCACGTCATGAGTCTCCAGGGCAGGACGCTCCTCGTCAGCGGCGCGAGCCGCGGCATCGGTCTCGCGATCGCGCTGCGTGCCGCGCGCGACGGCGCGAACGTGGCGATCCTCGCCAAGACCGCCGAGCCGAACCCCAAGTTGCCGGGGACGATCCACAGCGCGGCGGCCGAGATCGAGGCGGCGGGTGGCGCCGCGCTCCCGATCCAGTGCGACATCCGCTTCGAGGAGCAGGTGCAGGCCGCGGTCGAGGCGACCGTCGCGCGCTTCGGCGGCATCGACGTGCTGGTGAACAACGCGAGCGCGATCAGTCTCACGCCGACGCTCGCGACGGACATGAAGCGCTACGACCTGATGCACGGCATCAACACGCGTGGCACGTTCGTCTGCAGCAAGGCGGCGATCCCCCATCTCGCGAAGTCGGCGAACCCGCACATCCTCAACCTCGCGCCGCCGCTCGACATGGACGCGAAGTGGTTCGCGGGGCACGTGGCCTACACGATGGCGAAGTTCGGGATGAGCATGTGCACCCTCGGCATGTCGCGCGAACTCGCGCCGCAGGGGATCGCCGTCAACTCGCTCTGGCCGCTCACCGCGATCGACACCGCCGCCGTCCGCAACGTCCTCGGCGGCGACGCGATGGCGCGCATGTCGCGCACCCCCGAGATCGTCGCCGACGCCGCGCACGCGATCCTGTCACGCCCCTCGCGCGAGTGCACGGGCCAGTTCTTCATCGACGAGGAAGTGCTGCGCGCCGAGGGGGTGACCGACTTCTCGCGCTATCAGCTGCCCGGCACCGACGTCCTCGTCGGCGACTTCTTCGTCCCCGACTCCGTCTTCGAGCGCTCCCCCACGCGCGTCATCCGCATGAACGACCCCGCCGCCATGGGTCACTGATCACGGTCCGTACGGGCGCGACGGGCGCGACGAACAGACAACAGCCTTCAACGCGACGGGCGCGGCGGGCGCGACGAACTGCAAACAGCCTTCAACGCGACGGGCGCGACGGCGCGACGAGTACGTGGCGACCCGGGAGCAATCGCTCGCGTTCGGCAGTTTTCAGGACTTTGTCTGGTCCCGTTCGCACGGGTGGTCTCGGAGCGCTTCGACCCGTCGCGTTCGTCGCGTCGTCGCGTCCGTCGCGTTGAAGGCTGTTTGCAGTTCGTCGCGCCCGTCGCGCTCGTCGCGTTGAAGCCTGCGTGCAGTGCGTCGCGTCCGACTCGCGTTCGTCGCGGCGGTCAGCGGATGGTGCGCAGGACGGGGGCGAGGAGGGATTCGATGGTGACGCCTTCGGCTTCGCCCTGGAAGTTGAGCACCATGCGGTGGCGCAGGACGGAGAGGGCGGTGTCGCGGAGGTCGTCGAGGTCGGGGACGGGGCGACCGGCGAGGGCGGCGCGGGCCTTGGCACCGAGGACGAGGAACTGCGAGGCGCGCGGGCCGGCGCCCCAGCGGACGAAGCGCGTGATCTCGGGCGTGGCCTCGTCGCTGCCGGGGCGTGTCGCGCGGGCGAGGCGCACGGCGGCGCTGACGAGTGTGGGCGGCGCAGGGAGGCGGCGCACGAGCTGCTGCAGCGCGACGAGCTCGTCGCCGCGCAGCACGGGCGCGACCGTGCCGCTGCCGGTGCCGGTCGTCGCGACGACGATGCGCTCTTCTTCCTCGCGCGTGGGATAGCCTACGCGCAGCTCCACCATGAAGCGATCGAGCTGCGCTTCGGGAAGCGGGTATGTCCCTTCCTGCTCGATCGGGTTCTGCGTCGCGAGGACGAAGTACGGATTCGGCAGCGGATGCGTCTGGCCGGCGACCGTCACCGCACGCTCCTGCATCGCCTGCAGCAGTGCGGCCTGCGTCTTGGGCGGCGCGCGATTGATCTCGTCGGCGAGCACGAGATTGCCGAAGACCGGTCCGGGGACGAAGGTGAAGACGCGGCGTCCCGTCGCCTGATCCTCCTGCAGCAGTTCGGTGCCCGTGATGTCCGAGGGCATCAGGTCGGGCGTGAACTGCACGCGCGAGAAGCGCAGGTCGAGCGCCTGCGCGATCGTCTGCACGAGCAGCGTCTTGGCGAGGCCCGGCACGCCGACGAGCAGTGCGTGACCGCCGGCGAGCAGTGCGGCGACGAGTTGTTCGACGACGGCGTCCTGCCCGACGATGCGCTGCGCGATCTGCGCGCGCAGCGCGTCACGCGCGCCGGCGAGGCGCTCGAGCAGGGCGAGGTCGTCGCCCGCGGCAACCGGTGCGCTCACGGAAGCGTGAAGCGCACCGACGTCGTCGCCGGATGATTCTCGCTGCGGAGGATGGCGTACGCGACGTAGTCGCCGCTGCCGAGTGGGAGCTGCATCGTCGCATCGTAGCGCACGCGCTCACCCTCATCCAGCAGGTGCGCCCGCATGGGCTGCGTGAAGAGACGATCGTCGCTCCAGCGCCACCGGACGCGGCCACGCGCGTCCTCGATGACGAAGTCGACTTCCTGACCGTCGCGGAAGCGCACCTCATGCCGCTTGCCGCCGGTGTTCACCGCTTCGAGTGCGAAGCTGACGGCATCGCTGACCGGCGTCACGCGGAGCGCGAGCGCGATCGGGCCGCCGGCGTCGGCGCTGTCGACCACGGCGGCGCCGCGGGGCTGGAGCGCCACCTGACCGCCGCGACCGTCCACACCGGCGAACAGCGCACCACGCACCTTGGCCGTGGTGTCGGCCATGGCAGGGGCGACACGATCGCACGCCGTGACCCCGAAGGTGACGGCGAGCAGGGCGGCGAGTTTGCGGGCGACGAGGGACATTCGGGTGTACTCGGCGAGCGGCATCGGGACGGTCCCGTGCCGGCATGCGCCACTATCGGGCATGGTACTCATGCGGCGGCGGGAACGTCAACACGCGAGCGACGCGCGAGTGCCGGATAAGTCACGGTGCTGTCGGAAGTTGCAGTAGCGTGACGCGGTTCCGGGCAAGTTGTACGCCAGTCGAGGCCGGCAAGCGGCGTCCGACACATCCCGGCGGCACCGCCCAGCACCCTCGGAGGTCCGGTCGTTTCGCTTGCGAAAAATTTCACAAGCGGAGACATTTCCGCCCCGATGCCACCCTCGACGGGCCCCGGAGCGCTCAGGCTGGCCGGCGCCGGCCTCCAGTTGGCGCTGGTGCTGATCGGCGGGCTCTACGGGGGACAATGGCTCGACCGGCGCTTCGGCACCGCGCCGGTCTTCCTGTACGTCGGCGTGGCGCTGGGCGCCATCGGAGGGATGATGGCGCTGTACCAGCAGCTCATGCGCGCGGTCCGCGACGAGGAATCGGCGCGACGCGGGGGCATGGAACGGTGATCCGCGCCGTCGCGCTCTACACGGTCGTCTCGCTCCTGCTCGTCGGCGCGGCCGGCTGGGTGTTGTCGCTGGTGTTTCCGGGGCCGGCCGGCCAGCAGGCGGTGCTGACCAGCGCCGCGGTCGCGCTGGTGGTGCAACTGGTCGCGTTCATCCTCCTCCGGCTCTCGGTCGGGAAGAACGTGTTCGCGGGTTGGGGGGTCGGGGCGCTGCTGCGCTTCGTCGCCCTGGGGGCGATGGCCCTCGTGATCGCCGGGGCCCTCGGCCTCGACAAGAATGCGGCGCTGGTCTCGCTGGCCGCGTTCCTCTTCCTCTCGATGCTCGTCGAACCGCTCCTCGTGAACATATGACGCGTGTTCTCCGTACCCTGACGGCGCTCGGCGCCGTGTTGGCCCTCGTCGTCGCACCGCTGGCCGCCCAGGCGGGCGCGGCGGCCGCCGAGGTTCCGGCCGCCGCCGCCGCGCAGCGCCCGAACGAGCCGGTCGACATCATCACGCCGCACATCACCGACGCGTACGAGCTCGAGCTCCCGGGCCCGCCGCCGACGTTCGTGACGCACGTGCACCTGCCGCGCTTCGCGCCGGTGCAGATCGGCGGGCTGACGGTCGATCTCTCGCCGACCAAGCACGTCGTCTTCATGCTCATGGCCGCGCTGACGGCGATCGCGATCCTCGTCGGCACCGCGCGCGCCCACGCGAAGCACACGCACAAGGCGGGCGTCCCCAAGGGCTTCGCCGCGGGCATGGAAGGGATGGTCCTCTATCTCCGCAACGAGGTCATCCTCCCGAACGTCGGCCATCACGGCAACGGCTTCGTGCCGTTCCTGCTGACGCTCTTCTTCTTCATCCTGTTCTGCAACCTGTGGGGCATCGTGCCGTGGGGCGCGACCGCCACGGGCAACATCGCCGTCACGGCGACGCTCGCGATCATCACCTTCTTCGTGATCGAGATCGCGGGCATGCGCGCCAACGGTGCGGGTTACCTGAACACGATCTTCTACTGGAACACCGAGCTGCCGCTGGCGATGCGGATCCCGATGTTCCTCATCATGACGCCGATCGAGATCGTCGGGAAGCTGACGAAGCCGTTCGCGCTCATGATCCGTCTCTTCGCGAACATGACCGCTGGCCACATCGTCGTGCTCGCGCTCATCGGCATGATCTTCACGTTCAAGAGCATGGCGAGCGGTGCGCCGTTCCTGATGGCGGTCGCGATCAACGTGCTCGAGCTGTTCGTGGCGTTCCTCCAGGCCTTCATCTTCACGCTCCTCTCGAGCGTGTTCATCGGCCAGATCCGCGAGGCGCACCACTAGGGTAGTGGCCGGACCGCCTCGGCGTCCCCGTGATGCGCCGAGGCGGAAGTCGTAGCCGGCCGAGCGGCCGGTGAACTCCCGCTGGATCCCCGGATCCGATGGCGGGGCGCGCGACGGTGATCGCGCCACGCGGGGCACTCTCCAGGCATCTCCAAGGACCACTGCAATGTCGTTCCTCCCGCTCCTCCAGGACGTCGCCGCGACCGCCGGCTCGAACGCGAAGGGTTTCGCCGCCATCGGCGCCGGCCTCGCCGCCGGTCTGGCGGTGCTCGGCGCCGGCCTCGGCATCGGCAACATCGGCGGCTCGGCCGTCGAGGGCATGGCCCGTCAGCCCGAGGCGGCCGGCCGCATCCAGACCGCCGCGCTGATCCTCGCCGCGCTCATCGAGGGCGTCGCGCTCTTCGGTGCGGTCATCGGCTTCCAGATCGCCGGCAAGATCACGTTCTGATCGCCGGACCGCGGACGGGCGGCGCCGCATCCCGGCGTCGCCCGCCCCGGTCCTCACCTCTCTCGCGCGCGCCTCGTGGCTGCGCGCGGATTCCAGGATCCCTCGATGCGCCGCGCCCTCCGCACCGCCGTCCTGTCGCTCGTCACCGCCGCGCCGCTGTTCGCGTCCGAGGCGGCCCCGGGCAACACGAACCTGCTCGATCCGAACGTCGGGCTGATGTTCTGGACGCTCCTGATCTTCGTCGTCCTGCTCGTCGTGCTGAGCAAGTTCGCCTTCAAGCCGCTGCTGGCGGCGGTCGAGGCGCGCGAGGCGGCGCTCGAGCAGAGCATCCAGCAGGCGCAGCGTGATCGCGAGGAAGCCGCCTCGCTGCTCGCGCAGCAGCGCGCCGCGCTCGCCGAGGCGCGGGCCGAGAGCGCGAAGGCGCTCGCCGATGCGCGGTCGCTGGGCGAGAAGGCGCGCGCCGAGGCGATCGAGCGTGCCAAGGCCGAAGCGGCCGACCTGCTCGATCGCACGCGTCGCGAGATCGGCGCGGAGAAGGAGCGCGCGATCGCCGACCTGCGTCGCGAGGCGATCGATCTCGCGCTCGCCGGCGCCGGCAAGGTGATCGGCCAGCGCCTCGACGGCGCGAGCGACCGCGCGATGGTCGAATCGTTCCTCGCCTCGATGGCGAAGAAGGGCTGATGCGCGAGCCCACGATCGCGCGCAACTACGCCGAGACGCTGCTCGCGCTCGCCGACAAGGCGGGCGACGTCGAGGGGTGGGGGCGCATGCTCTCCGAAGTGGCCTCGATGGTCACCACGGATCGCGGCGTGCGTCGCTTCCTCGAGAACCCGCGGCTCTCGGCCGACGCGAAGTGCGAGGTGCTGCGCAAGGCGCTGCAGGACCGGATGCCGCGCCTCTTCGTGCGCTTCCTCGAGAGCGTGGTGCAGAATCGCCGGCAGGCGATCGTGCCGGCGATCGCGCAGGAGTATGCGATGCTGGTCGATGCGCGCCTCGGTCGCGTCGCAGCCGAAGTGACGCTCGCGCGCGCCCCGCAGCCGGGCGAAGTGCAGATGATCGCCGACGCCCTCGCCAAGCAGGTCGGGCGGCCGGTGGTGGCGACGGTGCGCGTCAACCCGGAGATCCTGGGCGGGATGATCGTCCGCATGGGCGACACGCTCCGTGACGGGTCGGTCCGGAGGCGGCTCGCACTGCTGCGCAACACGCTGGTGACCGGCGCGACGCGCTGATCGCACACCGGGACGCCTGCCGATTGGCGGCGGGCGTCCGGTCCGGTAGGATTCCGCGCCACCGAGACGGCGCCGTCCCGCATTCGGGATGGCGCCGTCGGCGTTCCGCCCCTCCCCCGGTCCCGCTCCGACGTGTCCCGTCCCTCCGCCGCGCGGGCGCTGCTGCGCCTCGGCGCGCTCGCCCTGCCGCTCGGCGCCTGCGCCTCGTCGCCCACGAGCGGACGCACGCCGACACCCGGCCCGACGTGGCAGCAGCGCGCCGATTACGCGATCACCGCACGCCTCGACGACGCGAGCGGCGTGCTGTCGGCGGTCGCGACGCTCACGTACACGAACGCGTCGCCCGACACGCTGCGCGAACTGTTCGTGCACCAGCACCTCAACGCGTTCCGGCCGGCATCGGTGTGGAGCGGCGTCGACGAGCGCGAGGGACGCACGCGCTTCCAGAAGCTGGCGGAGCCGGACTACGCGTACGAGCGGTTCACCGCGCCGCCGGCGGTCGATGGCAAGCCGGCGCGGGTCGAGTATCCCGGTGCACCGGACAGCACCGTCGCGCGGCTCGTGCTCGCCGAGCCGATTGCGCCGGGCCAGCGTGTGGTGGTGAGCTTCGGGTGGGACGCACGCGCGAGCACGGTGCCACGCCGGCAGGGGCGCAAGGGACGGCATCACGACTTCGCGCAGTGGTATCCCAAGGTCGCCGTGTATGATCGCGGCGGCTGGCAGCCCAATGCGCTGCAGCCGGCGGGCGAGTTCTACGGTGAGTTCGGCGACTTCGCGGTGACGCTCGACCTGGCGGAGGATCAGGTGTGCGGCGCGACAGGTGTGCCGATCGACGGCGATCCGGGGTGGCAGCGCGCCAATCGAACCTCGGCGGCGCCCGTACTGCAGGCGACCGCGTACGGCGCGCAGCCCGCGCCGCCGGCCCCGCGCCCCGCGGCGCCGGCGACGGGGCGCAAGCGCGTCACCTTCCTCGCGAAGGACGTGCATCACTTCGGCTTCTCGTGCGATCCCGAGTACCGCTACGAAGGGGGCCGGTACGTGCGGCCGAGTGGCGCGCCGGGGATGCGCTTCCGCACGTGGGACACGGTGGCCGTGCACGTGCTCTATCGACCCGGCGACGACACGACGTGGGGACGCGGCATCGCCGTGAAGCGCACCATCGACGCGCTCGCGTGGCTCGAACAGCTCTACGGCCCCTACGGCTATCCGCAGGTGACGAACCTGCACCGCCTCGACGGTGGCGGGACCGAGTTCCCGATGCTGTTCATGAACGGGAGCGCGTCGTTCGGGCTGATCCTGCACGAGTTCGGGCACATCTACAGCTACGGCATCCTCGCCAACAACGAGTGGAAGAGCGGGTGGATGGACGAGGGGCTGACGAGCTACCAGACGACGATGCGCTTCGAGCTGACGTCGCGTGCGAAGGCGGCCGCGCAGCTCGCGCGTGACCCGCGCTGGATGGTGCCGGTCACGCCCGACACGGTGGTGCGCCGCAGCGACGCGCTCTACGCCGGCCCGGACGCGCGCCCGATGGGGACGAACGCGAAGGATTTCCGCACCTTCGCGCAGTACAACATGATGGTCTACGGCCGCGCCGAAGAGATGTACGGGCAGCTCGACGACGTGCTGGGCGACACGACCTTCCGCGCCTTCCTGCGCGACTACTACGCGACGAACGCCTTCCGGCACGTCGAACTGCGCGACATGCAGGCCGCGGCCGAGCGTGTGTCTGGGCGGCCGCTGGGGTGGTTCTTCGCGCAGTGGGTCGATTCGACGGGCGTCCAGCGCTACCGGCTCGCGGAGCATGCGGTCCGGAAGGACGGCGACGGCTGGGTGACGACGGTGCAGCTCGTGCGCGAGGGACGCTACCGCCACCCGATGCCGGTGGGCGTGCGCACCGCGAGCGGGTGGACGGTCGTGCGCGGCGATCCGGCGCGCGACACGCAGCGTGTCACGATCCGCACGCGTGACCGTCCCGACATGGTGGCGCTCGATCCGCACGGCCTGACCGAGGATCTCGCGGCCGGCGCACAGCGCTGGACGCCACCCGCTCCCCGATGATTCACTCCCCCGCACTCCCCGTACGAGGAACCGCCGCATGAGCAGTGGTCGTGTCGACATCCGCACCGTCCCCAAGCCGTGGGGCCACGAGACGATCTGGGCCCACACCGAGCGGTACGTGGGGAAGATCCTGCACATCAAGGCCGGCGAGGCACTGAGCGTGCAGTACCACAACGTGAAGGACGAGACGGTCTACCTGCTCACGGGGCACCTGCTGTACCGGGTCGCGCTCGAGGGCGGCGAGCTGCAGGACGTGCACTTGAAGGCGGGCGAGAGCTTCCGCATCGCGCCGCACACCGTGCACCAGATGGAAGCGGTGACCGACTGCGACGTGTTCGAGGTCTCCACACCGGAGCTCGACGACGTCGTGCGACTCAAGGACCGGTACGGCCGGGAGGGGACGAGCGCGCCATGAAGGTGATCATCCCGCTGGCAGGCAAGGGGACGCGGCTGCGGCCGCACACGCATCTGGTGCCGAAGCCGATGCTCAAGGTCGCCGGGCGTCCGGTGATGAGCTACGTGATGGACGACGTGATGAAGCTCGGCGACGTCGAGCAGGTCGTCTACGTCACCGGCCACCTGAAGGAGAAGGTCGAGGATTACGCGCGGTCGACGTGGAGCGTGCCGAGCGTCTTCGTCGAGCAGGCGGTGCAGGACGGCACGGCGGGTGCGGTCAAGCTCGCACTGCCGTACGTGGACGGGCCGGTGCTGATCATCTTCGTCGACACGATCTTCGACGCCGACCTGACCGAGATCCACCGCACCGACGCCGACGGGATCATCTGGGTCAAGGAAGTCGAGGACTACCAGCGCTTCGGCGTGGTGGTGACCGACGCCGATGGCCACATGACGCGCATCGTCGAGAAGCCCGACACGCCGATCAGCAAGCGCGCGAACATCGGGCTGTACTACATCCGCAACTGGCAGCTCCTCGCCGAGGGCATCGAGCACACGCTCCGGCAGCCGGCGAACAAGGGCGAGTACTACCTGACGGATGCCTTCCAGTACATGATCGACCACGGCGCGAAGATCGCCGTGCGCGATGTCGGCGGCTGGTACGACGCGGGGAAGCTCGACACGCTGCTCGAGACCAATCGCGCGATGCTCGAGCAGCGCGGGCTGGCGCGCGTGCCGGCGAACTTCAGCGGCGCGACGATCATCGACCCGGTCTACATCGAGGACGGCGTCACGGCGACGAACAGCACGATCGGACCGAACGTCTCGATCGGGAAGGGGACGCGGCTCGATGGCGCGACCGTGCGCGACAGCGTGATCGGCGACAAGTGCACGCTCGTGCGCTCGACGCTCCACGGGTCGTTCCTCGGCGACGCGGTCACGGTCGAGGGCGCGACGGGGAGCATGACGCTGGGCGACCACAGCGAGTTCCGCGGCGACTGAGCGACGTCGCCCTCACGCTGCACTGACCGGTGACGACGGCGGACATCGCGTGGGAGCGCGATGTCCGCCGTTCAGCGTACGCCGATGGCGGCGATGGTGCCGACGGGGAGTGGATCACGACGGACGGCGCGCCGTGCGATGGGATCGTAAACCACGACCACGTCCGGCAGCCTGGGGAGAAGTGGGCCGTGATCCTCGTCCGACCCGACCAGAGGTAGGTTCCAGACTTGACCGGCGAGTGGCCCGATCCGATACGGGGCACGCAGCGCGCCGGCGACGATCAGGAGCCCGCTTCGCGAATCGACGGCCACGTCGATGGGCGTCATCGCACCGAAGTCGAGCGACGCCATCGGGTCACCCGTCGGCGAGACGAGCCACCCTTCACCGCGCGGCCGGCCATCGGTGACGCGTGCGCTCGTCCCGATGATCGACGTGACGCCGCCCGTCGTCGTCCATGTGCGAAGTGTTCGCAGTTGCGGCGCACCTGCGCGCGTCACGTTGCACCCCGCCTGCGGCCGGCAGAGCGAGAGGCGGCCGTTGAACGCGACCGAGACGCCCTCCGTCGGCGACAGGGGCACCACGTGCATGTCGAACGTCTGTTCGCTCCCCGGCACGAGCGTCGAATCGAACACGGCGAGCGTCACCGGATCGTGCGCGTACAGGAAGAGGCGCGCGAAGTTGACGACCGGACGCGGATAGCGGACGACGAGCAGCGCGGGGCGACCGCTCCACGTCGCGAAGGCCGCGCCGGTCTGGGCGCCGTCGGTGCGCAGGAAGCCCGTCATGCGCGCGCTGTCGAGCGCGAGCACGGCGAGGCCGACATGCGGGCCCACTCGCGCCTCGGTCACGAGCCGCGTCCCACTCCGGTCGACGCTGCACCGGAACGGGACGAAGAGCTGCACGCGCGCCGTATCCTGCGAGCCACGCTCGATCTGGTCGAAGGGGAGCTGCCTGATGATCGTGCCGCGCTCGGGATCGACGAAGGCGAAACGGCGCGCACCGCCGTTGCCGTCCGAGAGCGCGACGAGAACCGACCGGCCGCCGTCCGCACGGGCGGCGCATCCGGAGACGACGCCACCGAGCATGCCGAGGAGGCGCGGCGGGTCGGCAGGCGACCCCGTGACGCCGTGCACGCGACCGTCCTGCGCGATCAGCAGCGCCGCATTGCTCGGCTGCAGCGGTGAGCGCGCCCCCCGTCGGCCCGTCGTCGCACGCGACGAGTGATGCGGCGAGTGCAACTGCGACGAGCGCTCGGAACGATGGAGCGGGGAGCATGTGCGGGATCGTGACGGGTCGGAACACATCACGAGTCGGCGTGACGTGCTTCGTGACACGTACCCGTGACGACGCGCGCGGGTCACACGCGCCACGCGCCGGACGCAGGTGGTCGCGACGTGTCAGAGACCGGTCGCGCCGATCGCGATCAGCAGCAGCCGTTCGAGGCCGCGCACGCCGTGGTGGTCGTCGTACCACTCCTCGCGCGTGTGCACGCCGCCGCCGGCACCGCCCGCGCCGATCGCGATCGCCGGGATGCCGCGCGCGATGGCGACGCTCGCGTCGGTGCTGCCGGTGGCGAGGCGCGGCGTGACGCCGAGGAGCGCGGTCGCGTCGCGCGCGAGGCGCACGAGCGGAGCGTCGTCGGCGAGCTGGCCGCACGGGCGGTCACCGAGTTGCGCGATGGTCACGCCGAGCGGGGCGACGTCGCGAGGACGACGCGTGTTCGCGGTGCGTTCGGCCGCGCGCACGACGGTACGGAGCGTCGCACCGAGTTCGCGCAGGACGCGGGCGTCGGTGCTGCGGATGTCGACCTCGAGCCATCCCTCGCGCGGGATGCTGTTGATCGTCTCGCCACCACCGATGCGTGCGACGGTGAGCGTGGTGCGCGGCTCGGCGGGGAGCGGCAGGGCGGCGAGACGGGCCGCGGTGTCGGCGGCGGCGTGCACGGGGTTCGGTGTTCCCCAGTCGGCCCACGAATGGCCACCCGGCCCCGCGAAGGTGATGCGCCAGCGCGTCGCGCCGAGCGCGCCGTTGACGACGCGATCGTCGCCCGCGCCATCGACGGCGATCACGGCCGACGGCACGGGCGCACCGGGCGCGAGCAGCTGCTTCATGCCGCGCAGGTCACCGAACCCTTCCTCCCCCACGGTGCAGACCAGCACCAGTTCGCGCGAGGTGCGCACGTCGTGCGCGTGCACGACCTCGGCGAGTGCGAGCAGGGCGGCGAGTCCGCGCCCGTTGTCACCGATGCCCGGACCGACGAGCCGCGCCCCGCGCGTGTGCACGGCGATCGGCGTGGTGTCGGGGAAGACGGTGTCGAGATGCGCGCAGCACCAGACGCTTCCCGCGAGCGATGACGACGCGCCACCGCGGCGCGCGACGACGTTGCCCGCCGCATCGACCGTGACGTCACGCCATCCGAGCTCGCGGAAACGTGCGGCCATCCAGGCCCCGCGCGCGGTCTCGTCGCCGGTCGGGGCGGGGATGCGCGTCACCGCCTCCTGCGAGGCGAGCCACTGCGCGTTGCGCGCGGCGAGGCGTGCGCGCGCGGGGGCGAGCGCGTCGGCCAGCTCGTCGAGGGTGCGTCGCGACGATGCGCCGGCGAGTGATGCGGGAAACGGCATGGACCGGCAACGCAAACGCGGACCGCCGGCCCGGGCAAGGCGCTCGTGGCACGGGATACCTTGCCCACATGGCCGATCCGCCACGCCGAGCGCCCCTGCCGCCCACCGTGCGCGCGCTCGCCGCCGTGAGCTTCCTGACGGACGCGGCGAGCGAGATGCTCCATCCGCTGATGCCCGTCTTCCTCGCCACGGTGCTCGGTGCGTCACCGGCGTTCGTGGGGACGATCGAAGGGGCGGCCGAAAGCACGGCGGCGCTGCTCAAGGTGGCGAGCGGGTGGTGGAGCGATCGCGTGGGGCGCGCGAAGCCGCTGGTGGTGCTCGGCTACGGGCTGGCGACACTCGCGCGCCCGCTGGTCGCGCTGACGACGTCGGCGTCGCAGGTGCTCGCGCTCCGCCTCGTGGATCGCACGGGCAAGGGGATCCGCGGTGCACCGCGCGATGCGCTGCTCGCCGCGAGCGTCGACGCGCGCGATCGCGGACGGGCGTTCGGCTTCCATCGTGCGGCGGATCACGCGGGCGCGGTGGTGGGACCGCTCGTCGCCTTCGCGCTGCTGCAGTGGGCGGGAATGCCGCTGCGGAGCGTCATCGCGTGGAGCGCGGTCCCGGGTGTGCTCGCGCTGGTGGTGCTCGTGATCGCAGTGCGTGAACCGCGCGACGGACGCGCGGCGATGATCTCGTCACGTCGATCGGCGACGGCAGCGCGCGACACGGTGGCGTCGCGAGCGCCGGAGCACGGATCGTCCATGACCGCCGCGCCACTGCCGCGCCGTTTCTGGGCGGTGCTGGCGACGATCGTGCTCTTCACGCTCGGCAACTCGAGTGACGCGTTCCTGCTGCTGCGCGCGCAGCAACTCGGCGTACCGGTCGCGCAGGTGCCGCTGCTGTGGGCGGCGTTCCACGTGGTCAAGAGCGCACTCGCGACGCCGTTCGGTGCGCTGAGCGATCGGGTGGGCCGACGCACGCTGCTGCTCGCAGGGTGGGCGTGGTACGCATGCATCTACGCCGGCTTCGCGTTCGCGACCACGGCGTGGCAGGCGTGGGCGCTCTTCCTGCTGTACGGCGTGCACTTCGCGCTGGTCGAGGGGGCCGAGCGTGCACTCGTCGCGGAACTGGTGCCGGCGGCACGACGCGGGATCGCGTTCGGCTGGTTCAACGCGGCGATCGGCGTGGCGGCGTTGCCGGCGTCGCTGCTGCTCGGCGCGGTGTGGACGGCGCACGGTGCGACGTCGGCGTTCCTGACCGGCGCCGGGATCGCGGCGGCGGCGTGCGCGCTCGGCGCGATCCTGCTGCCGGTGACGGGGCACGACCTGTCCGCGAAGCACCGGACGTGACGGCGGCGCCGCCGGACGTGAGATTTGCCACACGATGCGCGCGCCCGAACCACAGCTCCTGACCATGCTCCGGCGCGCACTCGTCGCGCTGCTGGCGCTGTCGCTGGCGGGCACGCTCGCGGAGCTGCTGCTGATCGGGCATTGGGACGGGTGGACGCAGTGGATCCCGCTCGTCCTGCTCGGTGCGGCGCTGCTGGTGGCCGGCGCGTTCCTCGTGCGCCCGTCGCGGGCGCTCGTGCCCGCATTGCGTTCGATCTGCGCATCGCTCGCGATCGCCGGGGGCGTCGGCGTCTACCTGCACTACGACGGCAACGCCGCCTTCGAACGCGAGAGCGTGCCGGACATCGGCGGCACGGCGCTCGTCACCGCCGCCGTCACCGGCGCGACGCCGGTGCTCGCGCCGGGGTCGCTGATCACGGTCGCGCTGCTCGGCCTCCTCGCGCTCCATCATCATCCCGCCGGTTCGCGCGATGCGGCCGGCCCCCCATCCGCCTGACGCTCATCATGCGCCGCACGCTCCTCCCGCTCGCCGCCCTGCTCGCCACCACGCCACTCGTCGCGCAGGTGGGGCGCCATCCCTCGCTCATCGAACCGAACGTCGCCACCGAGGCCGAGCTGGCGTCGGTGCCGGGCTTCACCCCGGCGATCGTGCAGGGCGTCGTCGCGGGGCGCCCGTGGCTGTCGCAGGTCGCCTTCGATGCCGCACTCGCCAAGGCCGGCCTCACGACCGAGCAGCGCAAGGCGGCGTACGCGCGCGTCTTCGTGCACCTGAACCTCAACGCGACGACGAAGGAGGAGATCCTCATGATCCCCGGCGTCGGCGCGAAGATGCTGCACGAGTTCGAGGAGTACCGCCCCTACCGCTCGCTCGCGCAGTTCCGCCGCGAGATCGGCAAGTACGTCAAGCCCGACGAACTCGCGCGCCTCGAGGGCTACGTCTTCGTCCCGATGGACCTCAACACCGCCACCGACGCCGACCTGCGCACGATTCCCGGGCTCGGCACGCGGATGCTCGGCGAGTTCCGCGAATACCGCCCCTACGACGGCATGCCGCGCTTCGAACGCGAGATCGGCAAGTACGTCAAGCCGCCCGAAGTGAAGCGGCTGGCGCGCTACGTGACCGTCGCGCGGAAGTCCTGAGCGATCGCGTCGGGTTGCAGACCGGAGGACTGCAGACCGCGGAGATGCGGGGGGACGCGAAGGGGCGCGGAGAACTGACTTTGGAAACTGCTGTCTCCGTCCTCCGGCTCCCTCCGTTTCTCCGAAGTTCCAAGTCGGTTCAGGATGCTGAACTGACATTAAGAATCTGAGGAACGGAGGGGACCGGAGGACGGAGACGTCCTTTTCCAAAGCGTTCCTCCGCGCCCCTTCGCGTCCCCCGCATCTCCGCGGTCTGCAGTTCTTCCGTCTGCAGCCCCGCGGTCCTGCAATCGAGACCGAACGCACCACCCGACATCAGCAGCAGCGCGAACCCGGGCGCGAGTAGCGGGCGTGCAGGCGTGACTCGCGGAACTCGGACGGGGACATGACGCGACACTCGGGGTGGTGTGCGCGCATGTGGCGGAGGTAGCGGTCGTAGTCGGGGACGCCGATGATGGTGCGGACGAGGCGCACGAGGGCGTGGAGGCGCGCGCGCATCGTCAGTCGCCGGCGGCGAAGGCGGTCACCGGCTGCGCGGGGACCTCGGTGCTGGCGAGCGGGCGACCGCCGCGTACCACGCCCCACCAGGTGCGGAGCGAGTCGGCGACGATCACGACGACGCTCACCATGAAGAAGGCCGCCACCGCGGCGTCGAGGCGATCGTTGAAGGCCATGCGCGGCAGTGCGTCGAGCGATGTCACGCCGGCGGGGAGCGTGCCGGCGGCGTGCAGCGCGTCCATGCGTGCGGCGTGCGAGAGGAAGCCGATGCGCGGGTCCGCGCTGAAGAGCTTCTGCCAGCCGGCGGTGAAGACGACGATCAGCAGCCATGACAGCGGGACGAGCGTCACCCACGCGTACCGCGCGCGGCCCATGCGCACGATCACCGTCGTGCCGACGCAGAGCGCGACCGCGGCGAGCAGCTGGTTGGCCATGCCGAAGAGCGGCCAGAGCGAGTTGATCCCGCCCAGCGGATCGGTCACCCCCTGATAGAGGAAGTGGCCCCACATCGCGACGAAGCACGCACTCGCGATCCACGTCGCCGGTGCCCACGTCACGTCGCGGAACTTCGGCCACAGCTGTCCGCCGAGATCCTGCAGCATGAAGCGGCCGACGCGCGTCCCCGCATCGAGCGTGGTGAGGATGAAGAGCGCCTCGAACATGATCGCGAAGTGGTACCAGAGCGCCATCGCGCCACCACCGAGTGCGCGATCGAAGAGCGCGGCCATGCCGACCGCGAGCGATGGCGCGCCGCCGGTGCGGCTCAGGAGCGACGTCTCGCCGACCGCCGTCGCGAGGCCCTCGATCTCGCCCGGTGCCAGCGTGAAGCCCCAGCCGCGGATCGCCTCGGCCGCCGACGCGGCGGTGGGGCCGATGGCGGCGACGGGCGCGTTGATCGCGAAGTAGACGCCGGGCGAGAGCACGCAGGCCGCGATCAGCGCCATGATCGCCACCAGCGCCTCGGTGAGCATCGCGCCGTAGCCGACGAGCGGTGCATCGGTTTCGCGCGCGAGCAGCTTGGGTGTCGTGCCGCTCGCGATCAGCGAGTGGAAGCCCGAGATCGCACCGCACGCGATCGTGATGAACACGAACGGGAAGACCTTGCCCGCGAAGACGGGGCCGGTGCCGTCCACGAAGCGCGTCACCGGCGGCATCGCCAGCGGCGGGAGCACCGCGACGATCCCCACGGCGAGGGCGATCACGACGCCGATCTTGACGAACGCGCTCAGGTAGTCGCGCGGTGCGAGCAGCAACCAGACCGGCATGACGCTCGCCGCGAAGCCGTACGCCATGATCGCCAGCGCGAGCACCGGGCCGGTGAGCGTGAAGATCGGTGCCCACGTCGGATGCTGGCTCACCCACTGCCCGGCCCAGAGTGCACCGGCGAGGAGCACGAGGCCGATCACGCTCGCCTCGAGCACGCGATCGGGGCGCAGGTACTTGAGCCACAGTCCCATGCACATCGCGATCGGGATCGTGAGCGCGATCGTGACCGTCCCCCACGGGCTGTCCTTGAGCGCGTTCACCACCACGAGCGCGAGCACGCTGATCAGCACGACCATGATGCCGAGCACCGCGACGAGTGCGGTGACGCCGGCGACGGGGCCGATCTCATCCTTCGCCATCTGGCCGAGCGAACGGCCGTCGCGGCGCGTGCTGGCGCAGAGGATCACGAAGTCCTGCACCGCGCCGCCCAGGACCACACCGACGACGATCCAGAGGGCGCCCGGGAGGAAGCCGAACTGCGCGGCGAGCGTCGGCCCGACGAGTGGGCCGGGGCCGGCGATCGCGGCGAAGTGATGGCCGAACACCACCCACTTGTTCGTGGGGACGAAGTCGTGGCCGTCCGCGAGGCGCACGGCGGGCGTCGCGCGCATGGCATCGAGCGCGAAGACCCTGGCCGCGATGAAGCGCGCGTAGAAGCGATACGCGACGAGCCAGGTCGCGATCGCCGCGACGAGGAGCCAGGCGGCGCTGATCGTCTCGCCGCGCAGGAGTGCGAGGCGGCCGAGCGCCGCCGCGCCGACGAGTGCCACGAGCCCCCACGTGACGACGGTGCGGACCGTCTGCGGCGCGGTGGGGCGCGGACTGGGCGAACGCGGATCGGATGAGCCCATGACGGTCCGGTCGGGATCGTGGTGCGATGAGGCGCGATGCGCGCGGCGGGTCACGCCGCGGTCGTCGGACCCGGTGGACGGCGTGCCGGGCGCGCGCACGGTACCGGCCCCGGGAGGGGCGCGGCAAGCGCTATCTTGGCCCCATGCGCTTCGAGCCCTCGCTGTCCCGCGTCGTCGCCGGCGCGATCCTCGCCGTCACGAGCGTCGCCTGCGGTGGTGCAACGCCCGCACCGGTCACCGCCCCGGCACCATCGACCACGGCGACGCCTGCCGCCCCGACGGCGACGACGCCCACGCCGGCACCGGCTCCTCCGCCACCACCACCGAGCCCGCTCGCGCTGTTCGCCGGGCGCAAGGTCGCCGTCTTCCCGCTGCAGCGGATCGCCGCCGGCGATTCGGCGGCCGCACAGCCGGTGAGTGCGGCCGCGGTGCGCCCGCGCGGCGCGGTGTTCGACAGCGCCTTCACGCGCGTGCTCGAGGAACGTGGCCTCGCGAGCCAGTGGGTCCTCCCGCCGGCGATGGTGCGCGCGGCGCAACGCGAGGTCGTCAACCGCACCGATGCGCGCGCGCTGGCGGTCCAGGGGCTCGGCCCGCAGCGTCGGCCGAACGACCTCGAGGTCCGCGAACCGCTCGCGAGCCAGCTCCGCGCGCTCATCGCCCTGACGGACGCGCGCTGGGTGCTGGTGCCGATCGAGGCGCGCGTCTCGCCGTCGAGCGATGGGCGCCGTACGGCGAAGGTGCGGCTCGCCCTGATCGACGGGCGCGGTGGGCAGGTGCTCGCCCTGCCCGAGGCGACGGGCGCCGCGGCGGCCGACGAAGCGGCGGCGCTGGCCACCGTCGCGACGGCGATCGCCGACCTCATCGTCGCGCCCTGAGCACGGCGCGCCGCGCGGCGCGCGTCGCACTCCGATCGCCAGACCGATCGCCGCACCGATCGTCGCACGGATCGCCCCGACCGACACCCTGCGCCCGACGTTCTATCTTGGGCGCGCGGCCGCGATCGGCGACCGTCTCCCTCCCGCCTTTCCCGTTCGATCCGCCATGTCCACCACGGTCACCCTGATCCCCGGCGACGGCATCGGCCCCGACATCACCGAGGCCACGGTCCGCGTCCTCGACGCCGCCGGCGCCGATCTCGTGTGGGATCGCCAGCTCGCCGGCGCGAGCGCCGCCGCGCGCTTCAACGACCCGATCCCCGACGCGACGCTCGATTCGATCAAGAAGAACCGCGTCGCGCTCAAGGGCCCGCTCGAGACGCCGGTGGGCGAGGGATACCGGAGCGTGAACGTCGCGCTGCGCCGCTCGTTCGACCTGTACGCGAACGTGCGCCCCGCACACGTGATCCTGCACGGCGGCCGTTTCGAGAAGGTGGACATCGTCCTGATCCGCGAGAACCTCGAAGGGCTGTACTACGGCGCGGAGCACTACATCCGCATCGCCGACGATCCCAAGGCCGCGGCCGAGAGCGTGGCGCTGATCACGCGCTACGGCTCGGAGCGCGCGATCCGCTACGCCTTCGAGTACGCGGTCACGCACGGCCGCAAGAAGGTGACGCTCGTCCACAAGGCGAACATCCTCAAGTTCTCGCAGGGGCTCTTCCTCGAGGTCGGACGCGAGATCGCGCGCGAGTACCAGGGGCGCGTGCAGTTCGAGGATCGCATCGTCGATGCGATGGCGATGCAGCTCGTGCTCAAGCCGGAACAGTTCGACGTCGTCGTGACGACGAATCTCTTCGGCGACATCCTCTCCGACCTCATCTCGGGACTCGTCGGCGGCCTCGGGCTCGCGCCGGGCGCGAACATCGGGCCGAGTGCGGCGATCTTCGAGGCGGTGCACGGCACGGCGCCCGACATCGCGGGGAAGGGCGTGGCCAACCCCGGCGCGCTGATCCTCGCGGCCTGCCTGATGCTCGACCACCTGGGCGACACGGCGCGCGCGGCGCGCATCCGCCACGCGCTGCACGCCGTGATCGACGAGGGGAAGCACCGCACGCGCGACCTCGGCGGCACGGCGAGCACGCGCGAGTTCGCCGACGCGATCATCGCGCGCCTCTGAGCCGGGGGCGGCGATGCCGCGCATCCTGCACCTGAGCGACCTGCATTTCGGGCGTCCTGCCGTCCCGCTGCAGATCGACGCGATCGAGGCGCTGATCCAGGCCGAACGGTTCGACGTGGTCGCGGTGAGCGGCGACGTGAGCCAGCGCGCGCGCGCCGGCGAGTTCCAGCGGGCGCAGGTCTTCCTGCGCGACGCCCGAAAGGTGAGCGACGTGATCGTCGTGCCGGGCAACCACGACGTCGCGTGGTGGCGCGCGCCGCTCGGCATCGGCGACAGTGCGTTGCTGTACGAGGATTATCGCACCTTCGTGCATCCGGACACCGAGCCGGTGCTCGACGTGCCCGGCGCGCGGCTGGTGGGGCTCAACACGAGTCACGGCATCACGCGCCGCACACTGACGTGGAACATGCGCGACCTGAGCGTGATCGGCGACGTGACGCGCTCGCAGCTCGTGCGCCTGGGCGACCGCCTCGACGCCGCGCCGCCGGGTGCGGCGAAGGTGGTGGTGATGCACCACAACCCGGTGCGCGGTGAGCTGTCGCAGCGGCATGGGCTCAAGCACACCAGCAAGGTGCTGGGCGCGTTCGCGGAGATGGGCGTGGACCTCGTGCTGTGCGGCCACGATCATCAGGAGGCGATCCACTTCGTCGAGCACACGCGCAAGGGGACGGTGATCAGCACCGCGGGAACGGTGAGCAGCCGCTCGCGCGGCGGGCGACCGAGCAGCGTGAACTGCATCGACGTCACCGACGACGAGCTGCACATCGTGACGTGGATCTGGGAGCCGGACGCGCGGCACTTCGCCCCCGGGCCGGTGCAGGTCCACCCGCGCTGATGCCGCGGATCCACGGGAAGGACGCGGGGCAGCTGTCGCTCTTCGGCGTCGGTCCGCGCGACGACGCGGGCGCGGACGTCGACGTCGTCGCGGGCGTCGAAGTCGATGACGACAGGTCTAGCGTGCTTGTCGATGTCCATGCCGACGCGGGCGTGGAGGTCGATGCCGTCGACGCGGGTGCTGAGGTCGATGCGGACGACGCGGGTGTGGAGGTCGATGCCGACGACGTGGACGATGCGGACGACGCCGAGGGTGACGCCGGCGATGACATCGTCACGGGAATGCATGCACCGCCAGCGCCGTGGTCGCGCAAGGAGCGCCTGGTGCGCACCGCCGCGTTCATGGCGCGGCTGCGCGGCGTGGGCCTCACGGCGCGCGTCCACTCGCTGGTCCTCACGCGCAATCGCACGGTGATGGTCAGCGTCGCGCGCGGCGTGCTGCGCGTGCACGAGGGTTTCGTCGACGCCGACGACGCGACGCTCGGCGCGATCGTCACCTTCGTGCAGGCACGCGACGCGTCCGCACGTCGGCGCGCGCAGCAGGTGATCACGACGCACCCGATCACCGTGCGTCCGCCGCGCCGCGAGGTGGTGCAGCACCCCGCCGACGCCCCGCTCGCCGCGCGGCTCACCGCGCTCCACGCGGAGCTCAACGCGCGCCACTTCGGCAGTGCGCTGCAGCCGATCCCGATCCGCGTCTCGCGCCGCCTCGCCCGCCGCCTCGGCCACTACACGCTCCGCACCGCGATGGGCGGCCGCCAGGGCCGCATCGTCCTCGGCACGCGCCACATCCGCCGCGACGGCTGGCCCGAGGCGATGCACACGCTCCTGCACGAGATGGTGCACCAGTGGCAGGACGAGACCGGCCGCCCGGTCGACCACGGCCCCGAGTTCCGTCGCAAGTGCCGCGAAGTCGGCATCACACCGGCCGCGACGCGCACACTGTAAGCGACGCTCATCGGGCGAGCGGCCGAGTCCTCGTGAGCGACGAAACCGACGGAACCGACGGCCGCGGAGACGCGGGGGAACGCGATCGCGGCTGACCGCGCTGCGCGAGCACTGCACGATCGCATGTCATCGCGTGTCGCGTGCAGACGTGGATCGGTTGCGTCGTGACAAATGACAGCCGAACCGAGTCGATCACTCTTGACATTTCTGCTCAGCGATCCCGATGATGTCGGTGCAAGGCAGTACGTGAGGATCAGCTTGTCCACCATGGCAAGGAGATCGCATGTTCGCCGATACGCACGACGCACTACGCCGCTGGAGCCAGAAACCTCCCGTCAGTCCGTCGGTCCGCTTCTCGGTCAGTCGAGTCGTCGTCTTGACCGCATGTTTGTGTTGTGCCGCGTGCCTGCCTGATCCCCAGGTCATCGCGCCCGCGGCGCCACGGGCGTCGGCCGGAGGTGAGGGCGAAACACTCCTGGTCTCGGCCGAGCTCCGTCGAACCGTCGAGTTCGTACTCGACTCAATAGCGCCAGCGCCCGGCGCATCGCGTGTCGCGACGGTCAGCCCACTGCGGATCGAGTTTCGCCGTCCGGCGGGTACCGACACAATCCTTCGTGTGTCGGTCGCCCCCGTCGCTGACCTATCGCGCGCGGTGCCGGTCGCTGGCGCCGAGCGGGCGGCGACGAGCGACCGCATGCAAGACTTCATGGCTCGAACGCGCGAGTACCTCGCGGCCAGCCGCGAGCGTGCGCGCGACGTCGGCGTCGACGACGTGCGGATGCAACGTCGGGCGGCACCGACTCCCGTACCGGCGCTCGCCACGATCCGGATCGACACGTCCGTGCGGACGCTCCCGGATGGCGGCCGCCGTCTCCGGATCTCGCAGTGGATCGCGATCGATGATCGGGACGAGTTGGAGGCGAGCGTCGTCGATCGCCTGCTCGACCAGATGGGCACGGCGCGCGTGATCGTGCGGACGGAGTTGCGCGACATCCGTATCGGCGAGTCGCGGAGGGAGCCATGATGCGCCGCCTTCATCCGGTGATCGGCGTTCGTGCGTCGCTCCGCGTGCTGGTCGCGTCGAGTGCCATCGCCGTGGGTGCCGCGGTCGCTGGTGCGCAGCGCGCGCCGACGGTGATGGCACACGGCATCCGATCGGACGCGAATGCCTGGACCGAGACCGGCTCCGCGCTCGCCGCGACGTTGCCGCTCCGTGTCGTCCGCCCGTCGCTCCCGTGGCGGGTACTGTTGACTGAGCAGGCCGGCCTCTTGCGCGACCGACTGACTACCGAGCCCGACACGAGCTTCGCGATCGGGCACAGCAATGGAGGGCTGGTTCTGCGACAGGCGGCACGCGATGGTCGCCGATTCAAGGCGCTGGCCACCGTCGGCTCGGCCAACAGCGGCGCACCGCTCGCCCGCAACGTGCGGGATGGCCGGATCGCAGGTTTGTGGCAGCCGCTGCTATTCCATCTGTCCGCGATCGCTGCCGCGTACGCCTCGCCGGTACAGAACCCATTGCCGGGCGAGCAGCAGTACGCCCCCGATCTCGACTACGCGCAGTTCTTCGCCGCGCTGGTCTCCGATGCCATGCTCGGCTTCCTCGACTTCGATCCGCGCTATCCCGTGTGGGGACAGATGTATCCGTCCAGTGCGTTTCACAACGGACCGGACGCGCTTTCGAGTCCGGCGTCGCAGGCGGCGTAGGCGACGAACGTACCGATCCGCGCGGCCGTGCGTACCGTCCTTGTGCGCTCCGAGGACGCGCTCTTCCGGATCATGGGGGCATCCGATGAGGATACGGAAACGATCCGGCTCGCCATCAACGCCGCGGCCGCCAACCTGTTGCGGTGGTCGCGCCGCGCGGATGATCACTATTGCGTCTTCGGCCCGACCTATTCGGCGATCCGGTGTTCTGCCTCGATCAACACGGGGATTCTTGCCGCGATGCTGCAAAGGATCGACAAGCGCTTCTGCGGACTGTACGCCATCGAAGGGTTCAGGGCGGATCTTGGCCACATCGCCCAGTGCCCGAGCGGTGACGGGGTGGTGCCTGAAGTGAACCAGCTCTGGGGGAGTGCCGGATACGCCGTGGACTACGCCGTGCCCGGACCGTCACACGTCGAGCAGACGCGATCGCCAGGCGTGCGCACCGCGTTGGAGCAGTTCCTCACGGTGCGAGCAGGTGTCGCCCGTTGCGGTGCTGGACCGGCTACCCACATGATCGCGGACGGTCGCCCGATTGTCGGCGTTGGTGGAAGCGTGCGCTGGACTGTGTCGGGCCAGGACGCGTGCGATGTACTCACGTCGGCTCCCTTGGGTCCGCTGAGCGCCACCTCGAGCAATTTGGGTGTGGCGACCGTACGGGTCGAAGGACGAGACGTGCTCGTCGAAGGGCATGCCGACGGGCAGGCGTCGATCACGATGTCGAATGGTACCGTCTCGCTCACGAGAGAGGTGCGGGTGCCGCCGCCGACGTATCTCGAGCTGCGTCCGGCAGTGGGTCCGAGCGGGCCGTATCTGCCGGGTGACGCGATCGAGATCTCGTTGGAGGTCATAAGCGGCTCGATCCTCCCTAACAGGCTGCTGAAAAACGAACGAATTCGCGGAAACCTGCTTTTCGCGGGGGTGGTTGAACCATTCGTCGACCCAAGATCGTCGCTCTTGGGCGATTCTCGCGGGAAAATTTTGCTCGCGGATCAACTGTCGATTTACGCCGCGACTTTTTCAGCAGCCTGCTAATGTCGAGTGGTCGGTCGACGGTGTCCCCGTCGGTGCCGGCGGGAGCCAGTTCACGTACGCCTTCCTCGGGCGTAACGCGGTGGTGAGTGCGCGGGCCGAGAACGCGGGCGGGGGGGTGGGCTACGCGTCGATCCACATCTCCGCCGAGGGGGCCTCGTTTCGCGTCCGGGCACCATGACGGGTCGCCGTTCGGCAGGGTGGATCGTGTCCGTGCGACGGGCTTGCGGGAAGCTTCTGCTCGCGTGCGCGACGGCTTCGTGCAGCCTGCTGACAGGGGCGGAATCCAACGGGGCAGAACGCGTCCAGTGGCGCTTGCCCATCGCCGATCCCCCGGCGAGTTTCGAGGCGCCCGCCGTGTCGGGAGAGCGTCTCTTCGTCAAGCTGTCGCCCACGCTCGTCGGCGCGTTCGCACTGGCCGATCGGCGCCAACTCTGGCGTGTCGCGCTGCCTCCGGAGGGGAGCGGCGTCGATGGTGGACCGAGCAATGCGGTGGTGTGCGCCGGTGTCGTCGTCGTGGGACAGATCGGTCGTGTGATCGGTCTCACAGCGGACGACGGCACGCAGCGGTGGAGCGCCCCGTTGTCCCGTGGCGGTGCGCTCGTTACGGGACAGTTGCGCTGCCAGGACGGTGTCGTGTACGTGGGCACGTTCAGACCCGCGATCGTGTACGCCATCGACGCGTCCACCGGTCGTGAGCGGTGGGCACGCTCGATGTACGACCTCCCGTCGGTGAATGCCTTTGCGATCAATCCGCTGCCCGCGGGGCGCATCGTCGTGGTCGGCACGCGTGAATTCAGCGTGCCGCTGCGCGGCTTCATCGTCGGGCTCGACGTCGACTCGGGCCGGGAGGTGTGGCGGTTCACCTGGCAACCGGAGTCACCGTCAGGATGGGGAAGCTGGAACCCGGGTGGCACGTGCGACGGCTCGCTGTGTGTGGTGTCGGTCGACGACGGTCGCGTCTTCGCGATGGACGCGGCGACGGGTGCGGTGCGGTGGACGGCCCCGGCGGTGCCGGGCTACGCCACCCCGGCCGACGATCGGCCGATCGCCATCACTGATTCCGTCGTGCTGGTCGGATCGCGCTCCGGTGTGCTCACGGCTCTCCGTCTCGGCACCGGCGAACGGCTGTGGACGGTCGGAAGTCTTGCGCAAGCCTTCGAGTACTCCGTGTATCGCGAGATCCAGGCATCCGGCGGGGCGTTCCTCATCGTCAATTCCGGCTTGCAGTTGATCGCGATCGACGCACGATCGGGGGATGTTCTCTGGCGCGCGAATCACCGGAGCTTTCCTCTCGGCGGCTACTACCCGATGGGAGCGGTCGCCGGGAACACGTGGATCGTCACGTCCACGGATGGACTCTACGGCTTGCGGATCCGATGAGCGATCCCTCGCGAGTCGGTGCCGGCATGCTCGGTGCGACACGGGGCCGGATGCGGCACGATCGGCCGCGTCGGCACGCGCCACACCCGACTCGGTCACTGGGCCCGGGCGGTGCGCACGCGACAGCACGTAATGGTGCACCAGTGGCAGGACGAGACCGGCCGCCCGGTCGACCACGGCCCCGAGTTCCGTCGCAAGTGCCGCGAAGTCGGCATCACACCGGCCGCGACGCGCACACTGTAAGCGACGCTCATCGGGCGAGCGGCCGAGTCCTCGTGAGCGACGAAACCGACGGAACCGACGGCCGCGGAGATGCGGGGGAACGCGAGGGGACGCGGAGAGATGCCTTGGAAACAGCCGTCTCCGTCCTCCGGTCGTCTCCGTTCCTCGGAAGTTCCTTGTCAGTTCAGGATCTTGAACGGCCATGAAAATCCGAGGAACGGAGAAAGCCGGAGAACGGAGACGACTGTTTCCAAGGTTGGTTCTCCGCGTCCCCTCGCGTTCCCCCGCATCTCCGCGGTCTGCCGTTCCGCCTGCCGTTCCACCTCCCGTTCCACGCCCCCCACCCGCGACGGAACCGGGGTGCACGGCGCCATGGCGGGCCGGTATTCTTCGGGGGGCGCGGTACGCGCCGACCGACACCTGCGAGGCAGCCATGGCCATCGACATCTCGCCCGAGACGGGCCTCCTCCCCTCGGGGCACCTGACGCCCCGGGAGGGCGATCTCTACGGCATCGACGCCGCCCTCACCGAAGAGGAGCGCGCGATCCGCGACTCGATCCGCCGCTTCGTCGACGAGCGGATCCTCCCGATCATCGGCGACTGCTACGTCGAGGGGCGCTTCCCGAAGGAGCTCATCCCCGAGATGGCGGAGCTGGGCGTCTTCGGGGCGAATCTCCCTGAGGAGTACGGCTGCGCGGGGCTCTCCTCGGTCGCTTACGGGCTGATCATGCAGGAGCTCGAGCGCGGCGATAGCGGCATCCGCTCGTTCGCGTCGGTGCAGGGCGCGCTCGTGATGTACCCGATCTTCGCGTTCGGCTCGGAGGAGCAGAAGCGTCACTGGCTCCCGCGCATGGCCAGGGGCGAGGTGATCGGCTGCTTCGGGCTCACGGAACCCGACTACGGCTCGAACCCCGGCGGCATGATCACGCGCGCCCGCAAGCAGGCGGACGGCTCGTGGGTGATCGACGGCGCCAAGATGTGGATCACCAACGGCTCGACCGCGCAGGTCGCGATCATCTGGGCCAAGACCGAGGACGGTGACGACAGCGGCCGCAGCGTGCGCGGCTTCGTCGTGCCGACCGACACGCCGGGCTTCGTGGCCAAGGACCAGAAGGGGAAGCTCTCGCTCAAGGCGAGCGACACGTCCGAGCTCGTGCTCACCGACGTGCGCGTCCCCGCCGACGCGATCCTTCCCGGCGTGCAGGGGCTCAAGGGGCCGCTCTCCTGCCTGACGCAGGCGCGCTACGGCATCAGCTGGGGCGCGATCGGCGCCGCGATGGCGTGCTTCGAGGAGGCGACGTCGTACGCGAAGACGCGCATCATGTTCGACAAGCCGATCGGCGCCTTCCAGATCCAGCAGGTACGCCTCGCCGACATGTTCACCGAGATCGTGAAGGGGCAGCTCCTCTCGCTCCACCTCGGCCGCATGAAGGACGCCGGCACGTTCAGCACGACCCAGGTCAGCGTCGCCAAGCGCAACAACGTGGACGTCGCCACCAACATCGCCCGCGAAGCCCGCCGCCTCCTCGGCGGCAACGGCATCCTCGCCGAGTACCACAGCATGCGCCACATGGCGAACCTCGAATCCGTCTACACGTACGAGGGCACCCACGACGTGCATTCGCTCATCATCGGCCAGGCCGTGACCGGTCTCTCCGCCTTCAAGTAACCCGCGACGGACGCGACGACGGACGCGACGGACGCGACGGACGCGACGGACGCGGCGGACGCGGCGGACGCGGCGGACGCGACGAACAGAAAACAGCCTTCAACGCGACGGGCGCGACGACGCGACGGACAGCCGACCTGGGAGCATCGCTCTCCCAGGTTGGCTGATTCTTTTCGTTTTCGTCAACTCGTAGCTTTTCGGAGCGTTGCAACGCGCCTGCGCTGTTTCCAACGATCGATGGCATTGCAGCGATCCTCATCGACCAATCGCGCCGACCCCGTCGCGCCGCCGCGCCCGTCGCGTTGAAGGCTGTTGCAGTTCGTCGCGCGCGTCGCGCGCTACCCGCGGTCGCGCCGGTACACGGTCGAGAGCCGCTCGACGAGCCGGAGCGGCAGGTGGCGCGCCAGGAAGACGGCGATCTTGTAGACGACGCCCGGGATCACCACCACGGGCCCGCCCGCGTCGAGAGCGCGCAGCGACGTCGCCACCACCTCGTCGGCGGGATACCACAGCCATGCGGGCGTGCGACCGCGCTGGTCGAAGCCCATCCGCTGGTGGAATTCGGTGGTGGTGAAGCCGGGGCAGAGCGCCTGTACGCGCACGCCCGTGCCCCGCAGTTCGACGCCCAAGCCCATCATGTAGACGCGCTGCCACGTCTTGGTGGCGCAGTAGTTCACGTTGCCGCCGGAGGCGAGGAAGCTCGCGACGCTCGCGACGGTGACGATCGCGCCCTGGCGGCGAGCGGTCATCGCGGGCAGGGCGGCGACGGTGAGGCGGTGCACGGCGTCGACGTGCAGCGTGAGCATCCGCCGCTGCGCCGTCGGATCGCCGTCGAGCACCGTCCCCGTGGTGCCGAAGCCGGCGTTGTTCACGAGCACCGTGAGCCGCGGCTGCGCGGCGATCGTGCGTTCGACGAGCGCGATGCCCTCGTCCGTCGTCAGGTCGGCGATCACCGGCGTGACGGTCACGCCGTGCGCGCGTGCGAGCGCGTCGCCCATCGCCCGCAGCCGCTCGCCGTCACGGGCGACGACGAGCAGGTCGTGGCCGCGCGCCGCGAGCTGTCGGCAGTACTCGGCGCCGATCCCGCTCGAGGCACCGGTGACGAGGGCGAGCGGACGGTCGGGCATGGCGGCGGCGGGGCGTGGGCGATGGCGATGACGCGCGTCGAGGACGCGACCGAGCCGGTGACCGAACGGGCGACCGGACGGCCAATGTCGCCGCGGTGCCCGCATCCCGACACCCCGGACGGTGCTGCCCGGTAACCGTCATCCCCGCTAGCTTCGGGGTGCGCAGTCCTCGCGCTTTTTCACAGCCACACCCCCCGCGGAGAATCCAGCGGTGAAGATCGCCGTGTGCATCAAGCGCGTGCCCGACATGGGCGCGCGGTTCAAGATCGGCGCCGACGGCGCGTCGATCGACGAGACGGGCCTCAAGTTCGACATGAGCGACTTCGACGAGTGGGCGGTCGAGGCGGCGCTGCAACTCGCGGAGAAGAACGCGGGCTCGACGGTCACCGTGATCTCGCTCGGCCCGGACGCGGTGCAGGAGACGATCCGCAAGGCGCTGGCGATGGGTGCCGACGCCGGCGTGCAGCTGAAGGCCGACGGCGTCCCCGCGGGCGGGCTCGCGGTCGCAGAGGCGCTCGCCGCGGAGCTGCGCGAGGGTGGCTACGACCTGATCCTCTTCGGGCGCGTCGCCGTGGACACCGCCGCCGGCATCACCGGCGTGATGGTCGCCGAACTCCTCGGCCTGCCGTGCGCGACCGCGCTCTCGAAGCTCGAGGTCGCGGGCGGCAGCGCGACCGGCGAGCGCCAGATCGAGGGCGGCACCGAGTCGCTGTCGTTCCCGCTCCCGGCCGTGTGCACGATCGACCAGGGGCTCGTCACGCAGGCGCGCTATCCCTCGCTCAAGGGGATCATGGCGGCCAAGAAGAAGCCGCTCGCGGTCAAGCCGGCAGCACTCGGCCAGGCGGGCGTCACGATCGCGAAGATGGAGCTCCCCGCGGAGCGCGCCGCCGGCCGGATCGTCGGCGAAGGCGCGGATGCGGTGCCGGAGCTCGTGCGGCTCCTCCAGACCGAAGCGAAGGTGCTCTGACCATGGCGAACGTTCTCGTGATCGCGGAAGCGCGCGGCGGCGCGCTCAAGAAGGTGGCACTCGAGGCGACGACGGCGGCGCGCACGATCGCCGATGCGTCGGGCGGGCAGGTGCACGCGGTGCTCTTCGGTGCACCGGGCGTCGGCGCCGAAGCGGACAAGCTGGGCGCCGTCGGCGCGGACGTCGTGCACGTCTGCGAACACGCGGCCTTCGAGCAGTTCGACGCCGAATCGTTCGCGGCGACCGCGGCGGCGGCCGCGCAGGCGGTGTCGCCCAAGGCAATCCTCGTCGGTGGCACCGCGTTCGGGCAGGATCTCGCACCGCGCATCGGCGCCAAGCTCGGTGCGGGCGTCGCGGCCGACGCGATCGACGTCACGATGGACGGCGACGCGATCGCGATCCGTCACCCCATGGCGACCGGCAAGGTGATCGCGACGCTCGTCGCCGCCGGCCAGCTCGCGATCGTCACCGTGAGGCCCGGCGCGATCGCCGTCGGCACGTCGGCGAAGGCAGGGACGGTGCAGCCGCTCGCGCCGGCGAGCGATCCCGCTGCGTCGCGCGTGAAGGTGACGAAGCTCACCACCGGCGGCGGCAAGCTCGATCTCGCCGAAGCGCCCGTCGTCGTGAGCGGTGGGCGCGGGCTCAAGGCGCCGGAGAACTTCAAGCTCGTCGAGGAGCTCGCCGACGCCTTCGGCAACGCGGCCGTCGGGGCGACGCGCGCCGTCACCGACGACGGCTGGCGTCCGCACTCGGACCAGATCGGGCAGACCGGGCGACAGGTCGCACCGTCGCTCTACGTCGCGGTCGGGATCAGCGGCGCCATCCAGCACGTCGCGGGGATGCGCAACAGCAAGACGATCGTCGCGATCAACAAGGACAAGGACGCCCCGATCTTCAAGGTCGCCGACTACGGCATCGTCGGCGACGTCTTCGAGATCGTGCCGAAGCTGACCGAGGCGGTGCGCGCCGCGCGCGCGCAGCGCTGACGGACATCGCATGAGCGGCCAGAACGTCGCGTTCCTCCTCGTCCTGCTCGGCGCGCTGGGCTTCTTCAGCTACAACGTCCAGCGCATGGCGGGCTACCTGCGCGTCGGCCTGCCGGAGGATCGCACGAACGCGCCGGGGCGTCGCACGTGGAACCTGCTGACGATCGGCTTCGCGCAGACGAAGATCCTGCGCGAGCGCGGCGCGGGGCTGAGCCACGCGGCGGTCTTCTGGGGCTTCCTCGTCGTCACCGCCGGCACGGTGGAGATGATGATCCAGGGCGTGTGGCCGTCGTTCGGCTTCGACCGGCTGCTCGCGCGCCCGCTCTGGCAGCTGTTCATGCTGTCGCAGGAACTCTTCGCGGTCGTGATCCTCGCCGCGGTGTCGTGGCTGCTCTGGCGTCGCCTCGTCGCACCGCCGAAGCGGTTGCAGGGCGAGGAGATCCACTCGACGGAAGCGGTGATCATCCTTTGCGTCATCGCGACGCTGATGATCACCATCGTCACCACCGGCGCGTTCGAGTACGTCGCACGCCCCGCGACGCACGAGACGCACTTCGGCTGGTTCCGCCCGCTCGCCACCGCTCTCGGCGCGATGCTCGGCGGCATGAGTGCATCGGCGGCGCACGTCGGACGCGACCTGTCCTTCTGGACGCACGCGCTCCTCGTGCTCGGCTTCCTCAACTTCCTCCCGTACGGCAAGCACTTCCACGTCTTCGTCTCGCTGCCGAACGTCTGGCTGAGCGACACGAGCGGCCCGGGCGTCGTCGGCGCGATGCGCCCGATGGATCTCGAGGCCGAGACCGACACGTTCGGCGCGGTGGACGTGCAGCACCTGACGTGGAAGAACCTGCTCGACGGCTACGCCTGCACCGAGTGCGGGCGCTGCACCGCGGCCTGTCCCGCGAACATCACCGGCAAGCCGCTCAGCCCGCGCAAGATCATCACCGACACGCGCGACCGGCTCAAGGAGAAGGCGCCGCTCGTGATGGGCATCCCCGACGTCGACGGCAGCGCGGAGCGGCTGCGCGCGGCGCCCGGTGCGCAGGCGGTGCTCGACGAACGGCTCCTCGACGACTGGATCACCGAGGCCGAACTCTGGGCGTGCACGAGCTGCCGCGCCTGCGTGCAGGAGTGCCCGGTCAACATCGACCAGCTCGACATCATCAACCAGCTCCGCCGTGGGCTGGTGCTCAACGAGTCGCGCTTCCCCGAAGAAGTGCTCCCCGCGTTCGAGTCGCTCGAGACGAACGGCTCGCCGTGGGCCTTCAGCCCCTCCGATCGCGCGCAGTGGGCCGAGGGGCTCGACATCCCCACCATGGCCGAACTGCAGGCGCGCGGGCAGCGTCCGGAGATCCTCTTCTGGGTCGGCTGCATGGGGAGCTTCGACGATCGCGCGAAAAGAATCACCGTCGCGTTCGCGCGCATCCTGCAGGCCGCCGGCATCGACTTCGCCATCCTCGGCCAGGAAGAGACCTGCCACGGCGACCCGGCACGCCGGCTCGGCAACGAGTACCTGTACCAGGTGCTCGCCAAGGGCGCGATCGAGACGCTCGACCGCTACGAGGTCAAGACGATCGTCACCTTCTGCCCGCACTGCTTCCATCAGATGGGCAACGAGTTTCCGCAGTTGGGCGGGAACTACGAGGTGATCCATCACAGCACGTACATCGAGCGGCTGCTGGCGGCCGATCTCGTGCCGCTGCGCACGGAGCACGGCCAGCGGCTCACGATGGCCTATCACGACAGCTGCTACCTCGGCCGCTACAACGACGTCTACGACGCGCCGCGCGAGACGCTGCGGCGTGCGCTGCCGGTGGTGAATCTCGTCGAGCCGACGCGCACGAAGAGCCGCGGCCTCTGCTGCGGCGCGGGCGGCGGCCGCATGTGGATGGACGAGAAGGAAGGGAAGCGCGTGAACCTCGAGCGCACCGAGGAACTCGTGGCGACGGGCGCCGAGACCATCGCCGTCGCCTGCCCCTTCTGCATGACGATGATGAACGACGGCATCGCCAAGCTCGAGGCGCCGGTGACGGTGCTCGACATCAGCGAAGTCGTCGCGTCGCAACTCGATCCGTCGGCGTCTCGTCAGGCGCAGCTGGCGGGTGACTGATTTTCGGTGATCCGGCGCGTGCGGCGGCGTGGTCGCCGGTGACGTCGTCCAGCGCAGCATCACTGAACTGCCGTGACACGGAGGCACGGAGACGACCGGAGGATGGAGGGCGCGCGTGGGCGGTCGTGCGCGCGACGGCGAGGCTGATCCGTGAATGGGTGCCGAGTGATCGCAACGGAATCGTCCTCTCGGTAGCCATCCAGCAACCTCGACTTCCTGTTGCATGGTGGTACGCTCGACGTACCCTCCGTGCTCCGGTCGTCTCCGTGCCTCCGTGTCATGGCGGTTCAGCGATACTCGAGAGTGACCGCCGCCCACCCCGATGGGGACGTGCACGCCTCACCTCACCGCGTCACCCGCCACAACGTGATCGTGTGCACGTGCGCACCGGCCTGGATCGGCACCCTGGCCATCGGCTCGATGCCGAGCGCGTGGTCCGCGCAACGCATGACGAAGTCGTCCACGCCGACGCGTCCCGGATCGGCGATCCACGCCTCGCCGTGCTTGCCCATCGCGCTCGCGAGCGTGCGCGCCACGAGATCGGCGTAGCGCTTCTCGTACAGCACGTCGCTCGCGACGACGAGGTCGAAACCCGCCAGCGACGAGGGCCACGCGGACCAGTCGGCGTGACGGGCGTCGATGTCGGCGTGCGCGTTGTGCCACGCGTTCACGCGGGCGAAGCGGGGCGCGTCGTCGTAGTAGTCGGTGGCGGTGACGACGAAGCCGGCGCGCGCCGCCGCGCTCGCGACGACGCCACTGCCGCAGCCGAGTTCGAGCAGCGTTCGCCCCTTGCCCTCGAGCGCACGGAGGAAGCGCGCGAGCACCACCGCGCTCGGCCAGATGTCGGCCCAGTAGGGGAGCCGTTCGTCGGCGACGAAATCGGCTTCGGAAATCAGGTCGTCCGCATTCGCGGGATGCAGCACCGCGAGCCGTTCCGTCGCCGCCACCTGCACCGTCGATTCGACGGTGCGATGCCGCGCGCGCAGGTCGGCCTCGAGCGCCGCGATCTCGTGGGGGATCGGCGGCGACGGCTGCGAGTCGGTCATCGGGCGGAGCGGAGAAGGAGGGCGTCGACGACGCTGCCGACGGCGAGCTCGCGCGCGTCGTCCGGCACGATCACCAGCGCATCGGCGCGTGCCATGCTCGTGAGCAGCCCCGAGCCCTGCGGACCGGTGAGCGATGCGTGCAGCATGCCGTCGTCGCCGCGCACGACGCGTGCCCGGAAGAAGTGCGTGAGCGGGGCCTGCGTGCGCACCACCTCGTCGAGCACGACGGGCACCGTCGCCGGCATCGGCGACGGATCGCCCGCCAGAGCACGGAGCGCGGGCTTGAGGAACAGCTCGCAGGTCACGAGCGCCGACACCGGGTTGCCGGGAAGCCCGAACCACGGGATGCCGCGCAGCGTCCCGAACGCGAACGGGCCGCCGGGCCGCATCCGCACGCGCCACACGTCGAGCGTCGCGCCGAGACGCGTGAGCACCGCGCGCGTGTGATCGAAGGCGCCGACGCTGATCCCGCCCGAGGTCACGAGCACTTCGACACCGGTGCCGAGCGCGCCGTCGAGGCGCGCGGCCATCGCGTCCGGGTCGTCGGCGACGATGCCGAGATCGTGCGGGACGCCGCCGGCGGCGGTGACGGCCGCGGCGAGCGTGTAGCTGTTGGTACTGACAATGCGCGTTCCCGCGAGCACCTCGTCGAAGCGGTCCACGTCTACGAGTTCGTCGCCGCTCGCGAGGATCGCCACGTGCGGCTGCGGCCCGACACGCACCTCGCGTCGCCCGCACGCCGCGAGCAATCCGAGCTGCGGTGCGCCGAGGATCGTGCCTGCGGGGAGCAGCAGATCGCCGCGGCCGAAGTCCTCGCCACGCGGGCGCACGTTGCGTCCCGCATCGCGATCGTCGCTGATCGTCACGTGCTCGCTGCCGCCGTCCGTGTCCTCGACGCGCACGACGCTGTCACACCCCGCGGGGATCGGCCCACCCGTCATCACGCGCCACGCGGTACCGGGCAGCAGCGCCGCGCCCGTCGCGCTCCCGGCGGCAATGGTTCCCACCACCGGCAACGTCACCGGCGCCTCGCGCGACGCACCGCGCACGTCGGCCGCGCGCACCGCGTAGCCGTCCATGGCGCTGTTGGGCCACGGCGGCGAGACGTACGGTGCCACGATCGGTTCGCGGAGCACGCGACCATGGGCACGCGCGAGCGGAAGCTTCTCCGTGGCGAGCGGCTTCATCGCCGCGAGCACGCGCGCGATCGCGTCGTCGACCGACACGCGGTCGGCCGGCTCGCGCGTCGCACTCACCGAGACGCTCCCGTCGCCGCCGCATCCGCGAGGCGCAAGGCACGCAACAGGATCGTCTCGGCCGCGCGATCGACCTCGCGCGTCGGCACGGTGAAGTTGTTCGCGAGCAGCACGACGAGCAGTTCGCCGCCGTCGGGGAGCTGCAGCACGCCGCTCAGGTTGCGCGCCTTGTCGACGGTGCCGGTCTTGGCGCGCACCATCCCCGCGAGCGGCGTGCCGCGCATGCGCCCCTCGAGCGTCCCGTCGACGCCAGATACCGGCAGCGACGCGCGCAGCAGCGCCCAGTACGGACCGCGGCGCGCGTCGGCGAGCACCGACATGACGAGCGCCGGCGTCACGTAGTCGTGGCGCGAGAGACCACTGCCGTCGCGCACGGCGTGGTGCGTCGCGGAAACGCCGAGCGAGGCGAGCCAGCGCTCGCTCGTCACGCGCGCTGAATCCTCGCTGCCGACGCCCGTCACTTCGAACGCCACCGTGCGCCAGATCGACTCGGCCCACTGGTTCTGCGAGGGTTTGAGCATCGGCGCGAGCGCCTCGAACATCGTGAGCCGCGACCGCCAGACGAGCAGCGTGTCACGCACCGGTGCGACGGCCGCGCCCTTGCCCAGCACGCGGATTCCGCGCGCGGCGAGCGCCTCCTCGAACGCGAGCCGCCACGCCTCGACCGGATCGCGCTGCGCCATGTCGATGCGCACCGTGTCGCGCGCGCCGAGTGATCCCGCAAGGCGCACCGTGAAGCGCTCCGACGAGTCGCGCCACCAGCGCAATGCACGGCGCGGTTGCGTCTCGCCCGTCACCGTGAACGCGGCGTCGGTGCGCGGCACGGTGCGCGCGGGCGACGTCGACGCGCACGGCGTGCGACCCGCGCATGCGAAGGCGCGCACCGTCGTCATGCCGTCGTGCCAGAGCAGCGCGCCGGTTCCTGCGCCGAACGGTTCGGCGAGATCGTCCCAGTCCCAGCCGAAGCCGACGGCGGGGCCGGGGAACGCGCTCGCGTCGACGCGCACACGCCCTTCGATGCGCGTGATGCCGCGCGCGGCGATCGAGTCCGCGAGCGCCGCGAGTGGTGCCATCGCATCGGGCCAGCCGGCGAGCGTGCTCCACGTCGGATCACCGCGACCGATCGCCACCAGGTCGCCGCGCAGCATCCCGCCCGTCACCGGCCCCGTCGACATGATCGGCGTGCGCCAGCGACGTGCGGAGTCGAGCGTCGCGAGCGCGAGCGCGGCGGTGAGCAGCTTCTGGTTCGACGCCGGCAGGAAGAGCTTGCCCGCGTTGCGCGTCGCGAGCGTGTCGCCGGTGCGCGGATCGACGACGAGCACGCCCCAGTGCGCGTTGGCGAACGTGGGCGAATCGGCGATCGAGTCCACGACCACCTGCAGGGGCCGCACGGGCAGCGCGATGGTCGCCGGTGCGGCCGGCGTCGCCGTCGCGACGGGCACGGGCGATGGCGCGGGCGTCGTCGCGACGGGCGTCACGGGGCGCGCGCAGGCGGCGAGCACGAGGGTGAAGGGAGCGAGGCGGCGCACGTCGGGAATGCGGAAGTGGTGCGGGACGGGCTTCATCGCGCGAGTCGCGCGGCGGCGACACGAAGATCGTCGTCCGTGTTGACGTTGAGGAAGAGCCGCGCCGCATCACCACACGAAGCGAGTGCCTCGCCCGTAAGCGCGTGCCAGCGCAGCGACGTCACGAATGCGTGGACCGCGCGCGTCCCGGCGGCCAGCGCCGCGTCGCACGTCGCACGCACGCGGGGGCGCCAGGCGCCACACAGCGGTTCGAGCACGCCATCGTGCACCGGGAGCACCGAATCGCGCGCGTCGTCGGCCACGAGCGCATCGTGACAGGCCGCGAGCAGCGTCGCCGTGACACCGGGCATGTCCCACGCGCAGGCGACGATGGTCCCCGCGGCGTGCGTCTCTCCGGCGACGAGTGCCGTGCGGATCGCGCCGAGTGCCCCGAGGCCGGGCACCGCATCGCGCACGACCTCGTGCCCCGCGGCCCACGTCGCCGCATCGTCGGCGTTGGACGCGATGACGACGCACTCGCAGACGGCGTGCAGTGCGGCCAGTGACGCATCCATCACGCGCCCCGTGCCCAATGGCAGCAGCCCTTTCGCGCGTCCGCCCATGCGTGTCGCCGCGCCCCCGGCCAGCAGCACGCCGAGCGGGGCACGGCTCACGCGTCCGGCTCGTGCGTCGCCCAGAGCGTCGCGTCCTCGGCGACGACGACGCGCAGCACGCGCACGCCATCCGGGAGCCGCGCCTGCACGCGACCGGCGATGTATCGCGCGAGCTCCTCGCCCGTCGGCACCATGCCGCCGTCCTCGGCGAACGCGGGGACGTCCAGGTTGATGTTGCGATGATCGAACCGCTCGCGCACTTCCTCGGCGAGGATGCGGTCGAGCAGGCCGAGATCGATGATCATCCCCGTGTGCGGCACGACGACGCCGGTCACCGAGACGTCGCACGTGTAGCTGTGCCCGTGGTACGACGGACGCGCGCAGAGCCCGAAGGTCGCCGCGTTCTGCGCGTCGTCGAGATCCGGGCGACGGTAGCGATGCGCCGCCGCGAAGGCGACGCGCCGCGTGAGCGACGTGCGCCCGCTCACCGCCGGAAGTGCCGCACGACACCGACGGTCAGCATCGTGTTCCGCGTCCACCCCGTGAGCCCGTCGGTGATCGGGAGGATGGGGACCTCGGGCGCGACCGGCTGCAGGATCCGGAAGCTCTGCGGATACGAGATGTTGTAGAAGTAGTTCGACAGATCGGCGCGCATCGTCCAGCGCCCGCGCGCATGCCACTTGATGCCGGCGCCCGCCTGCAGCATGAAGCGATTGCCGAAGCGATACGCGCTCGAATCGCTCGCCGCGCGGAAGTCCGAGGCAAGGCCGAGACTTCCGTTGATGCTCGGCACGACGTTCCGCCAGCTCTTGCGCCCGGTGAGGTTGAGCGTGACGCCGATGTCCGCCAGGTAGAGCGGCTGCGAGACAGTGCGTGCGATGCGCGGCGCGGGCGGCACGCCGGTCGTGCGCAGCACGTCGCGATCCGAGAGCTGCACGACGAGGCGCGACATGAACGCGGCCGGCCCGCTCACATGCAGATCGTAGCGCACGCCGATCGCCGGGCCGCCGTTGGGCGCCGCCCCGACGCGGTCGCGACCACCCGCGAGGCCGCCGAAGAACGTGAGGTCGTCCTTGTGTTCGAGATCGCGGAAGGGCGAGCCGGTGGGCTGGACGCCGACGGTGCGCTGCGCGTGCACGGGCGCGGCGACGAGGAGCACGGCGGCCGCGAGGGCGCCGATTCGGAGCGAAGGTCTCATGCAGGAACCGCCGCGAGCCGGAGGCTGCGGCCGGTGATCTCGGGAGGAATGGGAAGCCCCATGAGTTCGAGCACGGTGGGGCCGACGTCGCAGAGCGCGCCGCCGCGGCGCAGCGGCACGGCGCCCTCGGGATCGACGATCACGAGCGGCACGGGGTTGGTGGTGTGCGCGGTGTGCGGGCCGCCGGTCACGGGATCGACCATCACGTCGGCGTTGCCGTGATCGGCGGTCACGATCACCACCGTGCCCGTACGCGCCGCGGCGTCGAGGACGCGGGCGAGGCAGGCGTCGACGGTCTCGCACGCCGCGATCGCCGCCGCCATGACGCCCGTGTGCCCGACCATGTCGCCGTTGGCGAAGTTGCAGAGCAGGAAGTCGTGCTGCTGCGCCTCGATCGCCTGCACGAGCCCCTCCGTCACCTGCCGCGCACTCATCTCGGGCTGCAGGTCGTACGTCGCGACCTTGGGCGACGGCGCCATCACCCGATCCTCGCCCGCGAACGGCTGCTCGCGCCCGCCGTTGAAGAAGTAGGTGACGTGCGGATACTTCTCGGTCTCGGCCGTGCGGAACTGCGTGCGACCATGCGTCGCGATCACCTCGCCCACGACGTGCACGAGATCCTCGGCCCGGAACGCGACCGGCACGCCGAGCGTCGCGTCGTACTCCATCATCGTCGTGAGATGGAGGGCGGGGCGCCCCGCGATGTCGAAGTGGACGAAGTGCTCGCGCACGAGCGCGTCGCAGAGCTGCCGCATGCGATCACTGCGGAAGTTGAAGCAGATCACGACGTCGCCGTCACGCATGGGGGCGATCGGCGCGCCCGCGTCGTCCACCAGCACGTGCGGCTCGACGAATTCATCGGTCGTGCCCGCGGCGTACGCGGCCTGCACGAGCGCGAGCGGGTCGGTGGCCGTCGGGCCTGCGCCGCGCACGATCACGTCGTACGCCTTCTGCGTGCGCTGCCAGCGGTGGTCGCGGTCCATGCCGAAATAGCGGCCGCCGAGCGACGCGAGGCGTACGCGTCCGTCCTGTGCGTCGATCGCGGAGAGCGTCTCGTGCAGGAACTGGAGCCCGCTCGTCGGCGGCGTGTCGCGGCCGTCGAGCATGCCGTGCACCGCGACGCGCGCGACGCCCTCGCGCGTCGCCAGCTCGAGCAGCGCGAACAGGTGCCGGTCGAGCGCGTGCACGCCACCGTTGCCGAGCAGGCCGACGAGGTGGAGCGTCGCGTTCGTGTCGCGCGCGCGGCGGCAGGCGGCGACCAGCTGCTCGTTCGCGAAGAAGCGCCCGTCCTCGATCGCGCTGCCGATGCGCACGAGATCCTGCATGACCACGCGACCCGCGCCGAGGTTCAGATGCCCGACTTCGGAGTTGCCCATCTGGCCGGCCGGGAGTCCCACGCGGAGCCCGCTCGCTTCGAGCAGCGTCCACGGCTGCGTCGCCAGGAGCCGGTCCCAGGTGGGCGTGTCGGCCTGCGCGATCGCGTTCCAGGTCGCCTCCTCGCGGTAGCCCCAGCCGTCGAGGATCACCAGGCAGACGCGGCGACGGGGGAACTCGGCCATATGGAAGGCGGACGGGGCAGGAGTGTATCGTCGGGGGATATGACGACGGCCCAAGATACCCCGCCCGCCGATGGGCGACCAACGCGCGGCACCTCGCGAGCGCATCGCCTCGCTCTCATGATCGCGCTGCTCGCCGGCGCGGCCGGCGCGCCGCTGGCCGCACAGGCGACGCCCCCAGCGGGCAACGTGCCGGTGGATACGGCCGGAGCGCGCGCGATTGCCGCACCGACCGGTGGCGCGCCACTGCGGCCGGCGACGCGCGCCGCCCTGCGCGCCGCACCGGACGGTCGGGCACTGGGCGCGCTCGAACCCGGTGCGATCGCCGTCCCGGTCGCACGCGAGCGCGGCTGGGTACGGGTGCGCGTCGAGGGATGGGTGCGCGAGCGCGACCTCGTCCCCGCGGACAGCGCGCTCCGCTCGGGCATCAGTGCCGCCGACCTGCGCGCCGATCCCGAGGGAACGCGGGGCACCGTCGTGCGGTGGGACGTCGAGGTGCTCGCCTTCCAGCGCGCCGATGCGCTGCGTCGCGACCTGCAGCTCGGCGAGCCGTACCTGCTCGCGCGCGGACCGGCCGGCGAGAACGCGCTGCTCTATCTCGCACTGCCGGCTGCCCTGGTCGACGAGGCGCGCGCGATCGCGCCGCTGACGACCGTGCGCATCGCCGCACGGGTGCGCACCGGGCGCGCCGCACCGACGAACGTCCCCATCCTCGACGTCACGTCGGTCGCACGGGACTGACCGCCATGACCTCGCGCACGATCGTGACCGCACTGCTCGTCGTCGCGGGCCTCGCCGGTGGTGCGGCGACGCCATGGCTGCTCGCACGTGAACGGGCGTGGGCCGGCGAGGCGGCGGCACTTCGCGGCCAGCGAGCGCCGGCGGCGGCCGCCGTGGACTCGCTCGTCGGCCTCACCGACAGCGCCCGCGCGACGCTCGTCACCGCGCGCCTGCGCGCCGCGAGCCGCGCCGAAGCGACGCTCCATCTCGAACTGCAACGCGACAGCGGCGTCATGCTGCTGCTGCGCGACGGGCTCGAACTGCGGCGCATGCGCGTGCGGCTCGTCGGCACGCCATCGGAACGCGGCGTGCGGACGCTCGCGCAACTCACGGAGATGCGCACGGACAGTGTCGTCACCGTGGACTCGCTCGGTGCGACGGTGCGCGACAGCGTGCGCGCGACGCGCACCGTCGATCGCGTGCGCCTCGATGATGGCGTCGAGCTGCACGCGGGCGACGTGACCGAGGGGCTCGCGCCCAGCACACGCG
>ERZ1066136.280-NODE-280-length-47739-cov-14.470263_pt1 | contig 47739 bp, 51 predicted proteins | sample MGYA00382783_ERZ1066136 | MGnify/ENA primary metagenome ERZ1066136 (study PRJEB33369, sample SAMEA5778366) | biofilm metagenome | biome: Industrial cooling water; feature: Water cooling tower basin; material: Biofilm | place: United Arab Emirates | collected... | reverse complement strand
CACGATACGGCCGAGGCCGACACGCCGCGAAGCTCAACTACGGCGACTGCATGGCGTACGCCACGGCGAAGCTCGCGGGTGAGCCGCTGCTCTACGTGGGCGAAGACTTCGCCCTGACCGACATCAAGTCGGCGCTATCCCGGTGAGCGAGTGCGGGCGATCAGAGAACCGCCCGCACCCGCTCGCGTCTACTGCAAAGTGATCGACCAGGCGCCGTCTGCCGAGACCTGGATCAGCGCCGGGCCCGCCTGCCAGCGCACCTGACCGGTGTAGTTGCCGATCTCATTCACCAGCAGATCGCTGCGATCGCCGTACGACCAGATCGCGAAGTTGCTGCTGCCCGTGTGCGCGATGTCGGCCACCGTGGCGTCAGCCCTGTAGACGAGCACGTCATCGCCCGTTCCGGTCGTCGCAGCACCCTGCGGCACCTCGCGAACGCTCAGCACGTCGCGCAAGGTGACCGTCCACGCCCCGTCGGCGGAGATCTCGAACGCCGTGATCTGCTCGCCGAACTCGAGGTTGAACGGCACTGTGCCGCTGTAGTTGCCGATCTCGTTGACCAGCAGGCCACTCTGCTCGAGATTGGCGTCGAGCGACCACACGGCGAAGTTCGCTCTGCCACTGTGCGTCATCGTCGCGATGCCGATCGAGTCGGGACCAGCGGGCAGCTCGATCTGCAGAATCGTGTCGCCCGACCCCGTGTAGACCACGTCGGGAGCAGGCTCGACGACCTCCGGCTCGGGCTCCGGCTCAGGGGCAGCCTCGCTCGGCGCCCGCTCCTCATCGACGATCTCCGGCTCGTCGGCGACCACATCGTCCACTCGGCCGCCGAGGCCGGCGATGAATCCGATGCTGACGATGATGGCCACGAGCCAGGCGATCGGGCCGAGAACCACCCCGCTCAGAGCCTGTCCTCGACGCGGGGTCTTCTTGACCAGAGCGATGACGCCGAGCACGATCGCGGCGAGAGCGGGCATCCAGGCGATGAAGCTCAGTCCCGGGATGATCGCCGTGACCATCGCCACGATGCCGGCGATCATCGCCCACATCGTGAGGGCCGAGCGGGGCTTCGGCGCAACGGCGATCGTCGGGGCCGCGACAGCCGTCTCGGCCTGCTCGGGCGCGGGGGGCGGCGGCGCGCTAGCTGACTGCTGCGGTTCGGGCTGCGGGTCAGGGGTGGTGGGGGTGTCAGACATGGGGTGTTCTCCCTCGGAATGCTCCGGCTCAGCGGAGGGTTCGACGTGCACCGCTTCGGGCGGTGAGCGACTGGCCGGACTGTGGCCAGTACGCCAGCACATCGGCCACCTCTGACATTCGCTCGCGAATGGCCCCCGTTCGGGGGCGGAATCCGACCGCTCGTCACCTCTCGGCCCTAGGCTGGCGACCAGACCATGAAGGGCGCGGCCGGGTGAGCAACTTCGACTTCCTCAGTGAGCGTTTCGCGCCGATCGCGGCCGAGGCGCGGCGCGCGGAAGGCTATGCCGCTCGCGACCCCCGCACCTCGTCGTTCTACGCGCGCCGCGCGCTCGAGTTGCTCGTCGAGTGGATGTACGAGTACGACACCGCGTTGCGCGAGCCCTACCAGCGCGACCTCAGCGCCCGCCTGCACGAGCCGACCTTCACCCGCCTCGTGCCGCCGGTGGTCGTGACCAAGATGCAGATCATTCGGCGGCGCGGCAACGAGGCCGTGCATCGCTCGGGTGGCTATACCGAGGCGCAAAGTGTGCCCGTCGTGCGCGAGCTCTTCCACGTGCTGTTCTGGTTCGCCACTCAGTACGCCGCTGACGTGGCGCAGCGCCCCGCGGCCGGCCGAGCATTCGATGCCGCGCTCATTCCGCGACCGCAACCCGGCGTCGCCGCCAAGACCCTCGCCGAGCTGCAGGCACTTACCGAACAGGTAGCGGCGCAGGATGCGGCGCTCGCCGCTGCCCGTGCCGACAACGCCGTGCTCGCCGCAGCCCTCGAGCAGGCGCGGGCCGAGGTCGCCGCTGCCAGACAGGCCGCCGCCGCCCTGGTTGACACGCACGACTACGACGAAGCCGCGACCCGCGATACCTTCATCGACCTCCTGCTGGCCGAAGCAGGCTGGCCGCTCGACCAGCCGCGCGACCGCGAGTTCGAAGTGTCGGGCATGCCCAACAACTCACCCGGCGGCGTCGGGTTCGTTGACTACGTTCTGTGGGGCGCAGACGGCCTGCCGCTCGCGGTCGTCGAGGCGAAGCGCACGCGCAAAGACCCGCAGGTCGGCCAGCAGCAGGCCAAGGTCTATGCCGACGCGCTCGAGCGCCAATTCGGGCAGCGGCCGATCATCTACTACACCAACGGATACGAGCACTGGCTCTGGGACGACACCCACTACCCGCCCCGCCCGGTGCAGGGGTTTGCGACGCGCGACCAGCTCGCCCTCGCCGTGCAGCGGCGCAGCACGCGGCAGCCGCTCACGAGCATCCCGATCGATGATCGCATCGTCGAGCGGCCGTACCAGCAGCGGGCGATTCGCCGAGTGGGCGAGGTGCTCGAGCAGCAGCAGAGGCGCGCTTTGCTCGTGATGGCCACCGGTTCGGGCAAGACCCGCACCGTGATCGCGCTCACCGACCTGCTGATGCGGGCCGGATGGGTCAAGCGTGTGCTCTTCCTTGCCGACCGGGTGGCGCTCGTCAACCAGGCGACCGCCGCCTTCAGGCAGCACCTGCCCGCGTCGAGCCCCGTCAACCTGGTCACCGAGAAGGGCGTCGACGGTCGGGTGATGGTCTCGACCTACCCGACGATGATGGGCCTGATGAACGAGGTCATCGATGGCGTTCGGAGGTTCGGCCCCAACCACTTCGACCTCATCGTCATCGACGAGGCGCATCGCTCGGTGTATCAGAAGTACGGCGCGATCTTCGAGTACTTCGACGCGCACATCGTCGGCCTGACCGCCACACCGAAAGACGAGGTCGATCACAACACGTACAGCCTGTTCGGGCTCGAAGACGGGGTGCCGACCGACTCGTACGACCTCACCGACGCGATCGCGGACGGGTATCTCGTGCCCCCGGTCGGCAAGGCGGTGGCGACGTCGTTCGTGCGGCAGGGCATCCGCTACGACGACCTCTCGGATGACGAGAAGGAGCAGTGGGATCTGCTCGACTGGGCGGATGGCGATGTGCCCGACGAGGTCGACGCGACCGCCGTGAACAACTGGCTCTTCAACGCCGACACCGTCGACAAGGTGCTCGAGGTGCTCATGACCGAGGGCCGGCGTGTGAACGGTGGTGACCTGCTCGGCAAGACGATCATCTTCGCGAAGAGTCAGCGGCACGCCCAGTTCATCGTCGAGCGGTTCGACGCCAGCTACCCGCACTACCGTGGGCACTTCGCGCGCATCATCACCCACCAGGTCACCTACGCGCAGAGCCTGATCGACGACTTCTCGACCACCGACCGCCTGCCGCAGATCGCGGTGTCGGTGGACATGCTCGACACCGGCATCGATGTGCCCGACGTCGTGAACCTCGTCTTCTTCAAGGAGGTGCACTCGAAGACCAAGTACTGGCAGATGGTCGGGCGGGGCACGCGGCTACGGCCCGAGCTCTACGGCCCGGGTGACGACAAGAAAGACTTCGTGATCTTTGATGTCTGCCAGAACATCGAGTACTTCAACCAGCAGCTACCGCCCGACCGCTCCAGCCGCACGGCGTCGCTGACTGAGCGGCTCGTCTCGGCGCGGGTCGAGCTGATGCGCACGATCGACCAGGCGTCCGGCGGAGGGGCTCACCCCGACCCCGAGCTCGCCGCTCTGCGCGAGCTCGTTGCGGCGCGGTTGCACGATCGTGTTGCGGGCATGTCGCTCGACAACGTGCTCGTGCGGCCGCACCGCCGGAGGGTCGAGCACTTCGCCGCGGGGGAGTCATGGCTGGCGCTCGATGACGATCAGTACGCGGTAGCGGCCGAACTCGGGGCGTTGCCGTCGGCGGCGGACGCCGACGACACCGACGAGGCGGCCAAGCGTTTCGACCTGCTCGCGCTGCGGGCGCAGCTGGCGGTGCTCAACCGTGACGTGCCGTCGCTCACGGCGGTGGGCAACGCGGTGCGGGGGATCGTCGACGCCTTGGCCCACCAGAAGACGATTCCCGCCATCGCCTCGCAGCTCGAATTCATCGACCGCGTCGCCGGCGTCGACTGGTGGGTTGACGTCATGGTGCCCATGCTCGAGCAGATGCGCGTGCGTCTTCGCGACCTCATTCGCCTGATCGACCCCCGCGAGCGGCCGCTCATCTACACCGATTTCGAAGACACGCTCGGCCCGGTCTCTGACGTGACGGTCGTGGCCACGAACCCCGGGGTTGACCGCGAGCGCTTCCGCTCGAAAGCCCTTGCATTCCTGCGAGCGCACGCCGATGATGCCGTGCTGCACAAGGTTCGGCACGGCAAGCAGCTGACGGCGCTCGACCTCGAGCAGCTCGATGCGATCATGCGGCAGAGCGGCGAATTTACCGAAGGCGAGCTGGCGCTCGCCACCACGGAGTCCGACGGCCTCGGCCTCTTCGTGCGCTCCTTGCTCGGCCTCGATCGCTCCGCTGCTCAGGATGCGTTGGCCGACTTCATCGCCGGCGAGACCTTCACCGCCAATCAGCTGGCGTTCCTCGACCTGCTGGTGTCGCAGCTCACCATGCGGGGCATCGTCGAGCCGGGGCTGCTCTTCGAAGACCCCTTCACCGGCCTCGCGCCGACGGGCCCGCAGGCCCTGTTCAGCGAAGAGCAGGTCGCAGAGTTGATCGTGGTGCTGCGCCGCGTGCGCCAGACCGCGGAGGTTGCGTGATGCCGGGCCTCGAGAACCAGTACAAAGAGTGGTTCAGCAGAGCTTTCTTGCAGGCGGTAACGGCCAAAGCTGGGGTAGCCGTCGAGTTCATATCGAACGACGTCTGGGGCGTTGACGCCACCCTTATCCAGGCCGGTGACTCCGTAGACATACAGCTAAAGGCAACTGCCACTCTGCTTCGCGACTCGGCCGGCAGGCCTCAGTTCGACCTCGATGTTGCGACGTATGACAAGTTGAGGGCAACGAGTCGCCACGCGTACGCCTACTTGGTTTTGGTAGAGGTCCCGGAGCTTCGTGTTGACTGGGTTGCCCACGAACCAGGAAGGCTTCTGCTTGCTCGTGAGGCCTACTTTCTGCGATTGACCGGGCTCCCGAGCACCGACAACGCTTCCAGGCTGAGACTCACGTTTCCGCTGGAGAACCTTCTGACTGCAGATGCAATCGAGCGAATCATGCTGCACTCGCGGACAGGCAGGCGGGAGCTCAAGGCATGAGTCGGTACCCGTCGAGTACCACCGTCATGGATTTCCTGATCAAGACAGGTTGGACCCCTTCAGAGACGCCGAACCAGAGCGTCCAAGTCTTCAGTCGAGGGAAGGAGTCAGTCTCTCTCCCATTGGAGAGCGGTTACTCCGACTTCGAGCTTCGGATGGAGCTATTGCTCAAGCGACTTGCCATGCTCGACGGGATGTCCCTCATTGACCTGCCAGATCAGGTTGACAGGCGGGCTTTTGACAACATCACTTGGTCGATTTCCGGCGGTCGAATATCGGGCTCGATACCGCTTTCCAGTGTTGAGTCGGTTGTCCAAGCGGTCAAGAGATTGCACATCTACGCCGCAGCAAGTCTCGAGTCTCGAGTCCCAATGCACGGTCGTCGAGTAAGTCGACGCGCGAGAGGCGTTGCCGAACACCTTCGCTTGGGCCCGACGACCGCAGGGAGCTATGTCCTGCCTGTCAGGCTTGAGTCTTCTGTCGACCTTAGGACTCGACTTTTGTCCCAGTTGCAGGAACCGGAGTTCGCAACCTACTCCTTTGAACAGCGGTCAATGGAGCTTCTGCTCGGAGCATTTCGAGCACTGGTCGAGATCGTCGGGGACGACCAGCAACTTCGTCCACGAACGGACATCGAGATCGTCCGATTAGGCCTGAGTCACGAGTACGTGGCCGCGGTGCTCGATCTCCTGAGCGGTAACGGGGTTGACCAGGTATCCATGTCGGCAACCGTGTTCGGAGAGCCAACCACTGAGATCGTGTCGCTGAATTCTACTAGGTCGGAGGAGCTCCGATTGCTTGCGGAACGTCTGTTCCAGGCTCGGCTGGAAGGCGAGGACGAAGTGCGAGGAAAGGTGATCTCACTCCGCAGAAAGAGTCCAGGGGCAGGAGGCTCTGTTCGAGTGAGGCGGACCGACATGGGCGATCGAGGAATGGTGATACTCATCGACTTGGGCGAGGAGGACTATCTCATCGCCAGTGATGCTGACGCGTCGGGAGTCGAGATTGTCGTTCGAGGAACCTTGGTCTCCGAACCCCGTGCACTACCGCGACTGACTGAAGTAGAGCAAGTGACCATTCCGGAAGATCGAATCTTCTAGCGCAAGAGCACCTGAAGACCTTTGCCCACATCGACCCCTGCTAGTATCTGAAGGTTGCCGTCCAACGGCCGCGGATACAGAGAGCTACGGGCATCGGGCCCGCAGCGCCGCGCAACGAGCAGAGAAGGGGGTCCCTCTTTGGCACTGGAAGCAGACGTCAAGAAGGCGATCATCGACGAGTACGCAACCCACCCCGGTGACACCGGATCCCCCGAGGTCCAGGTCGCGATGCTGACGCGTCGCATCAAAGACCTCACCGAGCACCTGAAGCAGCACAAGCACGACCACCACTCGCGTCGTGGCCTGCTGCTGCTGGTCGGTCAGCGTCGTCGTCTGCTGGGCTACCTGGCCGACGTCGACATCGAGCGCTACCGCTCGCTGATCGAGCGCCTGGGGCTGCGCCGCTAGTCGAACGACACCGCGAGCTTCTTCTGCGACGGCCGCCACCCGAGAGATCGGGGGCGGCCGTCGTGGTTTCTGCGGTCTGTGCAGGCGGTGACGGATGCCCGCCGCTGCTCTGAGCGTGCGCACAGCCGTCGCGCCGCGCATCGTGGCACCCTGAACCCATGCCCGCCCGCGCCGTCGCCGCCGCGTTGCGCCTCGTCGCGCTCGTTGTCGCCGCGGTGGGCGCCGCTGGGCTGGCGGGGTGCGCCGATGCCGCGGTCGGCGTCGGGGCGGTCGCCGAGGTGCGCGCCGAGCGCGATGCGGCGGCGGCGCAGGCGCACGAGGCCGCTCTCGACCGGGCCGCCGTCTTCCTGCGCGACAAGTGGGGCCCGGTCGCGCTGCCCGACGAGCCGATCGTGCGCTGGGTGACGGCGGGGGAGTGGGGCCCGGCGATGGCCCGCTGCCTCGGCGAGTCGGGCTTTCCGGGGGTGCGGCCCGCTGATGACGGCGAGCGCCTCGACTACAGCGGCGCACGGGTGCAGAGCACGCGCGAGTTCTTCGAGATCGATGTGGCGGGCTGGGTCTGCCAGGCCCGCTACCCGGTGCTGACCTGGTTCGAGGATGACGTGCGCGCCATCGAGGCTCCCTGGGCGTTCGAGTACGTGAGGGCCTCGCTCGTGCCGTGCCTGCTCGCGCACGGCTACGAGGTTCCGACCGCCCCGGGGCCGCGCGAGTTCGCGGATCGCTGGCGCACCGATGCGGCGTTCGACCCCTATGCGCTCGTCGGGGAGGCGGCGGGCGACCGGGCCCGCGCGGCGGCCCGCTGCCCGGCGCCCGAGACGGTGCTGGAGGGGGCGGGGTGAGCGCCGCATCCACCCCCCGCTGGGCGGCGATCGTGGTCATCGTCGGATGCGCGCTCACGGCGTGCGCCGGGCCCCACCGCGACAGCCTCGGGCTCGAGGCCGTCGCCCAGGAACGCGCCGACCGGGCCGAAGCCCGCGTGGACGAGCTGCTCGCCGGCTTCGCGAGCTACCTCACCGACCGCTGGCCGGGCGTGCGCCTGCCCGAGCCGACGATCGAGGCCTGGCTCGCGCCCGGCTACTGGACCACGGCGTTCGAGCAGTGCGCGTCGGAGGCATCGGGCTTGCGGGTGCGGGTGAGCCTCGAGGCCGGGGTCATCGCCGACCCTCCGCCGCAGTCGGTCGCCGAGCGGCGCGACCTCGATCTGGCGATCTACCTGTGCCAGGGAACCCTGCCGCCGCCCGGCTTCGCCGTGGCCGAACCGGGCCCCGTCGAGATCGCGTGGGTCACCCAGTACGCCCGCGAGACGCTGCCGGCCTGCCTGCGCCGCGAGGGGGTGATCGCCCAGCCGCTGTCCTCCGATCCCTTCGCGATCGTCGCGGGCGGGTCGACGCCGAGCTGGGATCCCTATGCCGCTGTGCGCGGCGATGCGCCGACCCTGCGCCGGGTGCAGGCGGTCTGCCCGCATCCCGCGGTGCTGCTCGCGGGTCTGTCTCCGGTGGGTGCGGAGGTCTCGGGCGTGCCCACCGAGCGCGTCCGCGGCGAGGTGTCGCGGTGAGGCGCGGTCCGGCGCTCCTGGCCGGTCTGGCGACCGGGGTGACCCTGTCGCTGCTGGGGCTCGTCGGCTGCGCCGAGCCGCCCGAGGTTCCGAGTCTCGAGCAGGTGCAGGCGGAGCGCTCGCTGACGATGACGGCCGCCTGGGTGCGCGCGGCGGCCGCCACCGAGGACTACATCGAGCGCGACTGGCCGGAGGCGGAGTATCCGCCGCTGCGCTTCGAGCGGTGGGTCGACGAGCAGTCGGCGATCCCCGAGACGCTCGCCTGCATGGAGGGGATCCTCGAGCGGCCAGCGGGCACGGTGTCGGCGAACGGCATCGTCTCGCTGTTCCCGCGGCCCGAGAATGAGCCCACCTGGCAGCTGCCGGTCGCACAGCTGCGCTGCCAGGTCGCGCTCATTCCGTGGACGGGGCTGTACCCGTTCGGCGGGCCCGTGGAGCAGGAGTGGGTGCGGCATCAGCTCACGGTCGCTCTCCCGGCGTGCGCGCGGCGCTGGGGTGCCGAGCTCGTGGTCGCCGACCTCGACCGTGCGGTCGACGCGTCGATCTTCCCGACCTCGGCGAGCGGCGAGCTGGCGGCGACGCAGAGCGTCTGGCTCGCGGCCGAGTTGCGGGGGGCCGACGCGGTCACCGAGGCCCGCATCCGCGCGCAGTGCCCCGACCCGGGCCGCATGCTCGCGCAGCTCGGCCCGGCGGAGATCCGGTCGATCGATGTGGGCCCGACCGGTTCGGGAGGGGTGCCGTGATCCGCGCGGCCCGGCGGTGCGCGCTGGTCGCCTGCACGGGCGCTCTGCTGGCCGTGCTGGTTTCCGGATGCGCCGCCGCCGCCCCCGCCGCCCCCACTCTCGACGACGCCGTCGCCGAGCGCCGCGCGGCGCTCGAGTCCGCGGAGCGCGAGCGGTTCGACGCCTTCGTGGCGTCGTCATCCGCGCGCATCGCCGAGCTCGGGGTGCCCGTGCCCGAGTTCCAGGGGCTGGTCGCCCGCGAGGTCTGGCCCGATGCGGTCGCGGCGTGCATCGACCGTGCCGACCCGCGCATCCGGGCCGACCGCGTCGACGACCGGTTGACGGTGTCGTACTTCGGCATGGTCGGGGAGGATTTCGACCGTTCCCGCTGGGCGATCGAGAGTTGCACGGCACAGTTCGGGGTGGCCGAGCCGCGCGAGCTGCGGCAGAGCGGACCGGTGGAGAGGGCCTGGCGGTTCGCCGACGCGCAGCAGCGCCTGCTGCCCTGCCTCCGGGCCGCGGGCTTGGTCGTGCCGAGCCTGCCGTCGGCGGAGGAGTTCGGCCAGCGGCTCGAGACGACGGCTGCCTGGAACCCCTACGCGCTGCTGGCCGCCGACCCCGCGGCGCTGCAGCGGGCGCTCGTGCTGTGCCCGCCGAGCGAGCGGCTGCTCGCCGAGCGCGAGGCCGTGATGAGCGCGGGCCGGCCATGACCCCGGCGCGCTCGTGAGCGGGTCGCAGCGCCCGCCGGATCCGGTGGTGAGGGCCGGTGTCGGGCGGTGGGGGCGCCGGCTCGTCGTGGCCGCCGTGCTCGTGGTGCTCGGGGCGGGCGCGCTGCTGGCGGAGGCGGTTCCGGAGGGTATCCCGCGCGTCATCGCGAGCCTGCTGACGCTCGCCGCCTTCGGGCTCGGAGCCGCGAGCGTCGCGGTCATCACCGTTCGCTGGCGCACCTCGGTGCGTTTCGACGGCGAGTCTCTCGTCGTGCGCGATCCGCTCGGCGCTCGCGTGGTGCCGGTGACCGACCGCGTCATTCTCGGCCGCGGCCTCGACTCGGCCCTCACACCGACCTACTGGCTCTTCGACGGCGAGCGTCGCGCCGTGCCGATCAGCCCCGACCTCGACCCGGTGCGCCTCGAGGGTCTTGCTTACAGCCTGGGGATCCCGATCGTCGACATCGATGACGCGCCGGGATTCCGGCGGCTCTAGGTCGTGACACGCCGGGCTGATAAGGTGAACCCGGCGCGATTCCTCGCGCCGTTCAAGTGAATACCGCACGGAGCAGGCCGGCTCGAAGCTGGTCACCGGTGGTGATCTCCCGATTCGTCTCCCGCGTCGACCGACGCGAGAGAGTCGGAGCGGTGGATGTCTACTGTTGGCCAGAGCAGACCCGGCGGCACACCGCCGACGTCCCTTCCTGCCCGCTCCTGCTCCGCGCGCTGCGCCGTGCATCCTTCCGGGATGCCGCGCGCAGAGACGTGTGAACACAGACGTATAAGGAGACAGACCTCGTGGAAGGTCCTGAAATCAAGTTCGCCGAGACGGTCATCGACAATGGCTCGTACGGCACCCGCACCATCCGCTTCGAGACGGGTCGGCTGGCCCAGCAGGCGCAGGGCGCCGTGGCCGCCTACCTCGACGAGGAGACCATGCTGCTGAGCGCGACGAGCGCCAGCAAGCAGCCGCGCGACGGCTTCGACTTCTTCCCGCTGACGGTGGATGTCGAGGAGCGGTCGTACGCCGCGGGCAAGATCCCCGGCTCGTTCTTCCGGCGCGAGGGGCGGCCCTCGACCGAGGCGATCCTGGTCTGCCGTCTCATCGACCGCCCGCTGCGCCCCTCGTTCGTCGACGGCCTGCGCAACGAGGTGCAGATCGTCATCACCGTGCTGAGCATCGCGCCCGACGAGTTCTACGACGCCCTCGCCATCAACGCGGCGAGCGCCTCGACCCAGATCTCGGGCCTGCCGTTCAGCGGCCCGATCGCCGGTGTGCGCCTCGCGCTCATGCCGAAGAGCGACGGCACCGGCCAGTGGGTCGCGTTCCCCAAGCACAGCCAGCTCGCCGAGGCGGTCTTCGACCTCACGGTCGCCGGCCGCATCGTCACGAAGGCCGACGGCACCGAGGATGTCGCGATCATGATGGTCGAGGCCGAGGCCACCGAGTCGAGCTGGAACCTCATCCAGGGCGGCGCCATCAAGCCGAGCGAGGCCGTCGTGGCCGAGGGCCTCGAGGCGGCCAAGCCGTTCCTCGCGCAGCTCGTGAAGGCCCAGCAGCAGCTCGCCGCGCAGAGCGCCAAGGAGATCAAGGAGTACCCGGTCTTCCTGCCCTACAGCGACGAGCTCTACGCCGCCGTCGACGCTGTCGCGCACGACGAGCTCGCCCGCGTCTACCAGATCGCCGACAAGGTCGAGCGGCAGAACGCCGACGACGTGCTCAAGGCGTCGACCAAGGAGGCCATCGCGGCCAAGGTCGCCGCCGGCGAGCTGCCGGAGGACGCGCTGTCGCAGTTCGGCGCTGCCTACAAGTCGGTCTCGAAGAAGATCATGCGCGCGCGCGTGCTCACCGAGGGCGTGCGCATCGACGGTCGCGGCCTGGCCGACATCCGGGCGCTCGACGCCGAGGTGCAGGTGATCCCGCGCGTGCACGGCTCGGCCATCTTCCAGCGCGGCGAGACGCAGATCCTCGGTGTCACGACGCTCAACATGCTGAAGATGGAGCAGCAGATCGACTCGCTCAACCCGGTGACGAGCAAGCGCTACCTGCACCACTACAACTTCCCGCCCTACTCGACCGGTGAGACCGGCCGCGTCGGCAGCCCGAAGCGTCGCGAGATCGGGCACGGCTTCCTCGCCGAGCGCGCCCTCGTGCCGGTGCTGCCGAGCCGCGAGGAGTTCCCCTACGCGATCCGCCAGGTCTCCGAGGCGCTGAGCTCGAACGGCTCGACGTCGATGGGCTCGGTGTGCGCCTCGACCCTGTCGCTGCTGAACGCCGGTGTGCCGCTCAAGGCGCCCGTCGCGGGCATCGCCATGGGCCTCATCAGCGACGAGGTGGATGGTGAGACCCGCTACGCGGCCCTCACCGACATCCTCGGCGCCGAGGACGCGCTGGGCGACATGGACTTCAAGGTCGCCGGCACGAGCGAGTTCGTCACGGCGATCCAGCTCGACACCAAGCTCGACGGCATTCCCTCGTCGGTGCTGCACCAGGCGCTGGGGCAGGCGAAGGATGCCCGCATGGCGATCCTCGCGGTCATGAACCAGGCGATCGACGGCCCCGACGAGATGGCCCCGACCGCGCCGCGCGTCATCAGCGTGCAGATCCCGGTCGACAAGATCGGCGAGCTCATCGGCCCGAAGGGCAAGACGATCAACGCCATCCAGGACGAGACCGGCGCGCAGATCTCGATCGAGGAGGACGGCACCGTCTACATCGGCGCGACCGATGGCGCCTCGGCCGAGGCCGCGCGTGCGCAGGTCAACGCGATCGCCAACCCGATCAACCCCGAGGTCGGCGAGCAGTACCTGGGCACGGTCGTGAAGCTCGCGGCGTTCGGTGCCTTCGTCTCGCTCATGCCCGGCAAGGACGGCCTGCTGCACATCAGCGAGGTGCGCAAGCTCGCCGGCGGCAAGCGGGTCGACAACGTCGAGGACGTGCTCTCGGTGGGGCAGAAGATCCTGGTCGAGATCACCAAGACCGACGACCGCGGCAAGCTGTCGCTCTCGCCCGTGCTCACCGAGGGCGAGGGCGGCGACGCCCCCGCCGCTCCGGAGGGCGAGGACGGCTAGTCCGTCCGACTCTCGGCACGATCACCGGATGCCCGTCCTCCCGTCGGAGGGCGGGCATCCGTCGTCCGTGCCATCGCCGCCCGAGCCGCTCGGAGAACGGTCGCCGCATCGCACGGCTACTTCATGAATCTGCCTCAGGTAATCAGCGTTTCGTCAGGCTGCACACAGCCAGGTTGTGCCTGGTATGCGGCTGGTACCAGGCGAGCGGCGTAGCGTCAGGGTGCTTCTCGCGGCCGGACCCCGATCGCTGACCGCATGAAGGACGTTCGACACGACACCCAACCCCCACCTGTCGAGGGCCACCCGCCCGAGACCTGACACGGTTCGAAGGAGAATTGTGGACTTCCAGATCGTCCAAGCGTTTTTCATGCTCGGTTTCGTCGCCATGGCGGCCGGCACCCTGTGGTTCTACCTCGAGCGCAATGACCTGAAGCCCGAGCACCGCTCGGTGGCGACCTACGCCGCGGTCATCACGTTCATCGCCGCGATCATGTACTACGTCATGAAAGACGTCGTGAAGTTCCCCGGTGGGGAGATCACGGCGGCCGACGTCGACGCCACGCTGCCGCTGCGGTACATCGACTGGCTGCTCACCACGCCGCTGCTCCTCGTGGAGTTCGCGCTGATCGTGGCTCTCGCGGGCGCTCTGAAGAAGGGCCTCCTTACCAAGCTGATCATCGCCGACATCATCATGATCGTGTTCGGCTACCTCGGTGAGGTGGGCACGCCCGGCAGCGCGACCAACTACATCTTCTTCATCATCTCGACGCTCGGCTGGCTCTACATCGTTTACGTCGTATTCACCCTGAAGCTCGGCTCGGACGCCCCGGCGCACGTGCAGCGCGCGGTCTCGATCATGAAGTGGTTCGTGATCGCCGGCTGGGCGATCTACCCCATCGGCACCGCCACCCAGGAGTTCATCGAGCTCGGCGGTGGCGACGCGGCCCTCGCCATCAGCATCGCCGCGATCATCTACGTGATCGCCGACGTGCTGAACAAGGTGGGCTTCGGCATCATCGCGGTGCGGGCGGCCAAGAAGAGCTAGGTCTCCGCACGCAACACTCCCGGCGCGGTCGTGCCCCTCGAGGGCGCGGCCGCGCCGCGGCGTCTGCGGTCGGCCGCGACACGGCCCGATAACGATCGGGCGCGGGTCCCCGAGCGAGCACCGCTCACGGAGTACTGTCGGCCTCAACCACCGGTGCCCCCGGCACGATCTCAACGAGAGCATCCACGACCGTGAACGACAGCCAGGCCCCCCGCGGCGGAGCCACCGCGGTCTCGACCGCGCCCGTGGTGCTGCCCCGCCGCCTCGGGCCGAGCGCGCTGCAGGTCTACCCGATCGCGTTGAGCGGCACCGTGTTCGGCTGGACGGCCGACGGGCCGACCACGACCGCGGTGCTCGATCGCTACGTCGAGCTCGGCGGCACCTTCGTCGACACCGCCGACTCGTACGCCGGTGGGCGCAGCGAGATCATGATCGGCAACTGGATGCGCGGCCGCGGCAATCGCGACGCCATCACCCTGGCCACCAAGGTCGGCAAGAGCGCCGATCATCCGGGGCTGTCGGCCCCGGCCATCCGGGCCGCCGTCGAGGCGTCGCTGCGCCGACTGCGCGTCGAGCGCATCGACCTGCTCTTCCTGCACATCGACGACCCCGGCGTGCCCTTCGAGGAGACGCTCCTCGCCGTCGACGAGCTCATCCGCGCCGGTGACGTGCGCTACTTCGGCGGCAGCGACCACACCGGCGAGCGCCTGCTCGAGGCGCGCATCGCCGCCGGGCAGCTCGGCGTCGCGCACATGGTGGCGCTGCAGAAGCACTACAACCTCGTGCATCGCGACGAGTACGAGGGCGACCTCGCTCGCGTGGCGGCCCAGCTCGATGTCGGCGTGCTGCCGCGGTTCGCCCTCGCGGCGGGCTTCCTCTCGGGAAAGTACCGCAGCCGTGCCGATCTCGAGCGCGAGCGCCGGGGGGCCGAGGCCTCCCGGTACCTGAACCGTCGCGGCCTGCGCGTCATCGCCGCGCTCGATCGCGTCGCGCACGAGCTCGGGGTCGAACCGGCGACCGTGGCGCTCTCGTGGCTGCTGAGCCGCCCGCGGGTCGTCGCCCCGGTGGTCTCGGTGAGCGGGCCCCAGCAGCTCGATGCGATCATGGCCGCGCCGCGCACGCCGCTCGCGCGGCACCATCTCACCGAGCTCGACCGCGTCAGCGCCTGATCGGCGACCCCGGCGCGCGAGCGCCTCAGGCCGCGACGGTGCGGTCGTCGAGAACGCGCTCGACCGCCCGGCGGAACGCGATGGCGGCGCCGATGGGATCGCCCACGTGCCCCCACGACAGCGCACCCACGTACGCGACCATGATCTGGTCGGCGGCCTCGCCCGCGAGCAGATGGCCGGTCTGCCGCAGCAGCTCGGTCACCCTCCCGGCGATCGCTTCGTGGTGCTCGGCGATGATCTGCCGAACCGGGTCGTGCGGGTCGGGAAACTCGGCCGCCGCATTGACGAACAGCGACCCCCGGAAGCACTCGGACTGCAGGGCCGCGCTCACATCGTCGGTGAGGGCCGCGAGCCCGTCCTCCGGGCTTGCGGCCGATCGGATGCGCTCGTCGAGCGAGGCGAGCGCTTGTGCCGAAGCCGCCCGGAGGTAGTCCTGGATCAGACGGTCCTTCGACCCGAAGTGCTTGTAGAAGGTCGCCTTGGTGACCGACGACTCGTGGATGAGCCGGTCGACCCCGACCGCGCGGATGCCCTCCGCGGCGAACAGCCGCGTGGCGGCTTCGAGGATCCTCCGCTTGGCGGGGGGCATGCGCAGTGCGCTGTCGGCGGGGGCGGGGAGGGTCACGCTGGCTCCGGCTTGTCCGCGGCGCTCGGCTCCCTCGGGTGGGGGTTGAAGCATCCGATGGCGCCACTGTAGCAGGGGACAGACAGGGCTGTCTGTCCGTTGCCTGTACCCCGTTCGCGTGTCGGGCATGGCCTAGGCTCGGAGGGGTCGAGAAGGAGCGTGGGTCACGTGTCGCGGTACGTCTATCTGGTCCGGCACGGCGAGCAGCTGGATGCGGAGCACGGCCTCCCCGACGGACCGCTGAGCGGGCGCGGCCAGCGTCAGGCTCGCGCCATCGCCGAACGGCTCAGCGGCGTGCCGTTCTCCCGCGTGCGCACGTCGCCCCTCCAGCGCGCGGTCGAGACGGCCAAGCTCATGACCGAGTACATGCCCTCGATCGAGCCCGAGCCCTCGGCACTGCTCATGGACTGCATCCCCTCCGGCCCGACTCCTGACATGCCCAGCGTCTTCGAGCCCTTCTACGGCGGCATCACCCCCGAGGAGATCGCGGCCGGTGAGGCGCAGATGGCCGACGCGACCGCGGAGTGGCTCTCGCCCTCGCGGGATGACCGTCACGAGCTGCTCATCACGCACAACTTCGTCATCGCCTGGTTCGTTCGCGAGGTCTTCGGGGCGCCGGCATGGCGCTGGATGGGGATCAACCAGGCGAACTGCGGGCTCACGATCATCCGGGTGCGCAGCGCGAAGCCGCCCGTGCTCGTCGCCCACAACGACCTCGGCCACCTCCCGGCCGAGCTGCGCACGGGTCTGCCTGTCGACCAGCCCTTCTAGGCGACGCGGTCGGCGGTGCCGGTGCTCGTGACGCCGCCGGGTCGGGCGGCAGCGAGCCGTGCGAGCCGACGGCGCGTGTAGTGCAGGCTCGATGATTCGCTGCCCAGCAGCATCCGCATCCATCGCAGCGCGAGACCGGTGAGGGCGATCGCCGGCCAGCGGGGTCTCCGCAGACCGAGCAGCTCGCGATAGGTGTCGGGCAAGGAGGCCACGGCGCCGGCGAAGAGGATGCGGTACGCGGGCCCGACCCCGCGCCCGAGCGGAGGGCGCCGGAGCCAGCGCACAGCCTCCTCGACCCGTTCGTCGCGCCGCAGCACGGGCAGGAACGAGGCGATGGCGGCATCGAGCTCGGCGCGGCTGCGCGGCGGGTCGACCATGCCCATGAGCTCGCCCGCGCGCGCCCATTCGCGCACATACTGGTCGGAGCCGCCCGGAACCGGCCCGCCCCACGTCTCATGGCTGCCGATGAAGGCGTCGGCGAACACGCAGTGCACCCAGCCGATGAGGTCGGCGTCGTCGGCCGAGTAGGCGACCGTCGAGCCGTCGGCCGACGCGTACGTGCCGCGCACCGTGCCGTGCAGGCGCGTCACCCAGGCGCAGGCGGCTTCGGCCTGCGCGCGATCCGCGAAGGTCGTCGTGAGCACCCAGCGCACGGTTCCGGCGAGCCGACCGAGCGGGTCCTCCCGATAGCGCGAGTGGTCGTGCACCCCCGCCATCGCCCCGGGGTGCAGGGTCTGCATGAGGAGGGCGCGGATGCCGGCGACGACCGTGGGGATGCCGCTGTGCACCTCCCACACGGCGGACCCGGGCCCGAAGTACCCTTCGTCGTCACCGGTCTCGAGGGCCCGCACCCAGTCGGGCGTGCCCTGCGGGTCGCCCGAGAACATGACCAGGATGCGGCCGCGAGCGCGCTCGAGCGGAACGGGGCGTGGCATGCTGAGACTGTCGCACACCGTGCTGAGCGCCGTTCGGGAGTGGGCTGAGAGGGCCGGTTCGATGCCGCGGGGATGACTGGCGAAAATACCCCCGGGGGTATATTATCGTCCCATGACCTCTCCTCGCACCTACGTCATCGTGGGCGGTGTCGCCGGTGGCATGTCGGCCGCCACGCGCCTCCGCCGCCTCGACGAGACCGCGCGCATCGTCGTGCTCGAGCGCGGCGAGCACGTCTCCTTCGCCAACTGCGGGCTGCCGTACCACGTCGGCGGCGTCATCGCCGACCGCGAGTCGCTCATCCTGCAGACGCCCGCCTCGCTCGCCGCGCGCTTCGCCCTCGACGTGCGGGTGCGCACCGAGGCTGTGGCGATCGACCGGGATGCCCGAACCGTGCTCGCGCGCGACCTCACCACCGGTGCGGAGGAGGCGATCGGCTACGACGCGCTCATCCTCAGCCCCGGTGCCGCACCCGTGCGCCCGCCGATCGCCGGCGTCGATCGCGGACTGACCCTGCGCGACATCGGCGACATGGACCGCATCATCGCCGCGGCGCAGGATGCCCGCCGTGCGGTCATCGTCGGCGCGGGATTCATCGGCCTCGAGCTGGCCGAGAACCTCCGCCATCGCGGCCTCGAGGTGGCGGTCGTGCAGTCGATGCCGCACGTGCTGCGCCCGTTCGACATCGAGATGGCGCACATCGTCGCACAGCGTCTTCGGGCCAACGGGGTGCAGCTGCACCTCGGCACGACGGTCACCGCGATCGCCGATGACCACGTCGTGCTCTCGGACGGCCGCACCCTGCCGAGCGACCTGGTCGTGCTCGCGGTCGGCGTGCGCGCCGACAGCGCGATCGCCCGCGACGCTGGCCTCGCCCTCGACCCCCGTGGGCACATCATCGTCGACGAGCTCCAGCGCACCTCCGACCCCGCCATCTACGCGGTGGGCGACGCGGTCGTCAAGCGGCGCTTCGACGGCGACCCCGCACCGGTCTGGCTCGCCGGACTCGCCAACCGGCACGGCCGGCTCGCGGCCGACGCCATCGCCGGGCGACCGCACGCCGCCGTGCCCGCACTCGGTACCGCCGTCATCGGGCTGTTCGGGCTCACCGCGGCCGCGGTCGGTCGCACCGAGCGCGAGCTCCGCGCAGAGGGGAGGGCGATCCGCGTGATCCACACGCACCCCACCGATCACGCCGGCTACTACCCGGGTGCCGAGCTGCTCGCCCTCAAGCTCATCGTCGACGCCGAGACCGATGCCATCCTGGGCGCGCAGGCCGTCGGCGGCGGTGCCGACAAGCGCATCGACGTCATCGCCACCGCGATGGCGGGCGGCATCCCCGCGCGCGGCCTCGCCGATCTCGAGCTCGCCTACGCGCCGCAGTTCGCCTCGGCGAAAGACCCCGTCAACATGCTCGGCTACGTCGACGACAACCTGATCGATGGCGAGCTCAGCGTGCAGTGGCACGAGGTCGAGGCCCGGCTTGCGGAGGGCTGGCGCCTCATCGACGTGCGCACCGCGGGCGAGAACGCCCTCGGCGCGATCCCGGGCAGCACCCTCATGCCCCTCGACGAGCTGCGCGAGCGCGCTGAGAGCCTGCGCGGCCAGCGGGTGATCGTGCACTGCAAGGTCGGTCAGCGCGGGCACACGGCCGCCGCGCTCCTGCGGCAGTACGGTGTCATCGTGGCGAACCTCGACGGGGGCTACACCACCTGGCGCGCCGGAACGCAGGCAGTCGCCGCCGGGGCGGGCTCCGCATCCTGACGACCCGCCCGCACCATCGCAGCACCCGCACCGTCCGCACCACCGAGAGGAGATACCGATGGCCGATGAGATCACCGTCGATCAGCTCGTGATCGAGCGCGAGCGCGGCGCGACCGTGATCGACGTGCGCGAGGTCGACGAGTACATCGACGCGCACGTGCCCGGTGTGCGGCTCGTGCCGCTCGGCACGCTCCCCGATGAGCTGGATGCCCTTCCGCGCGACGAGCGACTGTTCATCATCTGCCGCTCCGGTGCCCGCAGTCTGCGCGCCGCCGACTTCCTCCTCGCCAACGGGTTCGACGCCGTCTCGGTCGCAGGCGGCACGATGGCGTGGGTGCAGCGCGGGCTCGACTACGAGACAGGGGACGACCGATGACCACCATCCCGGCCGAGGAGGCCAAGCGCATCGCCAACCGGCTGCGCCGAGCGCAGGGGCAGCTCGGCGCCGTGCTCGGCATGATCGAGGAGGGGCGCGACTGCCGCGAGATCGTCACCCAGCTCAGCGCCGCGTCGAGCGCGATCGATCGTGCGGGCTTCGCCATCATCGCCTCGGCCATGAAGGAGTGCCTGCGGGAGGACGGCAGCGGCGACCCCGTCGAGGTCGCCGACCTCGAGAAGCTGTTCCTCAGCCTCGCCTGAGCACGAGCGGGGTCAGAGCGCCCGACCGAGCCAGGTCGTCGCGTTGGGGTTGTCGTTGTACGGCTCGATCGGGCTGAAGCCGAGGGTGGCGTACAGGGCCGCGGCAGCGTCGAGCGAGCGGTGGGTGTCGAGAACGAGCTCCTGACCACCGAGCGCGCGGGCCCGATCGACGAGCTCGTCGAGCAGCGCCCGCCCGACCCCCCGGCGACGGGCGTGCGGCAGCACCCAGAGGTGCTTGAGCTCGAACCGCGCCCCGAGCGGACCGTCGGCGACCCGGCGGATGCCGCCGCAGCCGACATCGGCGGGCTCGCCGCTCAGGTTCTCGCCCTCCGCGATCAGGAACACGCCGACGGGGAGGCGGTACTCCGCATCGACGGGCTCGGTGCGCCGGTACGCCTCCGGCCCGTCGGGGAAGCCCTGCGCGCGCGCCTGGAAGTACTGATCGAGCAGCACGCGCGCCGCATCGTCGCTCGGCAGGGCGGAGCGCCAGGTCACCATGACCCCAGCCTAGGCACCGTTGCCGCGCCGTAGACTGGCGGCATGGTCATCCGGGTCGCCGTCGTCGGGGCGAGCGGCCGTCTCGGCTCGCTCGCATGCACGCTCATCGAGCAGCAGAGCGACCTCGCTCTCGTCGCCCGCCTCGACTCCCGCAGTGATCTCGGCGAGATGCTCGGGGCCGATGTCGTGCTCGACGTCACCGCGCCCGGCGTCTCGCCGACCGTGGTCGATCATGCCGTGCGGGCGGGGCTCAAGGTGCTGGTCGGCACCAGCGGCTGGAGCGAGGAGCGGCTGCGCACCCTGCGCGGGCTCGTGGCGCAGCATCCGGATGCGGGGGTCGTCGTCATTCCGAACTTCGCGCTCGGCTCCGTCGTCGCCACGCACCTCGCCGCCATCGCCGCGCGCTACTTCGAGTCGATCGAGATCGTCGAGGCCCATCACGCCGCGAAGGTCGATTCGCCCTCCGGCACCGCGGTGCGCACCGCCGAGCTCATCGGCCATGCTCGGGCCGACCTCGGCCCGGTCGTGGCTCCGCACACCGACCAGCGCGCGCGCGGCCAGCAGGTCGCGAGCGTGCCCATCCACTCGCTGCGTCTGCAGGGTGTCGTGGCCCGCCAGGAGGTGCACCTCGGGGGCACGGGCGAGGTCGTGACGATCACCCACGAGACGCTGTCGCCGAGCTCGTACGAGACGGGGATCCTGCTCGGGCTCCGAGCGGCGGCGGAGGCCACCGGCCTCATCGTCGGGCTCGACAGCCTGATCGGGCTCAGCTTGCCGGGGTCGGGCGACGACGGCTCGGCATCCGCCGACGCGGGCGTCGACGGCGATCCCTCGTGAGCCGCACCCGGTGGGGCGCGCTGTTCATGGCGCTCCTGCTCGCCCTCTACCTCGTGGTGGTCATCGGTTACGCCATCAATCTCATCCGCGACCCGCTGCCGATCGCGCAGGCGATGGGGTGGGCGCTCGTCGTGCTGCCGCTGGTCGGCGTCTGGGGCCTCGCCGTCGAGCTGCGGTTCGGCTTCCGCGCCGAAGCGCTCGCGCGGCGTCTGGAAGCCGAGGGCGGACTGCCCGACGACGAGGTACCGGCGCGCGCGAGCGGGCGCGTCGAGCGCGCCGCCGCCGATGCGGTCTTCGAGCGCTACGCCGCCGAGGTGCAGCAGCACCCCGACTCCTGGCAGCACTGGTTCCGGCTGGCCCTCGCCTACGACGCGGCGAGCGATCGCCGTCGGGCGCGCTGGGCGATGCGCGAGGCGATGCGGCTCGAGCGGGCGGAGAGCACCTAGTCGGCGTCGACGGGTGTCGGGCGCACGAGCTCCTCGATCGCCTGCTCGACGGTCTCGTGGCGAAACCGGAAGCCGTCGGCGAGCAGCTTCGCCGGCACCTGCTTCTGGCTCGACAGCAGCAGTTCGCGCCCGGCGTCGCCCATCATCGTGCTGATCACACCCTCGGGCAGGGTCAGCAGGTGCCACCGGTGCATGGCCGCCGCGAGGGTGCGCGTGACGCGATCGCTCGTCGCCGGAGTCGGCCCGGCGAGGTTCACCGGCCCGCGCAGCCGCGAGGTGAGCAGGTGGCGGATCGCCGCCGCCTCGTCGTACAGGCTGATCCACGGCCAGTGCTGGCCCCCCGAGCCGATGCGGGCCGCGGCCCCGACCGCGGTCAGCAGCCGGAGCGGGGTCATGGCCCCGCCGCGGCCGACGACGAGACCCGTGCGCAGGAGCACCGTGCGGGTGCTGCTCGGCGCGAGGCTCGCCGCCTCCTCCCACGCCGCGACGACATCGCTCAGGAAGCCGTCGCCCTTGGCGGCGTCCTCGGTCAGCCGCACGGCGGGCCGGTCGCCGTAGAAGCCGACGGCCGAACCGCTGAGGAACACGGCCGGCGGCGTCGTCGCCTTCGCCATGCCGTCAGCGAGGGCGCGCGTCGCGCGCACCCTCGACTCGAGGATCTGCTTCTTGTACCCGCGCGTCCAGGGAATCCGAGCGATCGAGGCGCCCGACAGGTTCACGACGGCATCGACCCGGTCGAAGATGCCCGAGTCGATCACTCCGGAACCGGGGGACCACGCGAACTCGGTCTCCGAGCGCGGGGTGCGGCGCACGAGCGTCAGCACGGTGTGGCCGTCGAGGCGCAGCTGACGCTGCAGCTCGGTGCCGATCATCCCGGAGGCGCCGGCGATCAGCACCCGCATCGGGGTCGCGCCGGCCACTAGGCGAGCGTGGCTTCGAGCGTGATCGGGATGCCCGCGAGCGCCTTCGAGACCGGGCAGCCGGTCTTGGCTCCCTCCGCGAACTCCTGGAACTGCTCGGCCGTGAGCCCCGGCACCTTGGCACTCACCAGCAGGTGGCTGCCGGTGATGCCCTCCCCGGGCTGGAAGGTGACGGCCGCCGTCACCTGCAGGCTCTCCGGCGCGTGCCCTGCACCGCTGAGCGCGTGCGAGAGAGCCATGGAGTAGCACGCCGAGTGCGCCGCACCGAGCAGCTCCTCCGGATTGCTGCGGCCCGCCACCCCCTCCGACCGGGCCGCCCAGGTGACCGGGAACTCGGCGGCATCGGAGGAGTCGAGCGAGGTCGTGCCCGAACCCTCCATGAGCGACCCGAACCAGAGGGTCGTGGCTTCACTGGTGACGGCCATGGCGGTGCTCCTTGCGTCTCGAGGGCGGGGGAGACCTCCAGCCTACGCGCGCCGCGCGCCGCCGCGGAGGATTCCCAGCCTGACCAGCAGCACGTACAGCTGGCACCCGAGGCAGTAGGCGACGGCGGCGTTCAGGAATGCGGCGACGAACGCGGCCGCGGCGGCGACGACGAGCGCACCGGGCACGCCGATCAGGTGCAGCACGAACCCCGTCGCGGTCACGAGCAGCCCGACCAGCTGCGCGAAGGTCGGCGGAGCCGGGTGCTCGCGCTCCGAGGGCGGCGCGAGGCGCGGCGCGACGAGGCGCCGGTACAGCACGCCGTACGGGTGCTTCTGGATGCCCGCGAACGCTCCCCAGGCGAACAGCCCGACGAGCACGGCCAGCAGCACAGCGGAAGGCTGCAGTGCGCGGGCGAGCAGGTCGGAGCCCTGCGGCTCGATGAGCCCGAGCAGCACCACCACGAGCAGCAGGGCCGCCGTGATCGCGGCCCCGAAGCGCGGGCCGCGCGGGTCGATGCCCGCGGCCTCCCCGCCGGAGACCGGAGTCGCGGCGCTCATGCCGTCACCGGCACGGGCAGGCGCGCGGCGTCGACCGCTGCGCGCACGTCGGCGGGCTTAACGGCGCCGATGAGGCGGGCCCGCACGTGCCCCTCGCGGTCCAGCACGAGCGTGGTCGGCGTCGAGAGCACCGAGTGGCGCCGGGCGACCTCCGGCTCATCCGCCACATCGACCTCGCGGTGCGCGACCGACGGGTCGCTCGCGACGAGCGACTCGGCGAGCCGCCGCATCGCGGCGCACGCCGAGCACACCGGGCTCGACAGCTGCACCAGGGTCACCTCCGCCCCCGCGATCGCCAGCTGGTGCTCGTCTCCGCCGCAACCGCCGGCCACGCGAGCGCTGCGGGCGCGCACGAGCAGCCCGAGCAGGGCGGCGACGGCGACGAGCCCGGTGACGGCGAGGAGGGCGGGCAGAGCATCCATGCCTCCGACAATAGGAAACGCCGGGCGGGTATTCCCGAGTGTGACGCTGTGCGACGCGCGTCGGGCGCGCGTGCCCGACCGACCGGGCCCGGATAGGGTGGCGGTCGTGACCGACGCCGCCGAGATCCAGTTCCGCTCCGATGTGACCGTCGAGCTCGTGCGGGCCAGCGCGCACGACAGCGACGTGTTGTTCGCGGCCCGGGTGTCGACCCAGGGCGAGCAGACCCTCGAGGCGGCGGCCGGCGGCGACGAGGCGACCGCGCGCGACCGCGGCCTCATCAACTACCTCATGCGCGACCGCCACGGCTCGCCCTTCGAGCACAACTCGATGACGTTCTACGTGCAGGCGCCGATCTTCGTCTTCCGCGAGTTCATGCGGCACCGCATCGCCTCGTACAACGAGGAGTCGGGCCGCTACCGCGAGCTGCGCCCGGTGTTCTACGTGCCCGGACCCGACCGCAACCTCGTGCAGGTCGGCAAGCCCGGCGCCTACGAGTTCCTTCCGGGCTCGGCCGAGCAGCTGGCGCTCGTCGACGCCGAGGTGCGGGCATCCTGCACCGCCGCCTACGCGTCGTATCAGCGGATGCTCGACGCGGGCATCGCGCGCGAAGTGGCCCGCGCGGTGCTCCCCGTGACGATCTACAGCACGATGTACGTCACCATGAATGCCCGCTCGCTCATGAACTTCCTGTCGCTGCGCACCAAGCGCGAGGGCACGCACTTCCCGTCGTTCCCGCAGCGCGAGATCGAGATGGTGGCTGAGCAGATGGAGCAGCACTTCGCGCAGCTCATGCCCCTGACCTACGAGTCGTTCAACGGCAACGGCCGCGTCGCCCCGTAGGGCGCCGCCCGCCCGGCACCGCGGCGCGATACCCTGAAGCACGTGTCTGTGAACAACCCCTTCGGCCAGGTGCTCGTCGCCCTCATCACGCCGATGCTGCCCGACGGCGAAGTCGACTGGGCGGGCGTCGAGAAGCACATCGATGACGTCATCACCGGCGGGGCCGACGGCATCGTGGTCACCGGGACGACCGGTGAGACCAGCACGCTGACCGACGCCGAGAAGCTGCGGCTGGTCGAGGTCGGCAAGTCGGTGAGCGGCGGCCGGGCATCCATCATCACGGGCGGCGGCTCGAACGAGACGGCGCACGCCATCGAGCTCTACAAGGCCAGCGAGAAGGCGGGCGCCGACGGCGTGATGGTCGTCACCCCGTACTACAACAAGCCCACCCAGGCGGGTGTGCTCACCCACTTCCGGATGATCGCCGACGCGACCGACCTGCCGGTGATCCTGTACGACATCCCCGGCCGCGCGGGCATCGAGATCAAATACGAGACGATCCTGCGTGCCGCGAAGCACCCGAACATCCTCGCGGTGAAAGACGCCAAGGGCGACCTCAGCGAGGTCAGCCGGGTCATGAACCAGACCGACCTGATGTACTTCTCGGGCGACGACGCCAACGTGCTGCCGACGCTCGCGATCGGCGGCACCGGGCTCATCGGCGTCACGGCGAACATCGCACCGGGCAGCTACCGCACCATCGTCGACGCCGTGAACGCGAACGACCTGGCCACGGCGACGGCTGAGCACCAGCGCCTCGAGCCCCTCGTGCGCGCCGTCATGACCCACGTGCCCGGCACCGTCGCGACCAAGTACGTGCTGCACGGCCTCGGGCGCATCGGCTCGCCGCGCGTGCGGTTGCCGCTCGTCGGCCCGGAAGACCACGAGGCCGCGATCATCGAGGACGAGCTGGCGCTCGTCACCGATGTCGCCGGTGTCGACCCGCGCAACTTCCGCCCCGACCGCAATGCCGCGGCCGGCGGCGCGCTGCCGAAGGTGGCCGGCACCACCCGATAGACCGAATCCGCGGGGCGCGAGCCCCTCCATAGCACGACGACCAGTCAGGCGGACCATGCCCCACGACCTCTTCGACCCGCCCGCCCTCGACCCGAGCACCCTGCGCATCATCCCGCTCGGCGGCGTCGGCGAGATCGGCCGCAACATGACCGCCTACGAGTTCGGCGGCAAGCTGCTGATCATCGACGCGGGCGTGCTGTTCCCCGAGGAGACGCAGCCCGGGGTCGACCTGATCCTCCCCGACTTCGGGCCGATCCGCGATCGCCTCGACGACGTGCTCGCGGTCGTTCTGACCCACGGGCACGAAGACCACATCGGCGCGGTGCCGTACCTGCTGCGCATGCGGCAGGACATCCCCATCATCGGGTCCACGTTGACCCTCGCCCTCATCGAGGCGAAGCTCAAGGAGCACCGCATCCAGCCCTACACCCACACGGTGACGGAGGGGCAGGTCGAGAAGCTGGGCCCGTTCACCCTCGACTTCATCGCCGTGAACCACTCGATTCCGGATGCTCTCGCCGTGGTCGTCGAGACGCCGGCCGGCACCGTGCTGCACACCGGCGACTTCAAGATGGACCAGCTGCCCCTCGACGACCGCATCACCGACCTGCGCGCGGTGGCGCGCTGGGGCGAGAAGGGCGTCGACCTCGTGCTGAGCGATTCGACCAACGCCGACGTGCCCGGCTTCACCGCGCTCGAGCGCGACATCGGCCCGGTGCTCGAGAACGTCATCGCGCGCGCCCGCCGCCGCGTCATCGTCGCCAGCTTCTCGAGCCACGTGCACCGCGTGCAGCAGGTGCTCGACGCCGCCCACGCCAACGGTCGCAAGGTGGCGCTCATGGGTCGCAGCATGGTGCGCAACATGACCATCGCCGCCGACCTCGGGTTCCTGAAGGTGCCGGAGGGCATCCTGATCGACCACAAGAAGGCCGCCACGCTGCCCGACGACCAGATCGTCTACATGTCGACCGGAAGCCAGGGCGAGCCCATGGCGGTGCTCGCGCGCATGGCGAACCTCGAGCACCAGATCGAGATCGGCGAGGGCGACACGGTGATCCTCGCCTCCAGCCTGATCCCCGGCAACGAGAACGCGGTATACCGCGTCATCAACGGCCTCATGAAGCTCGGCGCGAAGGTCGTGCACAAGGGCACCGCCCGGGTGCACGTCTCGGGTCACGCCTCCGCGGGCGAGCTGCTGTACTTCTACAACGTGCTGAAGCCGAAGAACGTCATGCCCGTGCATGGGGAGCAGCGCCACCTCGTCGCCAACGCCGACCTCGCCATCGCCACCGGTGTGCCCGAGCAGAACGTGCTGCTCGGCGACAACGGCTCGGTCGTCGACCTGCGCGACGGTGTCGCCCGCATCGTCGGCCAGCTCGACATCGGCTTCGTCTACGTCGACGGCTCCACGGTCGGTGCCATCACCGATGCCGACCTCAAAGACCGCCGCATCCTCGCCGAGGAGGGCTTCATCTCGATCTTCGTCGCGGTGGATGCTCAGACCGGGCGAGCCGTCGTGGGCCCCGAGATCCACGCACGGGGGTTCGCCCCCGACGAGGCCGTGTTCGACGAGGTGAAGCCGCAGATCGTGGCGGCGCTCGCCGACGCCGCGGCCAACGGAACCCGCGACCAGCACGCGTTCAGTCAGGTCGTGCGCCGCGTGGTCGGGCGCTGGGTCAACACGCAGCACCGCCGTCGCCCGATGATCGTGCCCGTGGTGATCGAGGCCTGACGGCCTCGATCACCGAGACGGTGCTGGTTCGCCGCGCCGCGCAGCGGCGCGGGCCGAGGCGTAGCCTCGATCACTGCGCTGCCTTTCGAGACAGTGTCGCGCAATTGCTCCCGTCGGGTAGGGTGACGACGTGACGAATCCGCGTTTCCTCCCGTCGGCGGGCCTCCTGCTCGCCATCGCGGCGTGCGCGCCCGAGTTCGCCGTCACCCTCCCCTCCACGCTCGACTCGCTCATGTCGCTCGGCGGGTGGGTCGCCGAAGACGGCGCCGCACCGCCGCCGGACGGCGACGAGCAGTAGGGCGCGTGTCGGCCCGGCCCGCGTCGTCGGGCCCGGGTACCGTGGCCCCATGGCTTCGAGCACTCGATCGTCGGCGCGCCCGCGTGCAGGTTCCTCGCGCACCGGCGCCGGGTCCGGGTCGACGTCGAGCCGCTCGCGCACCGCGAGCACGGCGGCGACGAAGAGGCTGCCGGCCGCTGAACCGCAGCCGGGCATCCTGACCCGCGCCTGGATGGGCCTCGCGCACGTGACCGGCGCCGCCTTCCGGCTCTTCGGGCGCGAGACGCTCGCCAAGGACGAGCGGCGCGACGGCGTGCCGTTCCTCATCGTCGTGCTCGCGGTCATCGGCTCGGTCGTGGAGTGGTTCCTGCGCTCCGATCCCGTCGCGGTCGCGCTCAACGCCTGGACGTTCGGCGGCCTGATCGGGCGCGTCTCGTTCGCGCTGCCGGTGATCATGATCGTCTTCGCGGCCTGGCTCTTCCGGCATCCGGCGAGCGTGCACGACAACACGCGCATCGGCATCGGGCTCGGCCTGCTCATCGCGAGCGTCAGCGCCCTGTGCCACATCGCGCTCGGGGCCCCGCAGCCGGCCTTCCCTCCGCTGGCGCTGGCCCAGGCGGGGGGCGTCATCGGCTGGATCCTCGGCGGCGTGCTGCTGCTGGCGACGGTCTGGATCGCCGTGCCGGCACTGGTGCTGCTCGCCGCCCTGTCGGTGCTCATTATGACCAAGACGCCGCCGAACCGCATCGGCGACCGCCTGCGCGAGCTCTACGCGTACCTGTTCGGTGCCGAGCTCGCCCCGCGCGAGCCGAAGCAGAAGCCGGGTGGCGAGACCGCGCCGGTCGAGTTCGGCTCGCTCACCGACCTGGGGCTCGATCTCGACGACACCAGCTCGATGCCGTGGTGGCGCAAGGGCCGGTCGACGCGCGAGTCGGCGGCGTTCGACAGTCCCGTCGAGCGCGATCCGGTGACGGAGGTCATCGATCCCGCCGAGCGCGCGGCGGTGACCGAGAACCTCGACGACGTGCTGTCGGCCGCCGAGCAGGCCGTGGCCCGATTCACCGGCGAGGTGGATGCTCCTGCCGGCCCGCGCGACCCCGCCACCCCCGCCGTGCTCCCCGGCTTCGCCACGACGGCGAGTGAGCGCGGCGCGGCCGGCGAGTTCGCCCCGCCGACGCCCCGGCCGTCGGGCGCACGGCCGTACCGCCTGCCGGCGGCGACCATCCTGAAGCCCGGGGATCCCCCCAAGGCCAAGTCGGCCGCCAACGACAGCGTGGTGGCCGCGATCACCGAGGTGCTCACGCAGTTCCAGGTCGATGCCCGCGTCACCGGGTTCAGCCGCGGCCCGAGCGTCACCCGCTACGAGGTCGAGCTCGGTCCGGGGGTGAAGGTCGAGCGCTTCACCGCACTGACGCGCAACATCTCGTACGCGGTGGCGAGCAACGAGGTGAACATCCTGTCGCCGATCCCCGGCAAGAGCGCGATCGGCGTGGAGATTCCGAACGTCGACCGCGAGATCGTCAGCCTCGGCGATGTGCTGCGCTCGAGCGCAGCATCCAAGGCTCTGCACCCGATGGCGATCGGGGTCGGCAAGGACGTCGAGGGCGGCTACGTGGTCGCGAACCTCGCCAAGATGCCGCACCTGCTCGTCGCCGGCTCGACCGGCTCGGGCAAGTCGAGCTTCATCAACTCGATGATCACGAGCGTGCTCATGCGGGCGAAGCCGGCCGAGGTGCGCATGGTGCTCGTCGATCCGAAGCGCGTCGAGCTCGCCGCCTACCAGGGCGTGCCGCACCTCATCACGCCGATCATCACGAATCCGAAGAAGGCGGCCGAGGCGCTGCAGTGGGTCGTCAAGGAGATGGACATGCGGTACGACGACCTCGCGTCGTTCGGGTTCCGCCACATCGACGACTTCAACCGTGCCGTGCTCGCCAACGAGATCGTGCTGCCCGAGGGCTCTCAGCGGCAGCTGCAGCCCTACCCGTACCTGCTCGTCGTCGTGGACGAGCTCGCCGACCTCATGATGGTCGCGCCGCGCGACGTCGAGGACTCGATCGTGCGCATCACGCAGCTCGCGCGCGCGAGCGGCATCCACCTCGTGCTCGCCACCCAGCGGCCGAGCGTCGATGTCGTGACGGGGCTCATCAAGGCGAACGTGCCGAGCCGTCTCGCGTTCGCGGTCTCGAGCATGACCGACAGTCGCGTGATCCTCGATCAGCCGGGCGCCGACAAGCTCATCGGCCAGGGCGACGCCCTGTTCCTGCCGATGGGGGCCTCCAAGGCGATCCGCGTGCAGGGCGCCTGGGTCACCGAGGAGGAGATCGCGGCGGTCGTCGACCACGTCAAGAAGCAGGCGCAGCCCGAGTACCGCGCCGATGTCGCGGCGGAGGCGCAGAAGCGCGACATCGACAGCGACATCGGCGACGACCTCGAGGTGCTGCTCGCGGCCGCCGAGCTCGTCGTGAGCACGCAGTTCGGCTCGACCTCCATGCTGCAGCGCAAGCTGCGTGTCGGCTTCGCGAAGGCCGGCCGCCTCATGGATCTCCTCGAGTCGCGCGAGATCGTCGGCCCGTCGGAGGGCTCGAAGGCGCGCGACGTGCTCGTGAGCCCCGAGCAGCTTCCGGAGGTGCTGGCGCGCCTGCGCGGTGAGGATGCCCCTCCCTCGTCGTCCTCCGCTCCGAGCGCACCGTCCGCAGCCGATGACCCTGTGGCCCGCATGACCGCGGGCTATCCTGAGGTCGAGGGCGACTCCGACGAGGACGCCTGGCAGCTGACCGACCGCGACTGAGGCGCCGACGCCTCGCCGCTGGCCCGACCAGGAGGACCGCGTGACCGAGCCCGAGGCGAGCACACGGTCGTACTCGCTGCGGGGGCGCGTCGTGCGCGCGGGCGATTCGCCGGCGAGCAGCGGCAACCTCGCGAACATCATCACAGTGGTGCGCATCCTGCTCGCCCCGCTGTTCGTGGTGCTCCTCGTGCTCGACGGGGGAGCCGACGGTCCCCTGCGCATCGCGGCCGCCGTGCTGTTCATCGTCGCGATCGCGACCGACGGCGTCGACGGCATGCTTGCCCGTCGCCGCAACCTGGTGACCGACCTCGGCATCCTGCTCGACCCGATCGCCGACAAGCTGCTGACGGGCGCGGCCCTCGTGATGCTCGCGGTGCTCGCCGAACTGCCCTGGTGGGTCGTCGCGATCATCCTCGTGCGCGAGTGGGGCATCACCGTCTACCGGTTCATCGCTCTGCGCGATCGGGTCATCCCCGCCTCGCGCGGCGGCAAGCTGAAGACCGTCGTGCAGGCCGTGGCGATCTCGTTCGCGCTGCTGCCGCTGTGGGCCGTGCTCGGCGACGGGGTGCACGTCGTCAACACCGTGCTCATGTCGGCGGCCGTCGTGCTGACCGTGGTGACCGGCATCGAGTACCTCGTGCAGGCGCGCCGCGCCGCGCGCACGGCACCGTGAGCCCCCGCGCCGACTCCACGACGGCGCTGGTCGAGGGCCTGATCGCCGCGGATCGCTCGATCGCCGTGGCCGAGTCGCTCACGGGCGGGGCGGTGCTCGCCGAGCTGATCCGGGTGCCCGGCGCCTCCGCGGTGGTGCGCGGCGGCGTCGTGGCCTACGACACCGCGCTCAAGCGCACGCTGCTCGGCGTCGACCCTGCGCTGCTCGCCCGTCACGGGCCCGTGCACCCCGCGGTCGCGGCCGCGATGGCCGAGCGGGTGCGCTCGGTCGCGGCCATCGACGGGCATCCCGCGCATTTCGGGCTCGCGACGACCGGCGTGGCCGGACCGGACCCGCAGGGCGACGCCCCCGTCGGTCTCGTCTACGTGGCGCTGGCGGATGCGGAGCGCACGCTCGTGCGCGAGCACCGATTCTCGGGCGATCGCGCGGCCGTTCGCCGCCAAGCGGTCGACGCCGCCCTCGCCCTGCTGGCGGAGGCGCCGCCGGCGTGATCGATGGCCCCTGCCGTCGTCCGGCGCACGGGAATGCCATACGACACGGTCGTGTTACAGACAGCAGACTGACAACCGCCGCACAGGTGGCGACGGTTACAGTGAAGCAATCGGAGTCGGGTATCGTTACCGGCCCGACAGGTTCCGGCCGAGAGGCGGCGAAGGAGGTCACCATGGTTCTGGTCCGGCAAGAGATCGGCGAGGTCCTCCGCGATGTCCGCCTGCAGAAGGGGCGCACGCTGCGGCAGGTCGCCAGCCGCGCCAGCGTCGCGCTCGGGTACCTGAGCGAGGTCGAGCGCGGCCAGAAGGAGGCGTCCAGCGAGATCCTCGCCTCGGTCGCCGAGGCGCTCGATACGCCGATCTCGGTCATCATGCGCGAGGTGGGCGACCGCCTGGCGGTCATCGAGGGTCTGACGTCTGTTCCCGACACGCTGCCCGACGAGCTGGTCGCCGAGTTCGACGCCGACCTGGCGATGCGCTGAGCCTCGCGCTCACCGCACCGCCCGCTCCTCCGGCAGCGCCCGACACGGCTCGATCCCCGCGTGACCCGCAGCGAGTTCCTCCGCGCCATCGACGACGAGTTCGGTGGCGCGTACGGACGCACCCTGGTGCGCGACCTCGTGATCGGAGCGCTCGGCGACCGCACCGCCGAGGAGGCTCTGGCGGTCGGGATCGCTCCGAAAGAGGTCTGGGTCGCGCTGTGCGCCGCCATGGATGTCCCGCGCGAGCGCTGGCACGGGGCGGGCCGCCCGGAGCCGCGGAGGGACTGACCCGGCCGGTCGGGCCGGAGGGCTCGGCGCCGCCGGACAGCGCGCGCCCTCCCGCGCCGCGCCGCGCGACACGCCGCCGGTGAGTCGTTCGAACATCTGTTCCCCTCCGGGCTAGACTCCCTCCCAGCGGCACTCGAACACGAGTCACTGCACGGAATGCGCGTCGAACCCGGTTCTGTCGGGGGAGGAGCGTACCGTCGGTCTCGTCGGCGAACGCCGTCACGCCTTGTCGTGATCCGTCCGGCCCTGCTCCATCGGCCGGACGAGGAGCGACAGAAGACAGGCACACCGCGCACGAGATGAAACGGAGACCGCAATGCCCTCAGCAGCAGACCGCGAGAAGGCCCTCGAGACCGCACTCGCCCAGATCGACCGTCAGTTCGGCAAGGGCAGCGTCATGCGCCTCGGCTCCGATGAGCGTGCGCCGGTGTCGGTGATCCCGACCGGCTCGATCGCCCTCGACGTGGCCCTCGGCATCGGCGGCCTTCCGCGTGGCCGCATCATCGAGATCTACGGGCCCGAGTCCTCGGGCAAGACCACGCTCACGCTGCACGCGATCGCGAACGTGCAGCGCGCCGGCGGCATCGCCGCCTTCATCGACGCCGAGCACGCCCTCGACCCCGACTACGCGCAGAAGCTCGGGGTCGACATCGACCAGCTCCTCGTCTCGCAGCCCGACACCGGCGAGCAGGCGCTCGAGATCGCCGACATGCTCGTGCGGTCGGGCTCGATCGACCTCGTCGTCATCGACTCGGTCGCTGCCCTCGTGCCGCGCGCCGAGATCGAGGGCGAGATGGGTGACAGCCACGTCGGTCTCCAGGCTCGCCTCATGTCGCAGGCCCTCCGCAAGCTGACCGGCGGTCTGAACTCGACGGGCACCTCGATGATCTTCATCAACCAGCTGCGTGAGAAGATCGGTGTCTTCTTCGGCAGCCCCGAGACCACCGCGGGCGGCAAGGCGCTCAAGTTCTACGCCTCGGTGCGTCTCGACATCCGACGCATCGAGACCCTGAAAGACGGCACCGAGGCCGTCGGCAACCGCACGCGCGTGAAGGTCGTCAAGAACAAGATGGCCCCGCCGTTCAAGCAGGCCGAGTTCGACATCCTCTACGGCGTCGGCATCTCGCGCGAGGGCAGCCTCATCGACTTCGGTGTCGAGCACGAGATCGTGCGCAAGTCGGGCGCCTGGTACACCTACGAGGGCGACCAGCTCGGCCAGGGCAAGGAGAACGCCCGCACGTTCCTGCTCGAGAACCCGGCGGTGGCCGCGGAGATCGAGAAGAAGATCCTGGCGAAGCTCGGCATCGGTGCGAAGCCCGAGGCTGTTCCTGCTCCGGTCGAGACCCCGGCCGCGAAGGCGGCCGAGAAGCCCGCAGCGCGTGCCGTGAAGCCCGCCCAGGCCGAACCGGTCACCGACGACGCCCCGTCGCTCCGCCCGGCCGCCAACGCCTGATGCCCCCCACGCACGGCGCCGGTGAGGGAGTCCCCCCGGTTAGCGATGATCGCATCGCTCCGGTGATCTCCCTCGCCGGCGCCCGTGCTGCCCGCCGCAGCGGTGGCACCGCGGGGCCGGGGTTCGTGGCGGCTGAGGCCGAGGCTGAGGCCCTCGATTCGGCTGCGGCCGCGGCGGAGGGCGCCGAGCCCGCTGAGGTCGTCCAGCCTCCCGCGCTGGCGATCATCGAGCACCGTCGGCCTTCGGCGGACGAGCTGCGCGCCCTCGAGCAGCAGATGCGGCAGATCGAGAGCACGCCGCCCGACGAGCTGCCGAGTCGGATCGCCGACGACCCCGGTGCTGCACGGGCCGCGCGACGGGCCGAGAACGTCGCCCTGCACGCGCTCACCCGTCGCGGCCAGTCGCGCGCCGAGGTCGCTGACCTCCTCGCGCGCCGCGAGCTGCCGGCCGAGGTCGTCGAGGCCGAGCTCGAGCGGCTCGCCGGGGTCGGACTCATCGATGACGGGGCATTGGCGCGCGACCTCGTCGATCGTCTCCGCGACCGCAAGAAGCTCGGCGCCCGTGCGATCCGGGCCGAGCTGCAGCGGCGGCGGCTCGATCGCGAGGCGATCGACGCCGCTCTCTCCGAGATCGCGGACAGCGATGTCGACGACGAGCTCGTCGACGAGCTCGCGCGCGACCGCGCCCGTCGACTCGGCGGTCTCGACCGAGCGACTGCCGAGCGCCGTCTCATCGACTACCTCGCCCGCAAGGGCCACACCGGCTCGCATGCCCGGGAGGCGGCCCGCCGCGCTCTCGACGGCGCCGGCCCGACGGGCGGCGGTCGCCCCGTGGAGTTCCGGTAGTCCCCGCGATCGACACGCAACCGTGACCTGCGCGAGGACGGGCAGGTCTAGTCTCTCGACATGACGCGAACTCAGTGCCTGGTGATGGTGACCGTCCTGCTCGCTGCGGGCGTCACGGGATGCGCGGCGCCGAGCGGCCCGACCCTCGAAGAGCCGTCCGTCGTTGCCTCATCCCCGACGTCCTCCGTCGACGGGCAGGACGCCTCGTCGAACGTCCTGACGAGCCTGGACGAGCTCGGCGGCACCGAGTGGACAGGGCTCGACGAGACCTACAACGACCGCGTCACCTTCCTGTTCGGTACGGACGGTTCGCTGTCCTACCGCACGGCGGAGGGCACCTTCACCGATCCGGCCGATACGTGGAGCGTGGACGGTGACACCCTCGTGTTCCAGGCGACCTTCGGCGGTCGGTACGGGGTCGCTTCCCACACCGCGACTTATGACGCCGCCACGGGTGAACTGACGGTCGAGTACACCACGACCACGAACCGGCAGAGCACCTACACGCTCCGACAGGTCGATTGACCACTCGACAACACGACGACTCGACGGCTCGGGGCGACGGCTTCCGTAGACTGGGCGCACCATGAGCACCCCCACGCTGTCGCCCGTCGACCTCGCGCCCGCCGAGCGTCCGCGCACCTACGAGGTGCGCACATTCGGCTGCCAGATGAACGTCCACGACTCCGAGCGGCTCAGCGGCTCGCTCGAGGCCGCGGGCTACGTGCGCGTCGAGAGCGGTCAGGCCGACGTCGTCGTCATCAACACCTGCGCGGTGCGCGAGAACGCCGACAACAAGCTCTACGGCACCCTCGGACATCTCGCCGCGAAGAAGCGCGAGCACGAGGGGCTGCAGATCGCGGTCGGCGGCTGCCTGGCCCAGAAGGACAAGACCACCATCCTCGAGCGGGCACCGTACGTCGACGTCGTCTTCGGTACCCACAACATGGGCTCCCTCCCCGCGCTCCTGGAGCGCGCGAGGCACAACGGCGAGGCGCAGCTCGAGATCCTCGAGTCGCTCGAGGTCTTCCCCTCCACGCTCCCCACCCGCCGCGACTCCGTCTCCAGCGGCTGGGTCAGCATCTCCGTCGGCTGCAACAACACCTGCACCTTCTGCATCGTCCCCGCCCTGCGCGGCAAGGAGAAGGACCGCCGGCCGGGCGACATCCTCGCCGAGATCCAGGCGCTCGTCGACGACGGCGCCATCGAGGTCACGCTGCTCGGGCAGAACGTCAACTCCTACGGCGTCGAGTTCGGCGACCGTCTCGCCTTCGGCAAGCTCCTGCGGGCCGCCGGGCAGATCGAGGGGCTCGAGCGTCTGCGGTTCACGAGCCCGCATCCGGCCGCCTTCACCGACGATGTCATCGACGCCATGGCCGAGACGCCGGTCGTGATGCCGCAGCTCCACATGCCGCTGCAGTCGGGGTCCGACCGCGTGCTCAAGGCGATGCGCCGCTCGTACCGCAGCGAGCGATTCCTGGGCATCCTCGACCGGGTGCGCGCGCGCATCCCGCACGCGGCGATCACGACCGACATCATCGTCGGGTTCCCGGGGGAGACCGAGGAGGACTTCTCCGACACCCTGCGGGTCGTCGAGCAGGCGCGCTTCGCGAGCGCCTTCACGTTCCAGTACTCGATCCGTCCCGGCACCCCGGCGGCCACGATGCCCGACCAGGTGCCGAAGGAGGTCGTGCAGGAGCGCTACGAGCGGCTCATCGCCCTGCAAGACGGGATCAGCGCCGCGGAGAACCGGGCGCAGGTCGGCCGCGAGGTGCAGGTGCTCATCGCGATGGGCGAGGGCAAGAAGGATGCGGAGACCGAGCGCATCTCCGGCCGCGCGGAGGACAACCGTCTCGTGCACCTCGCTGTGCCGGCGGGCTCTGAGCGGCCGCGCCCCGGCGACGTCGTCACCACGACGATCACCCAGGCTGCGCCGTTCCATCTGATCGCCGATCACGAGGCACCCCTGCGCATCCGCCGTACGCGCGCGGGCGACGCCTGGGACCGCCAGCAGGCCGAGAGCTGCGGCGTTCCCGCCCCGGCCGCCGGCGGCACGGCGGCTGGCGGGGCGCGTGCCGTGTCCCTCGGGCTCCCCACTCTCCGCATCGGCAGCGGCGCCGCCCCGGGCGCCTGAGCGGACTCGCGCGATGATCGTCGCGATCGTCGGCGCGACCGGCACCGGCAAGAGCGGCCTGTCGCTCGACCTCGCCGAGCGCTGGGCAGAGCGCGGCATCGCCGCCGAGGTGATCAACGCCGACGCGATGCAGCTCTACCGCGGCATGAACATCGGCACCGCGAAGCTCAGCGCGGCCGAGCGCCGCGGCGTGCCCCATCACCTCATCGACGTGCTCGACGTGACCGACGAGGCGAGCGTGGCCCAGTACCAGCTGCAGGCGCGCACGACCATCGAGCAGGTGCTCGACCGCGGCGCGGTGCCGATCCTCGTGGGGGGTTCGGGGCTGTACGTCGCCGCCGTGCTCACCGACTTCCGCTTCCCGGGCACCAATGCCGACCTGCGGGCGCGCTGGGAGGCGGAGCTCGCCGAGCGCGGGCCCGCATCCCTGCACGCCGCCCTCGCCGAGCGCGACCCGGCCGCCGCCGCCGCCATCGGCCCGCACAACGGTCGCCGCCTGGTGCGCGCCCTCGAGGTCGTCGAGCTGACGGGCGAGCCCTTCGGAGCGGGACTGGATGCCCGTGAGCGGCCCTGGCGGCCGTACCGGCAGCTCGGGCTCGCGCTCGACCGCGACCGGCTCGTGCCGCGCCTCGACGACCGCGTGCGGGGCATGTGGGCGGCCGGGCTGCTCGATGAGGTGCGCGGGCTGCTGCCGCTCGGCCTCGAGCGCGGCGTCACCGCGAGCCGGGCCATCGGCTACGCGCAGGCGATCGCGCAGCTGCGGGACGAGCTCGACGAGGCGGAGGCGATCGCGCAGACGCAGGCGCTCACCCGGCGGTACGCCCGTCGGCAGGTCGGCTGGTTCCGGCGCGATACGACGGTCGCGTGGCTCGACGCCGCGGCAGACGACCTCGTGGCCGCGGCCGAGAGTCGGCTCGCGCTCGACGGCGCTGACTAGCATGGGCGGGTGACCACGCTGCGATTCACCAAGGGCCACGGCACGGGCAACGACTTCGTGCTGGTGAGCGACCCCGACGGCGCGCTCAGCCTGACGCCCGCGCAGCGTGCGGCGCTCGCCGACCGGCGCTTCGGCGTCGGGGGCGACGGCGTCATCCGTGCCGTCCGCTCGCAGCACCTGCCCGCCGGGCGCGCCGTGCTCGAGCACGAGCCCGACGCCGAGTGGTTCATGGACTACACGAACGCCGACGGCAGCCCTGCCGAGATGTGCGGCAACGGCATCCGTGTGTTCGTCCGCTACCTGCTCGAGGAGGGCCTGGCCGAGCTCCCTCACGGGCAGTCGATCGCCATCGCCACCCGTGCGGGAATCGTCGACGTGCATCGGCTTTCCTCGGGCTTCGCCGCCGATCTGGGGCGCTGGCGCCTCGACGGCACCGAGCCGCTGGTGCGGGCTCGCGGACTCTCCGTCGCCCGCCCGGGTCTCGGCATCGGTGTCGGCAACCCGCATGTGGTGGTCGCGCTCGCGAGCGATGAGGAGCTCGACGCGCTCGACCTCGGCCAGGCGCCGCACCTCGATCCGACACCGACGGCCGGGGCGAATGTCGAGTTCGTTGTTCCCGCCGATCCGCTCGTCGTCGACGGGGTGGGCCGCATCCGGATGCGCGTGCACGAGCGCGGCAGCGGTGAGACCCTCTCGTGCGGCACGGGCGCGGCCGCGGCCGCCCTTGCCGTTCGCCACTGGGCCGGGACGAGTGCCCCCAGCTCGTGGCAGGTCACCGTGCCCGGCGGTGTGCTCGGCGTGCGGATGATCCCGACCGAGGGCGGCGAGCACGTGACGCTCTCGGGCCCGGCCGAGCTGGTCTACTCGGGCGAGATCACGCTCTGACCGTGCGGCTCAGCCGGTGATCGTCGAGATCGGCCCGGTGAGTCCTGAGCGATTGCGCACGCGCAGCACGCGGAACCCCTTGTGGGTGGCGTATCGCGACACGGCGAGCTCGCCGCGATACCGGTCGTCCATCCAGCGGTGAAGCGAGTCGCTGCCCAGATTGCGCGCGACGACCAGCCACGCGTCCGCCGCCTCCCGCAGGCGCGGAAGCCAGGCGTCGAGCATGCCGTGCAGCTCGTTCTTGCCGATGCGGATCGGCGGGTTCGACCAGATCGTCATGAATCGGATGTCCTCCGGAACCTGCTCCGGCGCCGCCACCCGCACGTTCTCGAGGCCCAGCAGCTCGGCGTTGCGCCGAGTGAGCTCGCGCGCCCGCTCGTTGATGTCGACCGCCCACACGGTCGCGTGCGGCGACTCGAGAGCGAGCGTGAGGGCGATCGGTCCCCAACCGCATCCCAGATCGAGCAGGTCGCCGCTCGGCGGGGGCGGCGGCACGTGGCCCAGCAGCACGCCGGTTCCGGTGTCCAGCCCGCCGGGGCTGAAGACCCCGCCCGCGGTCTGCACGGTCACCTCCCGACCGGCGAGGCTGACGGTCAGCGGCCGTGCCACGAGCTCCCCGCTCGGCTGAGCGGAGAAGTAGTGGTCGGCAGCCATGCGCAGAATCTACCGAAGCCGAGCCGAGTACAGTGAACGGCACATGACTGATACCGAGCATCCTGCCCCCCGTGACCACGAGCCCGACGCCGGCGATGCGGCGACGGATGCGGTGGCGCGCGTTCTGGCGAGCGCCGAGTCGCGCGCCCGCCGTGTCGTCGTGAACGGAGCCGCGGCCCTGCAGGCTGACGCCGCCTATCTCGACGATCGCGACGGCGACCAGTTCGACCGCGAGGAACGCGCGGCGCTGCGCCGCGTGCGCGGACTCTCGACCGAGCTCGATGACGTCACCGAGGTCGAGTACCGCCAGCTGCGGCTCGAGAACGTCGTACTGATCGGCATCTACGCGCAGGGCGACCTGGAGGACGCGGAGAACTCGCTGCGCGAGCTCGCCGCCCTCGCTGAGACGGCCGGAGCGGTCGTGCTCGACGGCCTGCTGCAGCGTCGTCCGCACCCCGACCCCAGCACCTACCTCGGCAAGGGCAAGGCGCACGAGCTGGCCCTGATCGTGAAGGAGCTCGGGGCCGACACGGTGATCGCCGATACCGAGCTCGCCCCGAGCCAGCGCCGTGCGCTGGAGGACGTCGTCAAGGTGAAGGTGATCGACCGAACCGCGGTGATCCTCGACATCTTCAGCCAGCACGCGAAGAGCCGCGAGGGCAAGGCCCAGGTCGAGCTCGCGCAGCTCGAGTACCTGCTGCCGCGCCTGCGCGGCTGGGGCGAGTCGATGTCGCGGCAGGCCGGTGGGCAGGTCGGCGCCGGCGGGGCGGGCATGGGGTCGCGCGGTCCGGGTGAGACCAAGATCGAGCTCGATCGTCGGCGCATCAACACGCGCATGGCGAAGCTCCGGCGCCAGATCAAGGGGTTCGCGCCGGCCCGAGCGGCGAAGCGCGCCAATCGTGACCGCTATGCAGTGCCCAGCGTGGCGATCGCGGGATACACGAACGCGGGCAAGTCGAGCCTGCTCAACCGCATCACGCGCGCGGGCGTGTTGGTCGAGAACGCGCTGTTCGCGACACTCGACCCGACGGTGCGCAAGACGACGACGCCCGACGGGCGGCCCTACACGATCGCCGACACGGTCGGATTCGTGCGCAACCTCCCGCACCAGCTGGTCGAGGCCTTCCGGTCGACCCTCGAGGAGGTCGCGGAGTCTGACGTCATCCTGCACGTCGTCGATGGCGCGCATCCCGACCCGGCCGCACAGCTGGCGACGGTGCGCGATGTGATCGGCGAGGTCGGGGCGCGCGAGCTGCCCGAGCTGGTTGCGGTCAACAAGAGCGACCTCCTCGACGACGACGCTCGGCTGCTGCTGCGCGGGCTCGTGCCCGACGCGGTCTTCGTGTCGGCCAAGACGGGCGAGGGCATCGACGAGCTGCAGCGCCGCATCGCCGAGCTGCTGCCGAACCCGGATGTCGAGCTCACCGTGATCGTGCCCTACGACCGGGGCGACCTCGTGTCGCTGCTGCACGATCGTGGCCGCATCGTCGAGACGACGTATGTCGAGCAGGGAACCCGGGTGCATGCCTTCGCACCGCCCGAGGTCGCTACCCTGGTCGAGCCGTTCGCCGCCACCGGTCTCGCGGTGACCGACGCGCGCTGACCGACGCGCGCTGACCGACGCCCGCTGGCCGGGCGGGCTAGACCGAGCGCAGAACGGCGACCACCTTGCCGAGCACGGTGGCGTGGTCGCCGAGGATCGGCTCGTACGCCGAGTTCTGCGGCAGCAGCCAGGTGTGCCCGTCGCGCTGCTTGAGAACCTTCACGGTCGCCTCGCCGTCGAGCATGGCCGCGACGATCTCGCCGTTCTCGGCGGTGCTCTGCTGCCGCACGACGACCCAGTCGCCATCGCAGATCGCGGCGTCGATCATCGAGTCGCCGACGACGGTGAGCATGAACAGCTCGCCCTTGCCGACGAGCTGCCGGGGGAGCGGCACGACCTCCTCGACCATCTGGTCGGCGGTGATCGGGATTCCAGCGGCGATGCGGCCCACGAGCGGCACCATCGCCGCGTCGCCGACCGACGGACCGGGGACCGTCTCGCCGCTCAGGCCGACCGGCGCGCCGCCCTCGTGCTCGAGGTCGATCAGCACCTCCAGGGCGCGGGGCCGGTTCGGATCCCGGCGCAGGTACCCGGCGAGTTCGAGCTGACCGAGCTGGTGCGACACGCTGGAGAGGGATGCGAGACCGACGGCCTCGCCGATCTCGCGCATGCTCGGCGGGTAGCCGCGACGCGCGACCGAGGCCTGGATCACTGCGAGGATCTCCCGCTGCTTCTCGCTCAGGGTCGTGCGGCGGCGCGTGCCGCTCGCGGTCTCTGTCTCGTCGGCCATGGCGGCTCCGATCGTCGAGGTCGTCCGACGGGATCTCCCGCCGGAATGTCGGGGGTCGAGGGTTCACTGGTCCCGCAACCCTCGAAACTCTATCCAGTTCGGCGGCGATGCTCAAACATCTGTTCGAGCGTGTCCCACGATTCGGCGTCGAATCGGGCGGAAGGGGTTGAAACTGTGTTCGATAGAAGGTATGTTCGAAACACAGGTTCGCATCCGGCTCTCCCGGCCGAGAACCGGATGCACCCCCCGGCGGCCCCCCGGCGCCGGGGGGCCTGTACCCCTCCGAGAGCGTGAGGGCCGACGAACCGAGAGGGCGATGAGATGACCACCATCACCTACGGCAGCGCACCGGCGTTCGCCGGAGCACCGATCGTCCGCACCCGTCTCCGCCTGACGCGGCGCGGTCGGGCCGTCGTCGCGGCCCTCGTCTCGCTGCCGCTCGTGCTCGGCCTGCTCGGCGTCGTCCTCAACGGTGGCGTCGCTGCCGCCGGATCGTCGGCCGGTCCGAGCACGGTGACGGTCGCGGCCGGTCAGTCGCTCTGGAGCCTCGCCGAGGAGATCGCTCCCGATGCCCCGACGGCCGACGTCGTCGCCGACCTGGTGGCTCTGAACGCGCTCGAGGGTGCCTCCGTGCTGCCGGGCCAGGTACTCATCATTCCGGCGGGCTACGCCGACTGAGACGCAGACTGGGACGCCGGCTGGGACGCCGGCTGGGACGTCGGCGGGGACGTCGGCGGGGTCGCGGTTCGACCTCGGGCTCGGGCTCGGGCTGCGGCCCAGCACCCCGCCACTACGATGGCCGGGTGACGAGCCTGGCCGACCTGCCGATCCGCGACGACCTGCGCGGTCTCACCCCGTACGGTGCTCCGCAGAAGCCCGTGCGCATCGCTCTCAATGTCAACGAGAACACGCACCCCGTGCCGCCCGAGGTCATCGAGCACGTCACGCGCGCCGTCGAGCGGGCGCTGCACGGGGTCAATCGCTACCCCGACCGCGAGTTCACCGAGCTGCGCCAGCACCTCGCGGGGTACCTGAGCACCGCATCCGCCGCGCCCAGCGCGGTGACCGCGGATCAGATCTGGGCGGCGAACGGCTCCAACGAGGTGATCCAGCATGTGCTGCAGGCCTTCGGCGGACCGGGCCGCAGCGTGCTCGGGTTCCCGCCCACCTACTCGATGCATTCCATCATCGCGGCCGGTACCGGCACGACCTGGCTGGCCGGTGACCGCGATGCCGACTTCCGGCTGTCGCCGGCGACCGCGGTGGCCGCGGTGCAGCGCCACGACCCCGACGTCGTCTTCCTGTGCGCCCCCAACAATCCGACCGGAACTCCTCTGGGGCTCGACACCATCGCGGCGGTGTACGAGGCGAGCCGCGGCATCGTGATGGTCGACGAGGCGTACGCCGAGTTCATGCCCGAGGGCGAGCCGGACGCCCTGAGCCTGCTGCCGGGCCGCGAGCGTCTGATCGTGTCGCGCACCATGAGCAAGGCGTTCGCATTCGCGGGCGCCCGGCTCGGGTACCTCGCGGCCGACCCGGCCATCATCGACGCTCTGCGCCTGGTGAGGCTGCCGTACCACCTCTCGGCGATCACGCAGGCCGCGGCTGTCGCCGCCCTCGAGCACGCCCCCGCGATGCTGCGCACGGTCGACGCGATCCGCGGGCAGCGCGATCGGCTGGTGGTCGACCTCGCCGCACTCGGCTACACCCCGCACGACAGCTGGGCGAACTTCGTGCTCTTCGGCGGGGTGCACGACCCGCGCGCGACCTTCGAGCACCTGCTCGCCCACGACATCCTGATTCGCGATGTGGGATTGCCCCATCACCTGCGGGTGACGGCGGGCACCCCGCAGGAGACCACGGAGTTCCTCGACGCGCTGGCTAGGATGGGCCGGTGAGCACCCCCCGCATCGCCGAGCTGAGCCGTGAGACGAGCGAGTCGTCCATCGCGCTCCGCCTCGACCTCGACGGCACCGGACGATCCTCGATCTCGACCACCGTGCCGTTCTTCGACCACATGCTGACGGCCTTCGCGAAGCACGCGCTCGTCGACCTCGATGTCACGGCGAGCGGCGACACCGCCATCGACGTGCACCACACCGTGGAGGACACGGGCATCGTTCTCGGCACGGCCATCGCGCGTGCGCTGGGCGACAAGGCCGGCATCGCCCGCTTCGGCGACGCGCTCGTCCCCCTCGACGACGCGCTCGCGCAGGCCGTGGTCGACGTCAGCGGTCGGCCCTACCTCGTGCACGGCGGCGAGCCCGCGGGCTTCGAGCACCACCTGATTGGCGGGCACTTCACGGGCTCGATGGTGCGCCACGTCTTCGAGGCCATCACCATGCACGCGGGGCTCACCGTGCACCTCACCGTGCTCGCCGGTCGTGACCCGCACCACATCGCGGAGGCGGAGTTCAAGGCGTTCGCACGCGCTTTCCGGCAGGCCGTGCAGCCGGATCCGCGCGTGCAGGGAATCCCGTCGACCAAGGGCGCGCTCTGACCGTGGCGCGCCCGCGCGTGGCCGTGCTCGACTACGGATCGGGCAATGTGCACTCCGCGGCGAAAGCGGTCGAGGCTGCCGGCGCCCGTGTCGAGCTGACGAGCGACCGCGAGCGGGTCATCGCCGCCGACGGCCTGCTGGTTCCCGGTGTGGGCGCCTTCCGTGCGGTGATGGATGCCCTCCGCACCGTCCGCGGCGACGAGCTCATCGACCGCCGGCTCGCCGGTGGGCGGCCCGTGCTGGGCATCTGCGTCGGTCAGCAGATCATGTTCGAGCGCGGAGACGAGCGCGGTGAAGTGACCGAGGGGCTCGGTCAGTGGCCCGGCACGGTGACGGCGCTGCACGCCCCGACGGTGCCGCACATGGGCTGGAACACGGTCGACGCCCCCGTCGACTCGCGGCTCTTCGCCGGGCTGCACGACGAGCGCTTCTACTTCGTGCACTCCTATGCCGCGCACGAGTGGACGCTCGATCCGCATCCGGCGATCCCCGCACCCCGGGTGACGTGGGCCGAGCACGGCGAGCGCTTCGTCGCCGCCGTCGAGAACGGTCCGCTGATGTCCACGCAGTTCCACCCCGAGAAGTCCGGGTCGGCCGGCCTGCGGCTGCTCGCGAACTGGCTCGGAACGCTCTGAGAGCGGCCTGAGACCGACCCACTCGGGCAGAGCGGGTACGATTCTGTGTTTGGCCGCCGGGTGCCGGTGCAGCCCTCCTGACCTGATCAGAAAGTTGTCGATGAGCGAGTTCTCGACCGTCCCCGCCCTCACCCTCCTCCCGGCGGTGGATGTCGCCGGGGGCAAGGCCGTGCGCCTGACCCAGGGGGAGGCGGGCACGGAGACGAGCTACGGCGACCCGATCGATGCCGCGCACGAGTGGGCCGAGCAGGGCGCCGAGTGGATCCACCTGGTCGACCTCGACGCCGCGTTCGGCCGGGGCAGCAACCGCTCGATCATCAAGAAGGTCGTCAAGACCACTCCGAAGAACGTCAACATCGAGCTGTCCGGAGGCATCCGCGACGACGCGAGCCTGGAGGCGGCGCTGGCGACTGGGGCGAAGCGCATCAACCTCGGCACCGCGGCGCTCGAGAATCCGGAGTGGGCGGCGCACGTCATCGCTGAGTACGGCGAGGCGATCGCTGTCGGCCTCGACGTGCGCGGCACCACCCTCGCCGCGCGGGGCTGGACCGAGGAGGGCGGCGACCTCTGGACGGTTCTCGAGCGGCTCGAAGCAGCCGGCTGCGCGCGCTACGTCGTGACCGATGTCACCAAGGACGGCACGCTGAAGGGCCCGAACCTCGACCTGCTGCGCGCGGTCATGGAGCGCACGAACCGCCCGGTCATCGCCTCGGGCGGCGTCTCGAGCCTCGACGACATCGCTGCGCTGCGGTCGCTCGTGCCTCTCGGCCTCGAGGGCGCCATCGTGGGCAAGGCTCTCTACGCCGGCGCCTTCACCCTGCCCGAAGCGCTGGATGTCGCCGGCCGCTGATCGGCCGACCGATTCGGCCGGCCAACCCTGGGAGGGGCGGCGGTTCGAGCCGAACCCGAACGCGGCGGACGACGGCTCCGCGCCCGCGTCGTTCCTCGCGGTGATGGCGGCGTTCCGTGCGGGGTCGGCCTCGATCACCGAGGTCGTCGACGCCGTGCGCGCCTGCCGGTTCCTGATCCCCCTCGTCGCGGTCGCGGGGGAGAGCGGCACCACCGACGACGGCGTCCTGATCGACAAGACCCAGGAGCTCTCGATCATCACGGTCGCGGGGCCGGACGGCCGAGCGATCCTCCCCGTCTTCTCCTCGGTCGACGCGATGCGCCGGTGGCGTCCGGATGCCCGTCCCGTTCCGGCCGATGCCGTTCGCGTCGCGCTGGCCGCGGCCGCCGAGCAGACCGACCGGGTGGTCATCGATCCGCGCAGCGCAGACACCCTCGTCGTGCTCCCGCGGCCGGCCGTCTGGGCGATCGCCCGGGGCGAGCCGTGGCACCCGGCCGTCGACGACCCCGCGGTGCTCGATGCCGTCGCGCGGCCCGCGGCACAGCATCCGGAGATCTGGGGTGTCAGCCTGCTCGCGGGTGATCCGCAGGCGCGCGGCGAGGTGCCGGAGGTCGTGGTGCGGCTCGGGATCGAGCCCGGCACGGCACCGGAGCGCGTGCGCGCGGTCATCGCCGAGCTCAGCGCGGCCTGGGCGGCCGATCCGATCGTCGCCGAGCGCATCGACTCGATGAGCGTTCAGCCCGTCGCGAGCGGCTCCGGTCGGTCCGCCGCCGACGCGGCGGCCCTCGACTAGCTGACGGGGCCCGTGTACTTCTCGCCCGGGCCCTGGCCGGGTGCGTCGGGGAAGGGCGAGGCCTCGCGGAACGCGAGCTGCACCGATCGCAGACCGTCGCGGAGCACGCGCGCGTGGTGATCGCCGAGCTCCGGAGCGGCGGCGGTGATCAGCCCGGCGAGCGCGGTGATGAGCTTGCGCGCCTCGGCCAGGTCGAGCTCGTCCTCGCCGTTCTCCGACAGTCCGCACTTCACGGCCGCCGCGCTCAGCAGATGCACCGCGACCGTGTTGATGATCTCGACGGCCGGCACGTCGGCGATATCGCGGGCGGGGTCGGGGGTGGAGTCGCTCATGGGGCCTTCCGGGTCATGGTGCGGCAGGGCGCGACGTGGGCCGTCGTACCGATCGTGCTGCACTCCTGCTAGTCTTATGCGGGCTCCGGGGCCTGAACCCCGGAAGGAAAGTGGAGGAACCTCCCACCCGCGCTTGACCGCTTCCAGGTTACCGGGTCGAATCACCCCGCTCGTCGGCGTCAGTCGCGCGAGGTCCGCGGGTGGTGCTGGCTGCATGCCAGGGTGCGTTCTCCCGCTCTCCGACGGAATCATCACTGATCCGACCGGATCACGACAGAGGAGAATCGCATCAGCGAACCGAGAACGAACGACCGCATCCGCGTGCCCGAGGTCCGCCTCGTGGGCCCGGGCGGAGAGCAGGTCGGAGTCGTCAAGATCGAGGTCGCCCTGCGCCTGGCGCAGGAGGCCGACCTCGATCTGGTCGAGGTCGCCCCGAACTCGAAGCCGCCCGTGGTGAAGATCATGGACTACGGCAAGTTCAAGTACGAGGCGGCGCAGAAGGCGAAGGAGGCGCGCCGCAACCAGGCGAACACCATCCTCAAGGAGGTGCGCTTCCGCCTGAAGATCGACAAGCACGACTACGAGACCAAGCGCAAGCGCGCGGAGGGCTTCCTTCAGGCCGGCGACAAGGTGAAGGCCATGATCCTGTTCCGCGGTCGCGAGCAGTCGCGGCCCGAGCTGGGGGTGCGTCTGCTGCAGCGCTTCGCCGAGGACGTCGCCGAGTTCGGCAGCGTCGAGTCGACCCCGACCATCGACGGCCGCAACATGGTCATGATCATCGGCCCGCTGCGCAACAAGGCCGATGCCAAGGCCGAGCAGATGGCCCAGCGCGCCGCGTCGAAGGCGGCCCGCAAGGAGGCCGAGGCCGCCGAGAAGGCGCCG
>ERZ1066136.278-NODE-278-length-48119-cov-25.492884_pt1 | contig 48119 bp, 42 predicted proteins | sample MGYA00382783_ERZ1066136 | MGnify/ENA primary metagenome ERZ1066136 (study PRJEB33369, sample SAMEA5778366) | biofilm metagenome | biome: Industrial cooling water; feature: Water cooling tower basin; material: Biofilm | place: United Arab Emirates | collected... | reverse complement strand
CCGCGCCGGCCGCCCCCGCGCGCCCGACCGTGACCGCCGCCCCCCACGCGGCCCCGCCCCGCCCCGCCGTCCGACCGCTCGGGCCTTCCGAACATGTCCTGAACGACAGGACCCCGGGGCCCCCCTCCGCTCGCCCGCTCACCCGGCCGCTCCTCGACCTGTCCCCGCGGCCAGCCGCGCCCTCCGCCCCGCCGTCGCCGTCCGCCGCCGGCCCTGGCGCCGCGCCCGCGCCTCCTGTCCCTGCGGCCAGCTCAAGCCCGACGCTCCACCCCGCCGTCGACCTGCCCCGACCCGACCTTCCCGCGCCCGCGCGCAGCCCCACGGCGATCTCGCCCGCGCGTCCTGTCCCTGCGGACAGACCGCCGGCCGGCGCGCCGGCGACGCTCGATCGCTCCGACCCCGCGCTCCCCCGGAGCGCCGCGACCTCGCCCGCTCGACCTGTCTCTCCAGCCATCTCACCGGCCGGCGCGCCCCCCCCCGCGCCCACGCGGAGCGTCTCCACGACCTCGCCCGTTCGACCTGCCTCTTCAGCCATCTCACGGACCGACGCCCCGGCGACGATCGACCTCCTGATCGACCTTCCCCGCGCCGACGTCGCGCCCCGCAGCGCCGAGGCCAAGGACCCGCCGGCCGCCCCCGGCGCACCCGCGCGCACATCCACAACCGAGCCCGCGAGCCCGCGCCCCCGCGCGTCCGCGACGATCACCGCGAGCCCCGCGGCCAGCCCTCACGAGCCGCCCTTTCCGCTCCCGCCGCACCTGCGCCGCCGCGGCCCGGCGGTGTCCGGCCTGTCCTTCACGCCCGATCCGTCGGGCACCGCGCCCCGGGGACCCGCGCCCTCGACCTCCGCGTCTCCCCGGTCCGACCCGCCCTCGACATCCTCGTCGCGGCCCGCCGCGAGCGCCCCCGCGCGCCCACCTGGCCCCGCGGACCTGTCCCCGACGCCCGATCTCTCCCGCACCCTCGCCTCGCGCGCGGGCGACCGCGCCCCGTCGCCCGCGCCCTCCCGGACGACCGCCTCCCTCGACCTGCCTCCTGCGCCAGCTCTCCCCGTCGTCCCCGCGCGCCCCGCCGCGGGCCCCTCGCCGCCGCTGCCCGCGCTCGCAAACCCCGTCGTGTCCGCGCTCCCCGCCGCGGGCACCTCGCCGCCGCTGCCCGCGCTCGCGCACCCACCTGCCCCTTCCGACCTGTCCCGCGAACCCGATCGGCCGGTCGCGCCTGCGCGCCCCGCTGCGAGCGCCCCGCCGCACCCGTCGCGCGCTCACCCGCCTGTCCCATCCGACCTGTCCCCTGGCGCAGCCTCTCCCGCCGCCGTCGACCCGCGCGCGGCCTCGCCCGGCCGCCCCCGCCCGCCTGCCCCTTCCGACCTGTCCTGGACGTCCGCCGCGCGCCCGGTCGTCGCCCCGCGCGCCGCGACCGCCCCGAGCCCGCTCACCCTCGACGCCCCGGCGCTCGCGACCGCCCCGCTCCCGCACCCCGGCTCGCCCGCCCCCGTCTCGCGCTCCCCCGGTCTCTCCGCGCTCCGCCCCGCCGACGAGCCCCGCGGTCCGCGCCCCGTCGTCACCCCGCTCGCGCCCGCCGGATTCACGTCACCCGGCCTTCCGGACATGTCCTCTGGACCACCTCCGACGCTCCCGCACGCGCAGCTCGGCCCGCCCGGCTCGCCGTCCGAGCCCGCCGTGCTCGACCTCCGGATCCCCCAGGCCCGCCTCGCCGCCGTCGCCGGGCCGGCCCAGCCGCCGCCGACGCTGCCGGCGGCGACGTCCCCGCCGGCCGCGCGCGCGCCGGCCCTCGATCTCGCGGCGTTGACCGAGGCCGTCCAGCGCGGCCTGTTCCGCTCGTTCGCGCTCGAGCGCGAGCGCCGGGGAGGTGGTGCATGAGCACGTCGCGGTATCAGGGCTCGGTCACCCGGTTCTCGGTCGGGTGGACCTCGACGGCGCTCGGCCGGCTGACGATCCGCCACGAGGTCGATCGCAAGTCCGGCTTTGTCGGCGAGATCGTCGCCGGCTTCAACCCGAACCGGATCACCTTCAGCGGCGGCGCCGCCGTCAACCCGCGCGTCACCGCCTCGCCCGAGTCCGACAGCGCCAGCGTCGAGCTGACCGAATACACCTACCAGCCGACGACGCTGCGGATCTCCCTCCTGTTCGACACCACCGAGGATCGCGACGATCCCAACGTCCTCAAGCAGACCACCCAGGTGGTCGCCCTGCTGCGCCCGCTGCCGCGGTCCTCGCGCTCGCCGCTGTGTCAGCTCTGGTGGGGCAGCTACACCCTCTTGCAGGGCGTCCTCACCGGCCTCTCGCAGGAGTACACCCTCTTCCACCCCGACGGCACCCCCGTCCGCGCGACCCTCGACTGCACCTTCACCGAGAGCGGCGAGTCGGATCTCAAGCTGTCCCGCAGGTCAGGCGGCGCGGGCAGCCGATTCTGCATCGTCCGCCTCGGCGACACCCTGCAGACGATCTCGAGCCGGGTCTACGGCACCCCCGCGCGCTGGCGGGACATCGCCCTCTACAACGGCCTCGCCAACCCGCGCGCGCTGTTCCCCGGCCAGCTCCTCCTCCTCCCCGCCCGCTGAGGTCTCACGGTGCCCGCGTCTCACTTCGTCCCCACGATCTCGGCCGACGGCAAGCCGCTCGACGACGACGGCCTGACCGCCGTCGAGGTCCTGCAGGACACCGCGGCGCCCGGCACCTTCGAGATCCGGGCCGGCGCCTGGGACCACCGCGCCTCCGCCTACCGCTTCATCGACAGCCTGACCGAGGGCGCGAAGATCGAGATCGTCGTCCGCGATCACGGCGGCCAGGCGCGCCCCGATCGCACGCTCTTCGTCGGCCACCTGACCGCGCTCGAGCTCGAGATCGCCGGCGGCCGCGCCCCGGTCGTCCGCCTCCGCGGCTACGACGCGCGCCACCTGCTGATGCGCGCGCGCCGGACCCGGACCTTCCAGGACTGCACCGACAGCGACGCCGCGCGCAAGATCGCCCGCGAGCTCGGCGTCTCGCTCTCGGGCCCCGACTCGCGGGTCCGGCACCCCTTCCTCTTCCAGGCCGATCAGACCGACTACGACTTCATCCTCCAGCGCGGCGCCGCGATCGGCTTCGAGCTGGTCGCGTCCGGCGACGGCCTCGCCTTCCGGCCGCCCCCGCTGGGGGGCGGCGCCAGCGTCGTCCTCGACGCGCGCGAGCAGGTCGCCGAGCTGAGCGCCGCGATCTCGATCAAGTCGCAGGTCGACGCCGCCGCCGTGCGCGGCTGGGACGTGAAGAAGAAGGAGCCGTTCGTCGGCCGGACCGGCGGCGACGACCCGCCCGCGTTCGGCGGCCGCGTCACCGGCCCGGCGCGGGCCAGGAACGCCTTCGGCGCCGCCGCGACCGACCTCTGCGACGTCCCGGTCGCCACGCTCGCCGAGGCCGAGCAGCGGGCCAAGGCCGCGCTGCGGGAGCTCGCCTTCTCGCACATCACCGCGCGGGTCGTCGCCGACGGCGATCCGGCGCTCGTCGCCGGCGGCGTCGTCGCGCTCGCGGGCGCCGGCGCGCGCCTCGGCGGCAACTATTACACCGCCGCCGCGACCCACGAGTTCGACCTGACCCGGCACACCTACCGCACCTGCCTCACGCTCCGGAGGATCGCCTCATGATCGATCACGACCCGCCCGGCTCCGGCCAGCGCTTCTTCGGCGTCGTCGTCGGCATCGTCACCGACAACCAGGATCCCGACGGCCTCGGTCGCGTGCGCGTCCGCTTCCCCTGGCTGTCCGGCGAGCACACCTCCGACTGGGCGCGGATCGCCGCGCCGATGGCCGGCCCGTCGCGCGGCGCCTACTTCCTGCCCGAGGTCGAGGACGAGGTGCTCGTCGCCTTCGAGCGCGGCCGCCCCGAGTTCGCCTACGTGCTCGGCGCCCTGTGGAACGGCAAGGACAGGCCGCCGGTCGCCGCCGACAAGGGCAAGGACCAGCGGATCCTCCGCTCGCGCAGCGGCCTGCAGATCACCCTCGACGACACCGCCGGCGGCGAGAAGCTCGAGCTGCGCGACAAGGACGGCAAGAACCAGCTCGTGATCGACGTCGCCGCCGGCACGATCACGATCCAGTCCGACGCCGAGCTCCGGATCCTGACCAAGAAGAAGCTGACCCTCGGGACAGCCGACGCCGACCTCGCGGTCGAGTGCAAGAACTTCACCGTCACCTGCAGCAAGCTCGACGTCAACGGCGGCGCGCTGGAGGTCAAGTAGCATGTCGCAGGACTTCCTCGGCGCCGGCTTCTCGTTCCCGATCGCGCTCGACGCGGACGGCCGGATCGTGCTCGTCCGCGAGGAGGACGCGATCCGTCGCTCGCTCTGGCTGATCCTCTCGACCGCGCTCGGCGAGCGGGCGATGCGGCCCGACTACGGCTGCGGCCTGTCGGACTTCGTGTTCGCCGCCCCGAGCGCCGAGCTGCTCGGCCGCCTCGCGCACGCCGTCGAGCGGGCCGTGATCCAGTGGGAGCCGCGCGTCGCGCTCGAGAGCGTCGACGTCCGCCTCGACCCGTCCGACGCCGCGCGCGTGCTCGTCGACCTGAACGTCCAGATCCTCGCGCGCAGCTCGAGCCTCAACCTCGTCTACCCCTTCTACCTCGGAGATCCGCAAGGTGGCGACTGATCATCCGGCGATCGACCCGCGCGGCCCGGCCGAGCTCATCGCCGAGACCGAGGCGCTCGTCGAGCAGAACACCCCGTGGCGGCGCAGCGACGGCGACCGCCTCGACGCGATCGGCGCGCTCGTCCGCGTGTTCGCGCGCATGGCCGCCCACGCGACCGACGCCCTGCGCCGCGCCCCCGAGCGCAACTTCCTCGCCTTCCTCGAGGTCGTCGGCGCCCGCCCGCGCCCGCCGCAGGCCGCCCGCGCCCCGCTGACCTTCACCCTCGCCGACGGCACCCCGGGCGGCGTCCTCGTCCCCGCGCGCACCCGCGTCGCCGCCGCGGACGACGACGCCGTCGTGTTCGAGACGACCGCCCCGCTGTACGCCTCGGCCGTCCCGCTGCGCGCCGTGTTCGCCCGCGATCCCGCCGGCGATCGCCACGCCGATCTCACCGCCCTGCTCGATCCGCAGCACCAGGCCCCGCGCAGCCTGTTCGCCGGCGATCGCCCGCTCCCACACGCGCTCCACCTCGGCGGCGGCCCGGCGTTCGCCCTGCCCGGCCTGCGCACGATCACCGTCGAGCTCGACCTCGTCGGCCGATCCGCCGCCGCCGTCGCCGCGCTCCCGCTCGCCTGGTCCTGCAACGACGGCAGCGGCTGGCGCCCGCTCGCCGCCCAGCTCGCCGTCTCCGCCGTCCCCGGCGCGATCCGGCTGCAGGCGACGCTGACCGACCCGCCCGCGCTCGCGCCCGTCGACGTCGCCGGCCGCAGCGATCGCTGGCTGCGCCTCGATCTCCGCGCCGACCGCCTGCCGCAGTGGTGGAAGGACCACGTCGCCCAGGGTTCGCCGCTCCCCGCGGCGATGCTCGCCACCCTCCCGCAGCTGCGCCGGGTGAGGATCGCCGCCCTCGCGCGCCTCGGCCCGGCCGCGCCGCGCCGCGCCGCCCTCGGCTCCGCCGACCTCGACCTGTCCAAAGATCTCTATCCCTTCGGCCAGCTCCCCGCGTACGGCGACGTCCTGCACCTCGACCCCTGCGCCCCCGAGGCGCTGCTCGCCGGCGCGCAGGTGACGATCGCCGTCACGCCGGCCCCGGCCCCGCCGGTCGCCCCGAAGCGCGGCGATCGGCTCGAGCTGACCTGGGAGGTCCACACCGCGCGCGGCTGGCAGCGGGTCGGCCGCAGCACCCCGGCCGGCCCCGTCGGCGAGGCCGACGCCGGCTTCACCGACACCACGAACGCGCTGACCGCCGCCGGCGCCGTCGCCTTCCGCCTGCCCGACGTCCCGCGGCCCGGCCCCGGCGAGGCCGGCGGCGCGTGGGTCCGCGCCTGGATCTCCGCCGGCGACTACGGCGAGCTGACCCGCGTCGACGCGAGCAAGACCCCGCCGGCGCTGCTGCCCGCGACGATCGCCCCGCCGGTGCTGCGCGGGCTGACCGTCACGCTCGACCTCGCCGCCGCCGCCGAGCCGCCGACCCGCGCGCTCGCGCTCGACGACTTCGCCGCCCGCGACCTCGGGCCCGCGCTCGCCGGCGAGCAGCCGGCGCCGCTGTTCGTCGCCAGCGCCGACGCGGCGCCGACGCTGTACCTCGGGTTCTCCGGGTCGATCGGACAGGTCCCGTACACCCTGTACTTCGACACCTGTCCGCTCGATCCGGAGGACGCCGCCAGCCCCGAGCCCGACGATCCGCCGCGGCTGGTCTGGGAGTACCGCGGCGCGGCCGGCTGGCGCGCGCTCCCGGTCGAGGACGACACCGGCGGCTTCACCCGACCGGGCCTCGTGCGCTGGTCCGCCCCGCCCGACCACGCCGCCTCGCTCGAGTTCGACGTCGCGGCCCACTGGATCCGCGTCCGCCACGCCCGCGGCGCCTTCCGCGGCCCGCCGCGCGCCGCCCTGATCGCCGCGAACACCGTGTGGGCCCGCCACGCCCTGTCGATCGCCGGCGAGATCCTCGGCTCCGGCGTCGGCGGCGTCCCGCAGCGGTTCACCGCCGCGCACCGCCCCGTGCTCGCCGGCGAGGTCGTCGACATCCGCGAGCGCGCCGGCCTCTCGCACGCCGAGGCGCTCGCCCACGCCGCCCCGCTCGGCGACGCCGCCGCGGTCGTCGACGACGGCCCCTTCGGCCACGCCGTGTGGGTCCGCTGGCGCCGCGTCGACGACTTCCGCGGCTCCGGCCCCGACGACCGCCACTACGTCCTCGACCCCGCGAGCGGCGAGCTCCGCTTCGGCGACGGCGTCCGCGGCCGCGCGGTCCCGCCGGGTCGCGGCAACGTCCGCATGTCCTACGAGACAGGTGGCGGCGCCGCCGGCGACGTCCCCGCCGGCGCGCTCACCCAGCTCGGCTCGAGCGTCGCCTACGTCGCCGCCGTCACCAACCTCCGGCCCGCGCTCGGCGGCGCCGACGCGGAGGGCCCGGCCGAGTTCGCCGCGCGCAGCCCCGCCGTCCTGCGCCACCGCGGGCGGGCCGTCGCCGCCGCCGACTTCGAGGACCTCGCGCGCGAGGCCTCGCCCGACGTCGCCCGCGTGCTCGCGCTCGCGCCGCGCTGCGACCCCGGCACCGCCGCGCTCGACCTCTCGGACATGCTCGAAGGACCCGGTCCCTCGGGACAGCGGATCCGGCTCCCGCAGATCCCCGCCGCCGTCGCCGCCGCGGCCGCGCGCGCCGGCCGGATCCGCCTGCTCGTCGTCCCGCGCGGCCGCGAGGCCCGCCCGACCCCGTCGGCCGGCCTGCTCGCGCACCTCGGCGCCTACCTGCGGGCCCGCGCCGCCGCCGGCGTCCGCGTCGACGTCACCGGCCCCCGCTGGGTCGAGGTCCGCGTCGCCGCGCGCCTGGTCGCGACGTCGCACGCCGGCGCGATCGGCCTCGTCGAGGCCGCCCGGGCCGCCGTCGACCGCTTCCTCCACCCGCTGCACGGCGGCATCGACGGCCGCGGCTGGCCCTTCGGGCGGGTCCCGCGGCGCTCCGACGTCAACCGGATCCTCGCCGCCGTCCCCGGCGTCGACCACGTCCGCGGCCTCGCGGTCACCTGCGCCCCGCCGCCGCCCCCGCTCGACGACGCCCTCAGCGACGACGAGCTCGCCGACCTCGCCAGCCTGATGGTGTTCGCCGGCCCGCACACGCTCGCGCTCGCGGGCGTCGCCGGGGAGGTCCTCCCGTGACCGAGCAGCGCGCCCTCGACTTCGAAGCCCTGGTCGCGGCCGCCCGCGCCCAGATCCCTGGTTACTGCCCCGAGTGGACCGACCACAACCCCTCGGATCCCGGCATCACCCTCGTCGAGCTCGCCGCCTCGTTCGTCGAGATGCTGCTGTTCCAGGCCGAGCAGGTGACCGACGCGAGCCGGCTCGCCTTCCTCCGCCTGCTCGAAGGGCCAGCCTACGAATTGCCGGCGGGCGAGGACCTCGGGCGCGCGCTCGACGTCGCCGTCTGTCGCCTGCGCGAGGTCTACCGCGCCGTCACGCCCGACGACTACGCGCTGCTGATCCGCGAGCAGTGGCCGGCGACCCCGGCCGCGCTCGCGCTCGGCCCTGCTGGCCGCGTCGCCCGGCTCCACGTCCTCCCCGAGCGCGACCTGACCCGCGACGACGAGACCGCCCCGGCGCCCGGCCACGTCAGCGTCGTCGTCCTCCCGCCCGGCGACGGCCGGCGCCTCGATCCGCCGCTCGCCTTGCTCGCCGGTCTCCACGCCTTCCTCGAGCAGCGCCGCCTCCTGACCGTCCAGACCCACGTCGTCGGCCCGACCTACGTCCGCCTCGGCGTCACCGCCCGCGTCTACGCCGACGACGACATCGACGAGCCCGTGCTGGACGCCCGCGTCCGCGCCGCGCTCGCCGAGCTGTTCGCCCCGCACGCCTGGCCGTTCGGCCGGCCCGCCTTCGCCTCCGAGGTGCTCGCCCGGCTCGACGCCGTCCCCGGCGTCGACTTCATCGAGCACCTCGCGCTCGTCCCCGCCGATCCGGCGCGGGCGATCCTCGACGGCCCCGACACGATCGGCGTCCGCCTCGCCGCCCACGAGCTCTTCGACCTCGATCCCGCGCTCGTCCAGCTGACCGTCTTCGCGCGCGCCGGAGGCACATGGATCCCGTACTCCCCCTGACGAGCTACCTCGATCACGTCCCCGCGATCCTGCGCGAGGATCCGATCCTCGTCGGCATCGTCCGCGCCTTCGAGGCGATCCTCGGCGGCGCCGGGGCCGTCCGCGGCCCGCGGCCCGGCGTCGAGCAGCAGCTCGTCACGCTGCACCGCCACTTCACCCCCGGCCCCGGCCAGCCCGCCGAGGGCCGCGCCCCCGACGAGTTCCTGCCGTGGCTCGCCAAGTGGGTCGCGCTCGGCCTGCGCGACGACTGGGACGGCGAGACCCGCCGCCGCTTCATCGCCAACGCGCTGCCGCTCTACCGCATGCGCGGGACCCGGGCCGGCCTCCTCGCCGCGATCGAGCTCTACCTCGGCCTCCCCGGCGCCGTCACGATCTACGAGTTCGAGGCGCCGGCGCACTTCTTCCAGGTCGAGGTCGAGCAGCGGACCAGCGACCCGTACCAGCTCGCGCGCACCGACCGGATCGTCCGCGCGATCGTCGACCAGGACAAGCCGGCGCACACGGTCTACGGCCTCAAGATCAGCTTCCCGACCATGAAGATCGACGACGCCCCCGAGCTCCCCGGCGAGGGCATCTACGTCGGCGTCAACACGATCCTCGGCACCCGCACCTTCACGCGCTGAGCCGCGAGGAGTCCCCCATGGCCAGAGAGACCCAGTACAGCCTGTACCCCGACGTCGCCCTCGACTCGCGGGTCCGCCACTTCGACGGGCAGTTCCTCGGCAGCCAGGACTTCGTCGACGAGCAGCGCTACCACGTCGACCGCCTGCGGCGCGCCGTCCACCACCTGCGGATCGCCGGCATCACCGCCGGCCTCACCGTCGCCCCTGACGGCCCGCTGCGCGTCACGATCGCCCCCGGCACCGCCGTCGACGCCTCCGGCCGCCAGCTCGTCGTCGTCGCCGCCCGCGGCTTCGCCCTGCCCGCCGACCTCGTGCGCCCCGGCGCCTACGTGCTCGCGCTGCGCTACGCCGAGGTCAGCGAACGCACGCTCGGCGGCCGCGAGGGCGAGCCCGGCACCCGCGGCGACACCCGCTTCCGCGAGGAGCCCGCGCCGGTGCTCCACGGCGAGGCCGCCGTGCTGCCCGCCGGCGACGTCGCGCTCGCCCACCTCGCCGTCGCCGCCGACGGCGCCGTCACCGTCACCACCCCGCCCGCGCTGCGCCGCTACAGCGGATTGCGCCTACCTGGCCCCGGGGACAGCGGCCCACAGCTCACCACCGGCGGCGACGCCGACCCCGCGCGCCTGATCCTCGCCGGCGCCCTGACCGTCCGCCGCGACCTGTTCGTCGAGGGCACGATCGCGAGCTTCGGCGTCCACGTCCACGTCCAGTCGTTCAAGCTCGGCGGCGCGACCGATCGCTTCTACCCGGTCGTCTTCGAGGATCGCGGGTGGAACGACGGCGCCTTGACGCTCGAGATCACGCGCCCGAACACCCACGTCGACGGCGACTGGTCTGGCTCGCTGATGGCCCGCTTCCGCGTCCACCCGACCGCCTGGGGCCACGGCAGCCACTTCGACGAGGTCGAGATCTTCCAGGACAGGCGCCGGTTCATCGCCCGCTACCTCGTGCCGTTCCGCGGCCGCGACCTGATCGTCTGGCTGCGCGGCGGCTTCACCTACTTCTGGCGCGCCGGCCAGGCCGCCGCGCTCGTCCATGGCGAGGCCGCCGAGGTGAACCGCCACGCGGAGGTCTACCCGGTGCTCGCGGCGATCGAGCCGCAGCTCGACCGGGATCGCCTGAGGATCGGGCCCGCCCACGAGTCGACCTTCGTGCGCAGCCTGCTCGGCATCGGCGCGCCCCCGCAGGACCTCCTCCACCTCGCCGCGGGCGGCAGCCTCGCCCTGCGGATCCAGGCCGGCGGCCCGAACGACGACGGCCTGATCCGGTTCTTCCACGGCGATCAGGACTCGCAGTCGATCCGCGCCCGGCCGGACCGCCTCATCCTCAGCGACGTGGTCCACGTCCAGCGCGGGGTCGGTCGCGTCGGCCTCAACACCCCGGCGCCGATCCAGACCCTCGACGTCCGCGGCGGGATCCACGTCGAGCACGGCGTGATCCAGCGCGGCGGCCCGACCATCCTGGGCACCATGGACCTCGGCCTCTACTCGCAGGTCCCGAACCACTGGGTCCGCTACGTCACCACCGGCAGCCGGCACGCCTTCTTCAACGACGGCGGGGTCGGCACCGTCGCCGACATGACGATCGCCGCGACCGGCGTCACCGTCCGCAACCGCCTCGACGTCACCGGCGACATCACCTACACCGGCAGGCTCGGCCAGCTCGACGTCGCCGAGCAGTTCACCGCGACGATCCGCGCCGCCGATCTCCGGTTCGGCCACAGCACGCGCAGCAACCGGCTCGGCCGCGCCCTCGTCGACGACACCGGCGCCCTCGTCGTCAACTGCGGCGGCGACTGGCCGACCGTCCAGATCCACTCGACCCTGTCCACGACCGGCCTCGTGCGCGCCCCGGACATCGAGTGGGGCAACGCCCACTCGCGCACGCAGACGCGCGACAACCCCGGCCTGCGCGGCGACGCCGGCGCGCGCAGCGGCTTCTTCGAGACCATCGCCGCCTCGCCGGCCAACAACTATCCGCCCGGCGCGCAGGGCCACTGGCACCTGCTCGACGTCCGCCACAGCAACCCGGGCAACAACTTCGCGCTGCAGCTCGCCGGCTCGTTCCACGACCAGCGCCTGTGGTTCCGCAAGACCAACGACAGCCCCGCGACGCCGTGGCGGCGCGTCCTGACGACCGACGACCTCGGCGTCACGCTCGCGGGCCGGGTCGGCCTCGGCGCCGGCCTGACCGGCACGAGCGCCGCCCCGCGGGCCGCCCTCGACGTCGCCCAGGTCCCGCGCACCGGCACCCACCCGACCGACGTCAAGGGCCTCTACGTCACCGGCGAACTCGCGCCGGCCAGCGACGGCGTCGAGTTCCGCCACACCAACGGCACCCAGGGCGTCGGCATCGGCCACTGCGGCATCTACGCGACCGGCAGCAACCTCAACCAGCCGCTCCTGCTCGTGCCGCGCGGGACCAGCGGCGTCGGCATCGGCCCCGGCGTGTTCGAGCCCGCCGGCAAGCTCGAGGTGCGGGTCGACAACGCCGCCCCCGGCTGGGACCGCCTCGTCGTCAACACCACGACCCTGTGGAACGGCGTCCACGGCATGGTCACGATCGGCGCCGGGGGGGCCGGCGGTCTCGTCCTCTTCAACCCGCATGTCGGATGGGACCCCGGCGAGAAGCGGGCGAGCATCCGCTACGCGCACACCGACGGCGACATCAGCAAGACCTGGTGGGACGTCGGCGCCCGCTCGGACGGCGCGTTCAGCTTCCTCCCCAGCGGCGGCGCGGCGGCGCTGCGGATCGATCCCGGCGGCGACGCGACCTTCACCCGCAGGCTGACCGTCCTCGGCGAGATCGAGTGGGGCAACAACAACCAGCGCACCCAGAGCCGCGACAACCCCGGCCTGCGTGGCGACGCCGGCGCGCGCAGCGGCTTCTTCGAGACCATCGCCGCCTCGCCGGCCAACAACTATCCGCCCGGCGCGCAGGGCCACTGGCACCTGCTCGACGTCCGCCACAGCAACCCGGGCAACAACTTCGCGCTGCAGCTCGCCGGCTCGTTCTACGACCAGCGCCTGTGGTTCCGCAAGACCAACAACGACCCCGCGGCCGCGTGGCGGCGCGTGCTGACGACCGACGACATCGACGTCTCGCCCGACCCCAGCCCGCGCAGCACCGCCCCGCTCGACCGCCAGCTCGTCTACCGCCACATCCTCGACCCGAGCAACCTCGTCCCCGATCACACCTTCCTCGACAGCAACGGCGCCAACTGGCACGCCCTCGCGAAGGCGTCGATCAACCCGTTCCGCGCCGAGGTCGGCTACCCGCAGAGCCCCCCGGCGCCCGGCTATCACCGCTACTTCCGGCTCGTCGGCATCGTCCAGGACAACTGGGCGCGCCCGGCCAACACCGCCGAGGACGATTACTGCATCGAATTCGGCTTCATCCCGCATTCGGTGCCGAACATCCCCGACACCCGGCACTGGAGCGTCCCGCCGACGATCCTGTTCAGCCTCCCCGGCGCCCCCGACTGGATCGGCTCGGGCGCCAACGGCGGCGCCCGCCACGTCGCCTCGCGGCCCCAGCGGGACACCGGCCCGCTCCTCAAGTTCGCGCACCCGTGGGGCTGGTGGAAGGGCCGGGTCCGCTGGGGCCGCACCGAGCCCTTCCCCGACGGCCGGAACACCTGGCTCCGCTGGATGGAGTTCCAGGTGTGGGACGTCCGGACCGACACCCCCGACGTGATGCCCGCCCTGCCCCTGGTCTGAGGATCGAGCGATGGCCGACCCGATCGTCGTCACCGGCGACTTCGCCGTCTTCCCGACCTCCTGCGGCGGCGCCACGCTGCCGCCGATGCGCGCCCCGATGGTCGGCACCGGCCGCGGCGCGGTGCTCGGCAAGCGCGTCTGCGTCGACGGCGACGAGCGCAAGATCCTGATCTCCGGCGTCTCCTACACGACCGCAACGCACACGATCCCCGGCGTCGGCGCCCTGATGATCCAGCAGCTCGCCCCGGCGCAGAAGTCGAAGAAGACGAAGTCCGGCGGCAAGCCGGTGCTCATCGCCACGGGCAAGTTCACCGTCAAGTTCCTGGTCATGGCGCCCGCGCAGCAGCCCGCCGCCCCGAACCCGATCCCGGACACGATGCTCCAGTACATCGGTCAGGGCGAGTTCGAGACCAGCAACAAGCGGTCGAACCTCGGCGGCTGACCCTCGGGACAGCCGCGCACTGCCGCCGGCTCACGCGGGCTTGAGGCGGTCCGACACCTCGCGCAGGAACTTCGCATGGGTCAGCTCGTCGGAGCCGAGCAAGTCGGTCGCCGAGAACCCGCCCCACGCCTTGTGCATGAGCATGGTCCGGACCGAGGGGACGTTGCGGAACTCCCACAGCCGCTCGGTGACCGCCTCGCGCCTCGCCTTCTTCCGCCTGCGCTCGATCCAGGCGATGAAGGTCCCGAGCAGGCCGCACAGGCCCGCGACCGCGAGCGCGGGCGAGGCCCAGCCGAACGACGCGAGGGTCGCCGCGCCGAACGCGACGATCGCCGCGTCGATGAGCGCCCGCGCGAGGTGCATCCCGGCGCACTCGTAGTTCTCGTCGCGCGCGAACTCGAGGGCCTCCTGCACCGGCTCGAATTCTGCCGCGATGAACGCCTTCTTGGCGACGGCGTAGCGCTGCGCGGCACACACCATCGCGCCGAGGTTGCCGGCCATCCCCAGGCCGGCCAGCGCGATGCCCAGCGGGCCGAGGACGCTCGCGGCCGTCTCGAAGCTCTCGCTGTATTCGCTCGTCTTGATCAGCGCCCCGACGGCCGCCGAGCTGTCGACGGAGTCGAAGGCGAGCGCGATCTTGTCCCAGACGCCCGCGAGCACCCCGCCGAAGTCCTTCTTCGCCTTCTGCGGGTCGGTCTTCTGCGCCGCGTTCTCGGCGACGAGCAGGCGCTCCGCGGTCTCGCCGAAGCGGACCGCGCCGTAGGCCATCGGCACGAGCGCATCGAGCAGCATGCTGCTGATGTAGAGCCGTGACAGCCCGAACTGGTCCACGCACTTGTTCGCGTACACGTTCACGACCTCCCGCACATCGGCGGGTCCCAGCACGACCTTGGTCGGATTCTTCGCCCACGCCTCGAGCAAGTCCCGCAGCACGTCGACGTTCTCGGCGCTCGCGTCGTGCTCCGCCCCGTTCAACGTGTACAGCTGCGCGACCGCGACGGGCGCCGCGGCGCGGGCCGGCGCGCGCCTCGTCGGTCCATTCGCCGCCCGCTCGAGCTGCGGATCGGTGTTGACCGCGATCCCGGCGACCACCCCGGTCACCGGCACCTCGCCGCGGCGCTGCTGGCCGACGTGGCCGAGCTCGTGGCGCAGCACCGGGAACCCGCGGACGACGTCGCGTCCGAGCGCGCCCGGGGCGAAGTGGACGTGCTCCCCGCGGGTGAACGCCGGGGTCCCCAGCGCGACCGCCTCGGCCGAATCGGGGTGGACGCGGACGTCGGCGAAGCTCTCGCCGTGGGTCGCCTCGGCCGCCCTTCGGACCGCCGCGGGCACCGTCCCGCCCGCGTTGCGGACCGCGTGGCCGACGATCCGGTTGCCGAGGCTGCGCTGCAGCGCGTGCGCCTGATCGCCGCGCTGCGCCGGCGCCCCGCGGCGGACCGGCGTCGACGTCTCGCGCTCGCGGGTCGACTGAATCCGAGCTCTCATCGGCGTCCACGATACTCGATCCGCCGCGCCGTTTGCCTGCGACGGCCCGACGTTCACCCGTCGGCGCCCGCCCCCGATCGCCCGCGAGGGCGCGGATCCGCCGACGCGACACCGCGAGCGGATCGCGAGCGCGCGCACCCGGGCTCGCCGCCGACGCGAGCGCGCGCCTACAGCCCGGCGAACTGGCCGGCGTCGACGACCTTGCCGAGCTTCTGGAACTCGCGGCGGGTCGCGGCGACCAGGTGGCGCGCGCCGAGCGGCGCGTCGTCGGCGGCGGCGAGGAACGCCGCGGCGACGGCGATGTTGCGGATGTTGCCGCCGGCGATCTGGAAGCGCTCGGCGAACTTGGCGAGGTCGAGGTCCGGCTCGCGCGGCAGCTCGGGCGGCAGCACGCGGCGCCAGATCTGCAGGCGCTCGGCGGCCTCGGGCAGCGGGAAGTCGACGCAGAAGTGCATCCGGCGCAGGAACGCCTCGTCCATGTTGCGGCGGAAGTTCGACGCGAGGATCACCACGCCGTCGTAGCTGTCGAGCCGCTGCAGCAGGTAGCTCGTCTCGATGTTGGCGTAGCGATCGTGCGCGTCGCGGACCTCGGTGCGCTTGCCGAACAGCGCGTCGGCCTCGTCGAAGAACAGCAGCGCGCTCGCGGCCTCGGCCTCGTCGAACAGCCGCGCGAGGTGCTTCTCCGTCTCGCCGATGTACTTGCTGACGACCGCCGACAGGTCGATCTGGTAGGCCTCGACCCCGAGCTTGCCGGCGACCAGGCCGGCGGCGAGCGTCTTGCCGGTCCCCGAGGCGCCGGAGAACAGCGCGATCAGCCCGCGCCCGCCGGCGAGCCCGCCGCGGAAGCCCCAGGCGTCGAGCACCTTCTCGCGGTGGACCGCGTGGCGGACCAGCTCGTGCAACATGTCCTTGCGGTCCGGCGCGAGCACGAGGTCGTCCCACCGCAGGCGCGGCGGCAGCGGGCGCGCGAGCGGGCCGAGCACGTGCGACGCGCGGCGGCGCAGCGCCGCGTCGATCGCCCCGCGGGTCAGCGCCGGTCCGGCCTGGCGGACCGCGGCCGCGACGACGTCGGCGATCGCCCCGCCCGCGAGGTTGTACGCGGCGACCAGCGCCGACAGCTCCTCGGGCGCCAGCGTCGCGCCGCGCCGGGCCAGCGCGGCGGTCCACAGCGCCCGCCGCTCCGGCAGCGTCGGCCGGTCCCAGCGGACCGCGAGCAGCTCGCCGCGGGTCGCGCTGGCGCCCGGCTCCCACGCGGCGGCCCCGAGCAGCGCCGCGCGGACCGCCGGGCCCTCGTCGGGGTAGCTGGCCCGAAGGACAGCCACGCGGCGCTCCTCCGGCAGCGCGTCGAGCTCGTCCCACACCACGACCAGGCCGCCGAGCAGCGCCTCGCGGCGGATCAGCTCGAGCGCCCGCGCGAACCGCTCGGGCCCCTCGCGCTGCAGCGCCGCGAGGTCGACGCGCAGCGCGGCGGCGCCGAGGCGGGCGCACAGCCGCAGCACCGCCGCGGCCCGGCCGACCCCGGCGGGGCCGTGGAGGTAGATGCCCCGGAGGTCCTGTCCCGAGAGCCAGGCCTCGCCGAGCTCGTCGAGCGCGCGCGCCACCGCCGGCGGCGCGACGATCGGCGGGTCGTCCGCCGCCGGGGCGACGCGCCGGCACACGTCCGACAGCCGCGGGTCGATCGCGTCGCCGCCGTGCAGGAAGTCGACGACCCGCGCGTCGACCACGAGCGGCGCGGCGAGCAGCGTCGTCGGCCCGTCCTCGCGGCGCAGCAGGCCCTCGCGCACGAGCACGCCGCCGGGCCCGAGCGCGCGGCGCAGCGCCGCGTGGTCCGCGTCGTCGCGGGCGAGCACGCGGAGGGCCAGCTCGGCGCTGGCGCGGCGCTGCGTCAGATCGTCGTGCAGGTAGCCGAACAGCCGCTCGAACCGCGGGTCGAGCTCGGGGGCCAGCGCGAGCAGCAGCGCGTCGCGCTCGCGCCGGCCGAGGCCGAACCGCCGCGCCAGCGCGACCAGCCGCGGCGCGTCGCCGGCGTCCGCGACCCGCCCGGCGATCGCCGCCGCGAGCCGGTCCGCCTCGCGCAGCGCCGCCTCCGCAGCGGGCGAGCGCGACGGCGTCCCGAGCCGCAGCGGGCGCGACAGGTGCCAGTCGATCTCCTCGTCGAGGATCGCCGCCGGCGACGCGTCGCGGCTCGGCACGAACGATCGCCGAAACTCGTCGATCGCCGCGTGCAGCAGCAAGAGCAGCCGCGCGAGCTCCTCGGCGAGGTGCGCCAGGCTGTCGCCGTAGGGCACGCGAGAGTGTAGGCCGCGCCGGCGAGCCGCCGCAATCGCGTCGCCGCGGTCGCGACCGCGCACGGCCGCGCGCGGGCTAGAATGAGGCGGTGTCGGCGGCCGCCCCGAACCATCCCATCCGCGCCCTCAGCTTCGACCTCGACGACACGCTGTGGCCGATCGCGCCGGTGATCGAGCGCGCCGAGGCCGAGCTCGACGCCTGGCTGCGGGCCCACTGCCCCGACGTCGGCCCCGCGTGCTCGAGCGCCGCGCTGCGCCACGCGCGGATCCGCCTCGCCGCCGAGCGCCCCGAGCTGGCCCACGACCACGCCGCCTTGCGGCGCCTGACGCTCGCGCATGCGCTCGCCCCGCACGGGTACGGCGCCGACCTCGTCGAGCGCGCCTACGCGATCTTCGACGCCGCGCGCCACGAGGTCGAGCTGTTCGCCGACGCCCGCGCCGCGCTCGAGCGCTGCGCGGCCCGCTATCCGCTCGCGGCGGTCACCAACGGCACCGCCGACGTCGCGCGGCTCGGCCTCGCCGGCCTGTTCGCGGCGCACGTCAACGCGATCCACGCCGGCGCCCCGAAGCCCGCCCCGGCGATCTTCCGCCGCGCCGCCGAGGCGCTCGGGGTCCCGTGCGCCGCGATCGTCCACATCGGCGACGACCCGATCGGCGACGTCGCGGGCGCCCGCGCGTGCGGCATGCGGACGATCTGGCTCAACCGATTCGCCCGCGGCTGGCCGCTCGCCGACCTCGCCCCCGACCTCGAGATCGCCACGCTCGCCGACCTCGACGACGCGCTCGCGCTGCTCGATCGCTGACGCGACGGCACGGCACTAGTGCCGTGCCCAGGGCCTAACGACACCACCTCGCTTGGTCTCATCGCCGCTGGCTTCGTTGGCGAAACTCGTAGTACGGTCCAGTACAACTTCGTTTCGCCGCCTCGCCAGCGACGATGATCCCGGCGCGAGGCGGCGCCGTTAGACCCTGGGCACGGCACTAGCGGCGGTCCTTCGCGTCCGATCGGCGGGTCTGCTTCGCGCACTCGGGGCACCACGACCCGCGGTACTTCACGTTGCCGGGCATCGCCCACCAGCGGTGACCCGCCGCGCACTCCCACAGCAGCTTGCTGTCGACGTTGACGTACTCGGTCGACAGGCACCGCCCGCCGCGCTCCGCCGCCAGCTCGCGCATCGCGTCGATGCCGAGGCGCTGGCACTCCTGGCACCACCGGCGGCCGGTCGCGATCCACGCCGCCGACGACATCCACTCGTGGCCCTTCGCGCAGCGCCAGCGCAGCCGCGCCGTCGCCCGTAGCCCGCGGGTCGACACCAGCATCCCGCCCTTCTCGGCGGCGATCTTCAGCGCCTTGCCCAGGCTCCCGGCCTCGCCGCGGCACGTCGGGCACCAGCCGCCCTTCTCGACGCTGAGCAGCAGCAGGCTGAACCGGTGGCCCTTCGCGCACTCCCACGTCAGCGGCTGGCGGCTATGGCGGTACTGCCGCGACACGCAGCGTCCGCCGTGCTCGGCGGCGAGGCGGCGCAGATCCTCGATCGTCGTGCCCTTGCCGGCGCACCGCGGGCACCACCGGCCGCGCCGGACCTGCTCGCACGCGGTCTCCCACTCGTGCCCCTCGGCGCAGCGGAACTTCATCTTCTCGCGGCCCGGATGGTACTCGCGCGACAGGCACGTCCCGCCGTGCGCCGCCGCGATGTCCTGGATCTCCTTCAGCCGGTCCGGCCCGCGCAGCCGGCACTGCGAGCACCAGCGGCCGGCGAACACCTTCTCGGGCAACACGGAGAACCGGTGCCCCTCCGCGCACTCGAACTCGAGCGCGACCCGCAGGTTGACGTACTCGTCGGCCAGGCAGCGGCCCCCGTGCCCGCGGGCGATCTTGCGCAGGGCCGCGAGCCGCGCGGCGCGGTCGTTCCGCGGGATGTTGGAGGGCGCAGGGGACATCGCCGCGGCGAGTATGGCAAATTCGCGCGCCGCGCGGCAACGGGACTACGGCCCGACCGACCGGCGGAGCAGCTCGCCGGCCCCGGCGACCGCGAACAGCTCGAGCCGGCCCGTCGCGTCCTCGTATGCCTCGAGGTGGACGAAGCCCCCGCCGCCGAGCTCCTCGCGCGCTCCCCACGCGCCGCCGGTCCGGCGCACCCGCAGCGCCGCGCCCGCGCGGTCGAGGCCGTAGACCTCGTACGCGCCGGCGCTGCGGAACATAGCGACCACCGCCGTGCCCTCCGCGGGGAGCCGCGTCCACTCGCCCCAGTCGAGCCCCTGGCGCGCCTCCCTGCGGTGGTGGAGCCCGCCCTCCGCGTCGACGCACGCGACGTGGAGGCGCCCGTCGGGCCCGATGTCGGGCGAGAGCTCGGCGAACTTGTCGGCGAGGATCATCCACGGGTCCCAGCGGGTGCCGCGCTGGATCGTCCAGTCGATCGCCGGATCGGCGGCGACGCCGAACACGATCGGCTGCCCGAAGCCGTTGCGCGTCATCAGGATCCGCGTGTACCCGCCGCCGAGCAGCGACCACTCGCCCCACGCGCCCCCCGGGCGGGTCTGCTCGCTGACGTACACCTGATCGCCGGCGAGCGCGGCCGCGACGAACCTGCCGTCGTAGCGGCAGACCGCCGCGATCTGCGACGCCTCGATCCCGAGCTCGCGCGGGTAGCCCCACGCGCCGTAGGGGAAGCTCTGGCTCAGCTGCCAGCACGCGCCCTCGACGTCGACGACCACCAGCGCCAGCCGGCCGCGCTGATCCATCGCGACATCGACCCCCCGCACCCGCTCGACGACCCGCGTCCATTCGCTCCACGCCCCCGAGTGCGCCGATTGCCGCCGCTGCCACAGGCTGTCGTCGGTGCGCAGCCCGAACACCACCAGGTTGCCGTCGGCCTCGCGGGCGACCCGCAACGCCCGGCACGGGCCGCCGAACGCCTCCCACGCGGCCCCCTGCTGCGAGCTGTCCTCCGCCTCCATCGGTCGACCCTCCCGGGCCGCACTATACAGAGCGCGCGGCCCGGCGGAAGCCTCTCGTCGTCCGGCGGGCCGCCGCGCGCTCCCACGCCGCTCGCGCGCGATCGAACCGAACACGCAGCGCTCCACGACGACCCCGCGCGTGACGCCGCCGACGGAGCGCGCCGCCGCCGGGTTGCCGCGCGCGCCGCCTCGCGCATGCTCTCGTCCATGAGCCTCGCCCGCGCGCCCCGCCTCGGACTCGCCCTCGCCGGCGCGTATCGTGCTCGCGGCGCGCGGGCGTAGCACCTCGTCGCGTCCACGAGGGGCCGCCCGCGCGGGGCAGGCCCTTCGCCGCCCGGCTCGGCCTGCCCTGGGGACCCCTCGATCCCAGCAGGCCCAGCATGTTCCACGTCGACCTCGTCCCCGACCACCCCGGCTTCCACGACCGTTCGTACCGCGATCGCCGCGACCAGATCGCGCGGATCGCCGAAGCGTACACCGGCGACGGCCCGATCCCGGCCGCGCCGTACAGCGCCGCGGAGCACGCCGTGTGGCGCACCGTCATGACCGCGCTCGCCCCGCAGCACCGCCGCTTCGCCGCCCGCGAGGTCCAGACGATGCTCGCGAGGTTCCCGCTGCCCACCGGCCACATCCCGCAATTGTCGCCCGTGTCGTCGCGCCTGTGCGCCGCCTCCGGGATCCGCCTGCGGCCGGTCGCGGGCCTCGTCGGCGCGCGCGAGTTCCTGGCCGCGCTGGCCGCCGACACCTTCCTGGCGACGCAGTACATTCGCCACGCGAGCCGCCCCTGGTACACCCCGGAGCCCGACGTGATCCACGAGCTGGTCGGCCACGCGGCCACGCTCGCCGATCCGCGGATCGCCGCGCTGAGCCGGCACTTCGGCCGGGCCGCGCTGCGCGCGACCGACGACGAGCTGGCGGCGATCGAGCGCGTCTACTGGTTCACCCTCGAGTTCGGCCTCGTGCGCGACGGCGGCGAGATCAAGGCGTTCGGCGCCGGCCTGCTCTCGTCGGTCGAGGAGATCGAGCGCGCGGTGACGCGCACCGAGCACGCCGCGTGGGATCCCGCGGCGATCGCCGAGACCGACTATTCGCCGGCCGACCTGCAACCTCTTCTGTTCGTCGCGCCCGGCATCGAGGCCATGCTCCGCGACACCTCCGCCTGGCTCGGCCGGTTCGCGCCGTGATCCGCTCGCCGCTCCGGCGAGCCGCGCGGCGACGCCCGCCGGACGGCTCCGCGGCCGGAGCGGTCGCCGTGATACGCTGATCGGATGCCCACGCTCGTCCACTCGAGAGCCCCGTCCCTCCCCTCGCCGCGGATCGCCGCGGTGATCGCCGTCGCGCTGCTGCTCGGATTGCAGGGCTGCACCCAGCCGCCCGACGCCAAGGCCCCGCCGGGCAAGGAGCTGGGCCAGCAGCCGATCGAGGCCCAGCCGAAGCAGCCGGACCAGCCCGACCAGCCGCGCAAGGACCCCGATCCGCCGCCCCAGCCCGATCGCCCGCCGCTGCCGCCCCCGCCGACCTGACGGGCGCGAGCGGGCGCCGGCCGTCCCCGCGGCGTCACGCGCCGCCCGGGCCGTACGCCTCGCGGTGGACCCCGCGGACCGCGCGGCCCGACGGATCGGCCTGGGCCGCGAACGCGGCGTCCCACGCGATCGCGGTCGGCGTCGAGCAGGCGATCGACGGCCCGCCGAGGACCGTCCTCGCGGCCGCGTCGCCCGGGAACAGCTCGGCGAAGATCTGGCGATAATGGTAGGCCTCCTTCGTCGCCGGCGTCGCGTGCGGGAAGCGCTCGGCGGCGCCGGCCAGCTGCGCGTCGGACACCTCGCGCGCCGCGTGCTCCTTCAGCGCGTCGATCCACCCGTAGCCGACGCCGTCGGAGAACTGCTCCTTTTGCCGCCACAGGATCGCATCCGGCAGCGCCCCCGCGAACGCCGAGCGCAGCGCGTGCTTCTCGATCCGCCCGCCGCCGGACATCTTGTGGACCGGATCGAAGCCCATCGCCACCTCGAGGAACTCGCGGTCGAGGAACGGCACGCGCGCCTCGATCCCCCACGCCGCCATCGACTTGTTCGCGCGCAGGCAGTCGTACTTCGACAGCAGGTCGAGCTTGCGCACCGTCTCCTCGTGGAACGCGCGGGCGTCCGGGGCCTTGTGGAAATAGAGGTACCCGCCGAAGATCTCGTCCGACCCCTCGCCGGACAGCACCATCTTGATCCCCATCGCCTTGATCCGGCGCGCCATCAGGTACATCGGCGTCGACGCGCGGATCGTCGTCACGTCGAACGTCTCGACGTGGTGGATCACGTCGCGCAGCGCGTCGAGGCCCTCCTGCACGGTGAAGCGGAACGCGTGATGGACCGTCCCGAGCGCCTCCGCGGCGACCCGCGCGGCCGCGAGGTCCGGCGAGCCCGCGAGCCCGATCGCGAACGAGTGCAGGCGCGGCCACCAGGCCTCCTCGAGCCCGTCGGTCTCGACGCGGCGGCGGGCGTGCCGCGCCGCGATCGCGGCGACCAGCGACGAGTCGAGCCCGCCCGACAGCAGCACCCCGTACGGCACGTCGCACATCAATTGCCGCCGGACGGCCGCCTCGAGCGCCGCGCGCAGCTCCTGCGGATCGAGCGGCCGGCCCTGCACCGCCGCGTATTCGCGCCACCCGGGCCGGTAGTAGCGCACGATCTCGCCGCGCGCGCTGTCGAGGAAGCAGCCGGGCGGGAACTCCTCGATCGTCTCGCACACCCCGACGAGCGCCTTCATCTCCGAGGCGACGAATCGGTGGCCGGCCCGGTCGCGCCCGATGTACAGCGGCACCACCCCGATCGGATCGCGGGCGATCAGGTAGCGGCCGGCCTCGCGGTCCCACAGCACGAACGCGAAGATCCCGTTGATCTCGCCCAACCAGGTCGCCGCCTCGTCCCACCGCGCGGCCCCGAGCGCGAGCACGACCTCGCAGTCGGACGCGGTCTGGAACGGGTACTGCGGATATTCCGCCCGCAGCGCCGCGTGGTTGTACAGCTCGCCGTTGACCGCGAGCACGTGGCGGCCGTCGGCCGAGACCAGCGGCTGGGCGCCGTGTTCGACGTCGACGATCGCCAGCCGCTCGTGGGCGAGGATCGCCCGCGAGTCGGCGTACACGCCGCTCCAGTCCGGGCCGCGGTGACGCTGGCGGCGCGACAGCTCGATGGCGAGGGCGCGCAGCGCCCTGGCGTCGGTCTGGATGTCGAGGATCGAGAGGATCGAGCACATGGGGCCTCCTGGGCGGCGACGCGCGCCCGGCGGGGCCCCGAAACGACGAAGGCCCGCGCCGGAGGGCGCGGGCCGTACGCATGGGTTGATTCGCTCAAGCGCCGGTCTGCACCCTCCCGAGGGGGGCATTATTCTTGGTGCAGCCACGACGATTTCGCGGGGCGATCCGGCGCATGACGATCCAAGGATAGTCGACCGCTCCGCGGCCCGTCAACACTCCCTCGGACTGCGACCTCGGCGGCTCGCGGAGGCGCATGGACACAGCGCGCGGCGCTCGTGCCGCCGTCAGCAGTTGCCCACCGCGATCGCCGCGTGCTGCAGCAATTCCATCGCCGCGACCCACGGCTCGCCGGGCGGGAACGCGAGCAGCACGTCGAGCGCGACGGTCTTCGGGCACGCCCCGGCCCAGCTCGCCGAGCCGTTGCCCGACAGCGCCATGATCGGCTCGCTCGGGAAGCCGGCGAAATCGAGGCAGCCGGTCGCGCCTTGATGGACGAGCGCGCCCTCGACGCGCCAGCTCGCCGGCAGCGCGACGTCGTATTCGAGCGGCCCGGCGTCGACGGGGCCGACGAACGTGATCGTCGTGCAATGGTCGAGCACCGCGTCGGCCTTGCGGACGCTGATCCGCTGCGGCTCGCCGGCGATGAAGGTCGCCGCGTACTCGCCGTCCGGCGTCGGCGGCGCGCCGGTCGTGTCGGGGTCGTCCGTCATCGTCGTGACCGCCCCGGTCGCGGGTCCGGTCGTCGCGGGTCCGGTCGTCGCCGGCCCGCTCGTCGCCGGGCCGCCGGAGCTGTCCTCGGGGCCAGCCGTATCCGCCGTCGTCACCGTCGTCGTCGCGGGCGCCGTCGTCAGCGGCGGCAGGGTCAAGCTCCCCGTCGCCGCGGTCGTCTCGCGGGCGTCGCCGTCGTCGCCGCAGGCGGCCAGGGCAGCGGCCAGCCAGACCGATCGAAGGAGGTTCATGGGCGCGAGCATGCACGCGCGGCGACGCGCGTGTCGAGGGGCCTGGCGACCCCACGAACGGCTCACGCGACGATCGGCAGGCGTCGCCGCGGCCGCGTCCACCCGTCCGGCGCCGGCGGTCGCTCGTCGGCCCCGCCGCCGAGCTCGGCGAGCCCCGCCTCGCGCCAGTACAGCGTGCACGCCCCCTGGCAGAACTCCGCGTTGCTGCAGCCGCGGCAGCTCGCCGGCATCATCTGCTTCTTGCGGAAGAACCGGGCCGCCTGCGACGACCACACCTTCGCGAACCCGTCGCGCAGGATGTTGCCGAGGCTCTCGTGGTGGTCGAAGCTCGAGCACGGCAGCACGTCGCCGGCCGGGTTGACGTGCAGCAGCCCGTCGGCCGCGGCGCAGCCCTGGTTGCCGAGCCCGTGCGCCACCGTGTTGAAGATGCAGGCCGGGATCGGCGAGTACCAGATGAAGTCGACCCCGCGCCGGACCGCGCGCTCCTGGACCGCGAGGATCACCGGCCCGATCTCGCTGTAGCGGATCTGCAGCCCGTCCATCCCGTTTCGCGCCGTCCCGCACGGCAGCACGAAGTTCATCGTCAGGCGCTCGTGGCCGCGGTCGGCGATCACGTCGACGATCCGCGGCACCTCGGCGAGGTTCGAGCGGCTGATCGTCGTGTTCGTGTGGACGCGGACGCCCGCGGCGCGCAGGCGCTCGGCGCCGGCGAACAGCCGGTCAAACGCGCTCTCGCGGCGGACGATCCGGTCGTGGATCTCCGCCGTCGGCCCCTCGAGGCTCAGCTGCGCCGAGTCGAGCCCCGCGGCGACCAGCTTCTCGACCAGCGCGGGCCCGAGGTTCTGCCCGTTCGAGATGATGTTGACCTTCATCCCGAGCGCCTTCGCGTGGGCCACGAAGCGCGGCAGCCCCGGCCGGATCGTCGGCTCGCCGCCGGTGAAGGACACGCTCGGGCACTGCGCGTCGCCCCGGATCGCGTCGAGCACCCGGCACACCTCGTCGTCCGAGAGGACATGGTCCTCGGACCAGCCGTCGGGCAGCCCGGTCCGGCTGCAGCCGGCGTAGCAGAACTCGCACGACAGGTTGCAGCGGTACGTCAGCGCGATCTCGGAGATCACGGGCAGCTTGCAGAAGTCGCTCGAGAACCGCTCGTGGACCACCGCCTTGCGGCCCCTGCCCTCGCCGAGCGCGCCCCTCAGCAGGTCCTTCAGGTCGCTGAAGAAGTAGTGCAGCTCGCGGCGGCGGCGCGGCGTGTCGCCCTCGCGGCGCAGCACCTCCGCGATCCCGACCCGCTCGTCGAGCACCGCCTGCAGGATCCGGATCGCCGTCGCGTTCATCTTGTGCGGGCTGTTCGGCACCACGATCAAGAGCTCGTCGGCCGGCCGGACCATCACGTGCGGGCGCAGGTTGGTGATCAGCTCGTCGACCCACCGCAGGTCGATCGGGTGCGACTGCCCCTCGCCGAGCGACACCGCGATCGGCCCGTCGATCGGTCCGTCGATCGGCCCGTCCTCGGCCGGGCCCGCGGGGCGCGGGCGAAACCACTTGAACATGTCCATCACCGCAGCTCCTCCGTCATCCGCAGCGCCGTCTCGACGATGTCGGCGATCACCCGCGGCCCGGTGTGCCAGCCGCCGCGGTTGTCGGCGTGCTGACGCACCACCATGAAGCGCACCTGCTCGCCCGCGCCTTCCTCGTAGACCAGGTCGTGCAGCGCCGTCGTCGACGCGCGCGGCAGCCGGCCGCCCTCCTTCACCAGGATCACCGCGTAGAGGTACGGGTACATCGTCCCGCGGACGTTGTTGAGCGCGACCTGCAGCTGGATCCCGATGAACGGCCCGTCGGGGTCGCGCTTCGGCCGCAGCATCGTCCGCGTGTCGACCGGGTACTTGCCGCGCGCCCCCTCGCGCAGCGCCAGCAGCGGCACCACGTCGAAGCGATCGCCGCCGTGCTGCCGCGCCACGTCGGCGGCCGACCGCAGCGCCTCGCCCTTGAGCCGCAGCTCGCTCGGGTTCCACACCGAGCGCATGCCGCTGAACCACACCGGCGCGAGCAGCAGGACCCCGAGCCACAGGATGTCGCTGTAGCTCCAGAACAGCCCCGCGGAGCTCGCGACGAACAGCCACAAGCAGCCCAGCCCCGCCGCGAGCGTCAGCGCGCCGCGCTGGTTCGAGATGTCCCACGGGGTCGTGTCCCACGCCTCGCCGCGGCGCTCGAGCGACTCGACCTGATCGAGCCAGCTCTCCTCGGCCGGCGCCCACACCTGCTCGTGCGCCGGCGTCGCCCCGCCGGGCGCGAGCCGCTGGCTCTTGACCCACAGCAGCAGGTGCCCGAGCCCGATCACCGCGATCCCGGTCAGCAGCCACGACATCAGGAACAGCGCCCCGCCGATCAGCAGCGCCGCGATCGCGGCCGCGTAGCGCGCGCGCAGCGGCCACGACCCGACCGCGAATTGCAGGCCCGCGGCCTCCTTCGCCGAGGGCCCGAGCATCAGCGCGAGCCCCCCGAGACGCACGCCGAGTGACACGCCGAGTGGCACGCCGAGTGACACGCCGAGTGACACGCCGAATGACACGCCGAGTGGCACGCCGAGTGACACGCCGAGTGGCACGCCGAATGACACGCCGAGTGGCACGCCGAATGCTCGTAGTTGGCGACCAGATCGAGCTCGCCGTAGCTGTCGAACGCACGGTCGCCGCGGGCGAACGTGTAGGCCCGCGCGTAGCCGCTGCGCGGGATCCGGATCCACGGATCGGGCTGGCCGGCGCGCGACACCAGCCACCACGGGTACCAGCCGCCGTCGTCCCACGCCGGCACCGCGCCGTCGGCCGGCGTCGCCCCCGGGAAGCGCGCGCGGAACAGCTCGCGATAGTGCGTCCGCGTCGCCTCGAGGTCAGCGTCCCACGCCTTGCGCTGCACCGTGCCGACGATCAATTCGCCGAGCCGATCCGCGAGGTCGAGCGGCAGCGGACCTGGCGCTTCGGACAGCTGCTCCCACACGAAGCGCAGGTACGGATCGTCCGGCGCCGCGCCCGCGCGGGCGATCGCCGCGTCGTCGTCGTGCCAGCGCGCCCGCCCGCCGGCGACCAGCGCGTCGATCGCCATGCTGGCGACCGCGCCGAACGGCGCCCCGAGGACCACCATCGCCTCGATCGCCAGCAGCTCCACGATCTTGCCGGTCACGCGGAAGCTCGACACCCGGATCCGCGGCGGCTCCCAGTCGTCGCGCTCCCACAGCACGTCGGGCGCGGTGGCGAACGCCCGCGCCAGCCCCCTGTGCTTGCGCAGCGTCACGACCGTCACCAGGCCGACGAGCCCGAGCAGGCCCAGCAGCTCCGGCGCGCCGAACGGCGCGCGCATCGGCTCGTCCTGCCACGAATACGCCGGCCGCGACGGCGGCGGCTCGGGCTCCGGCGCGAACACCGGCTCGGCCACCCCCTCGAACAGCCCCGCCGGCAGGTACAGCTGCACGCGATGATCGGCGCGCGTCGGCACGTCCTCGCGGTAGAACGTCGTCCGCAGCGTCGGCCCGCCGCCGCCCTGCTGGGCCCCCTCGTACAGGATCCGGTAGCGCTCGTTGACCCACGGCTCGGTCCGCAGCCCGAGCGCGCTCGCCCCCGCGAGCTGGAGGTCGCCCGCCGGCGCCGGCACCGAGGTGAAGCCGAGGCGCAGCGTATGGTGCTGCAGCGGCTCGTCCCACTGCACCGGCGACCAGTGGAGCACGACCAGCGGATCGCCGCCGCTCGCGGTCGTGCGCGCGAACACTCCCGCGCGCGCGAAATCGACGGTGTAGGCGAACGTGTAGGTCGCCTCGCCGGGCCCGAACGAGCGCCCGCCGGCGAGCGCGATGTCCCAGCGGCCCCCGAGATCGGCGATATCGAGCGGCACGTTGCTGCCGTCGGGCAGCTCCGCGACCGCGCGCGCGCGATCCCAGCGCAGCCCGGGCACCTCGCCCTGGAAGTAGAACCCGTGCATCCCGCCGGGGCTGTACCAGCGGGTCTGGTACGTCACGTCGGCCGCCCCGCGCGCGTCGACGCGGACATCGACCTCGACCCACCGCAGATCGTTGGCCGCCCACGCCGCCGACGGCGCCGCCGACAGCGCGAGCGAGAGGACCAGCGAGCGGCGCCGAGACATCCGACGCACGCTACCGTGCGCCCGCGCAGCCCCTGCGCGCAGTTCTTGCACGCCCGCGCTTCCCCACCCACGGACGCCGACGCCGGTGATTCGCGCGATCGAGTCCACCGAATCGGGGGTCGAAGGACCCATGGTTCCGACCCCGCCGCGCCGCCGCGCCGCCGACGGCGGGGGTGTCCGGGGACGTGCCACCTGCTGGTCGCCGCGGTTGCATCTCGCCGGCCGCATCTTCGATAGCCTCTCGGTCACCCGATCGAAGGAGCCCAGCATGCACGCGCTGCGTATGTTCTGTCTGACCACGGCGTTGAGCCTCGGGTGCAAGCCCGCCACCGACCAGGCGACCATCGCCCCCGCGACCGACGTCCACGCGGCGCCCGAGCCGTCGCCCGCGCCGTCGCCCGCGCCCACGCCGACGCCCGCCCCCGCGACCGACGTCGCAGCGCCGCCCGCGTCCGCCGAATCACCACAGTCGGCGCCGACGCTCGACCCGGGCCGCGGCAAGGAGATCGGCCTCGTCTTCGAGTCCTTCCTGACCCCGCACCAGGAGGGCGACGAGGAGCAGAACACGCCGGCGACCACGCCGAAGATCTTCCGCTCGACCGCGCCGTCCTTGACCCGCGACCAGCGCGAGGCCGCCGGCCACCGCGGTCACGGCGTCATCCGCTTCACCAGGGATTACAGCCGCGCGTTCGTCGAGGTGAAGATCGAGGGCGTCGATCCGAAGTCGGTCAACATGTTCCACATCCACTGCGGCAAGCCCGGGATCCTCGGCCCGATCCTGGTCGACTTCGCGGTCGCGACCGACCTCCAGCGCGAGCTCGCCGACGGCGTGCTCTCGGTCGAGATCAAGAACGAGCACATCGTCAAGACCGCCGAGAACGGGCACGGGCTGATCGGCGCCTTCACGGCCGGCTGCATCATCCCGAGCCCGTCGCTCGGGACCGCCAAGCCGAGCAAGGTCTCGACGGTCGCCGGCATGGCCCAGCTCGCCCGCGACGGCGAGCTCTACTTCAACCTGCACACCGTCTCGCAGACCTACTTCGGCGACATCCGCGGGCAGCTCCACCGCGCCGAGCGTTAGCTCGCTCCGCCGCGTGCGCCCCCTCGCGGCGGCCAGCAAGACACGACGCCGCGGTAGCACCGAACCGCTCGCGCGCCCTCGCCCGCGCGCGTGACGACCCTCGCGGCGGCTCGCGCTGCTCCCGGGCCGCGGGCGACTTGGCGGGCGCGCGACCGCGGGTAGCTTTGCGGCGATGCGACCCTCCGTCCACCTGATCCTCGGGGCGACCGGCGCCGTCGGCGGCGCGCTGGCGCGGCTGCTGCACGGCCGCGGCGACCACGTCGTGCTGTTCGGCCGCAGCGCCGCGGCCCTCGGCGAGCTCGCCGGCGAGCTCGCCGGCGCGACCGCGGTCGAGGGCGACGCGACGCGCTCCGCCGACGTCGATCGGGCCGTCGCCGCCGCGATCGACGCGCACGGTCGGCTCGACGGCGCCGTCAATTGCGTCGGCTCCGTCCTGCTCAAGCCGGCCCACCTGACCCGCGACGACGAGCTGCTGGCGACGCTCGCCACCAACCTCCACTCGAGCTTCTGGCTGGTGCGCGCCGCCGCGAAGGCCATGCAGCCGCACGGCGGCGCGATCGTCCTCGTCTCGACCGCGGCCGCGCGGATCGGCCTCGCCAACCACGAGGCGATCGCCGCCGCCAAGGCCGGCGTCGAGGGCCTCGCGCGCGCCGCCGCGGCCACCTACGCGGCCCGCGACGTCCGTATCAACGTCGTCGCGCCCGGCCTCGTGCGCTCGAAGCTGACGGCCAGGATCACCGACAGCGAGGCCGCGCTCAAGGCCTCGCTGGCCATGCACCCGCTCGGCCGGATCGGCGAGCCCGACGACGTCGCGCGGGCGATCGCCTTCCTGCTCGCGCCCGACAACCGCTGGATCACCGGGCAGGTGCTCGGCGTCGACGGCGGCCTCGCCGATCTCAAGACCCGCGCCGGCTGATCGCCCGCGCCCGCCTCACTGCGCGCGCCGGCCCGGCGCCTCCTGCTCGGCGATCCAGGCCGCGAGCTCGCGGGCCTCCTTCTCACGCACGACGCCGGCGGCGAGGAACGTGCCGAGCACCTCGCGCATGATCGTCAGCGCGCGCTCGCTCGCCGGCGGCCAGCAGCGCCCTCGCCAGCTCGGCCTGCACGTCGGCGCGCTCGACCGCCTCGACGTCGTCGCGCGACGTCACCAGCGACGCCGCGCGGGTCGCCACCTCGACGGCCTCCCGCGTGCGACCGCGCAGCCGCAGCACCTCCGCGAGGTTCCCGAGCCCGCCGGCGAGGTCCGGGTGCTCGCGGCCGACCGCCTTCTCGAGCACCGCGAGCCCCTCGCGGTAGTCCGCCTCGGCGCCGGCGAGGTCGCCCTGTTCGAAGCGCAGCACGCCGAGGTTGATCTTGAACTTGCCGATCGTCGGGTGCTCCGGGCCCAGGCGCCGCTCGAACACCTGCAGGGCCTTCGTGTAATTCTCCGCGGCCGAATCGAAGCGCCGCTGCTCCTTAATTCGAGCGGCCCCCGGCGCCCCCGTGCGTTCGGCCCCGATCCGTTTGACTGACGAGGCGGCGCCCCACGGCGGTGACGCGGCGCAGCGCCTCGCCCCCGATCGTTCAGGGCGGTGAATTGAAACGGCGGGTCGCTCTACCTGAGTGGCATGACGCTCGGGAAGTCGATCCGCTCCTCGCTCACCACCTACGTCACCGCGCTCGCGCTCGCGGCGCTCAGTTGCCTGTCTGTCGCTTGCGTCGACGACGGCGCGGATGTCCCCGAGTCGACCGACGCCGCGCTCGCGCTCGAGCATGGGGGACAGTTGATGTTCTTTGTCGACGAGGACGGCGAGGTGTCGATCCTCGAGGCGGCGCCGACCCCTCGCGGGCTCGGCCTGATCCGGGCGATGAACGAAGCGGGGCGGACCCCGGCCGAGCTGTGGATCAGCATCGGGGGCGACGAGGCGATCCCAGGGTTCCTGCTCGATCACCACGAGCGGGTCGCCGATCGCGCGCCGGAGCAGTTCGCCGTCGATGCCCGCGAGTTCACCGGCTTCCGCGCGATGGCGCACAGCCAGTGGGGGGGCTTCGCTGGCTACTGCGACAGCGGCTTCGCCGCCGACTTCGAGGCGCTCAACGAGGTCGAGACGACCGTCGATGTGTCGGGTTCGACCTCCACCCCGCTGTATGGCTATTCCGGGAGTAACGCCATGCAGGCGTGGATGGGGGTCTGCAACAACGCGGCGCTGAATACGGGCACCGGGACGCGGCTTCGGCTCTCGCGGTACGTCCCCGAGCTCAACACCTATACGCCGTTCCAGTGCGAGAACCCGCCGGGCGGCAGCGCCGGGTGGTGCAACTGGATCGGCGACCAGCAGGCCAAGGCCCTGCATTTCTGGACCACCAAGGCGGGCGGCTATACCCTGCGCTTCGAGGCCCTGTGGGCCGGCGGGGTCCACCACCCCTCGCTGCTGAAGGCCGGGTACACCACCACGCCGAAGATGTAGCCCGAGCGGGCCCTGTGCCCACGCCAAGAGTCCTTGAGATTCGGGTGTTGGTCACGGCTCAGGACGTGACCGCGGGCCTTGCCCGCCGCTCGAGCAGCTTGTCGACCAGCACCAGCCCGCGGCCGGGCTCGCTCCAGGGGCAGACCTCGATGCAGATCGCGCAGCCGTTGGCCTCGGCGAAGTAGGGCACGCACTTGTCGAAGTCGACGTACCAGCGCTCGACCCCGCGCACGAACTGCTTGGTCGGCGCGATCGCGTGTGGGGGGCAATTGCTCTCGCAGATCCTGCAGCTCAGGCGCGCTTGAGGGGTTCGAAGTGGGAATTCGGAGGGGAGGGCCGGTAGGAAGAGGCCGAGGGCGTCTGCGAAGGAGTGACCGAGGCACCACGGTCCTACGGTCGGGGGCTCGAGGGCGAACGCGGGTGTGTGACGAACGGGACGAATTCCTTGGAAGTCGCGTCCGGCGGGGTCACGAGGCCGCACGAGGTCGAGCGCGTCGCCCTGGGCGGCGCGCGTCCGTGAAGGAGCACGAGCTGTCCTGGCGGTGGCTGGCGCGGCGGCGCGCGGGCGCCGTGGAGCACGCGGGCGACGGCGTCAGGAGTGTCGACGACCTCGCGGATGCGCATGCGGCCGCCGCACTTGCGACAGACGGTGACGTCGACGGCGAACACGCGGGCGAGGAGGCTGGCCCAGCCGATGCGGCGCGGGGCCTTGGACTCGGGCTGGCCTTCCGGCTCGTCGCGGCCGGCGAGGTCGAGCGAGAGCTGCTGGCCGGGGAGCTCGGCGCCTGGGCCGGGGACGACGCGCGGGCGCAGGTGATGGTGGCTGGCGAGGAAGTTCGGCGGCGGGACGAGGGCGCACAGGCGGGCCAGGAACTTGCCTTTGTCCATGTCGGCGTGGGCGATGCCGCGGCGCCACGGGGCCTTGAAGTGGACGCGGACGCGGCCACCTTCGAGCGCCTGGACGGCGCCCAGGCGCGAAGGGCGGGCGCAGGATGTGCGGGTGAAGCCAGAAGGTGCCGGCGTCCTTGAGCACGAACTCGTAGGTGAACGACTCGCCCGGCTCCACCGGAGGCTGGGTGACGCCCGGGACGCCGTCCATCCTGTTGTCGAGGCGCAAGCCGTGCCAGTGGATCGACGTCGCCTGCGGGAGACGATTGACGAGCCTGACGCGGAGCCGATCACCGACGTTCGCGCGCAGCGTCGGCCCCGGCACCCTGTCATTGTAGGCCCACACATCCAGCGTCCGGCCGTCGAGGAGTGAGAGCCGGGACGGGGCCGCGACGAGCTCGTACTCGCGGGTGACGCCCGTCTCCGGCGCCACCTCCCACGTGGCCCCGGGGACAGTCGCCAGCCGCGCCCGCAGCTCCGCCAGCCCGTCCGCGGCCGCCGGGGCTGAATGTTCCTGGCGTGGCGACTCGGAGCAGGCCGCGAGCGCGAGGACGCCGAGCAGGAGGGCGCCACGCGCCACGCTCGCGCTCTGGAAGGCTCGGATGCTGAAGTTGGACATGGTGCAGCGATCGAATGCGACGGGGTGAGGGGTTGGTCCGCCGGTCGGGGAGCCGGCGGTATCGGTGTTGTCAGAGCACGGGCGGATGGGCTCGCTTCGCCGCCGCGTGCGGGATCAAGCGCCACATGCTCCGGCGCCGCACGTGCACTCGAGGCAGCCGTGATTGGCACACGTCCCGCACGAGCGCGCGACCTGCTTCCTCAACGCCTCGCGCGCGCGGAACACCCGCACGGCAGCGTTCCCGCTGGTGATCCCCGCCTCGACCGCGTAGTCCTTGACCGCGACGCCGTCGAGCTCGATGCGCCGCAGCGCCTGGGCGTACTCCGGCTTCAGGGTGTCCGCGAGCCGGGCGACGCACTGACACACGGCGCCGCGCAGCTCGGCAGCCGGCTCGACGGCACCCTCGAGCTCGGCCGCGAGGGCGTCGAGGCGACGGCCCGCCGCCGCGTCGCGCCGGTGGCGATCGATGATCGCGTTGCGCAGCAGCCGGTAGAACCATGCGACCGCGGACTCGTCGTCGCGGAGGTCGCCGATCTTGCCGATCCCGCGGACGAAGGCGTCCTGCAGGATGTCCTCGGCGACGGCACGGCTGCCGACGCGGGACTGCAGGAAGGCGAGGAACTCGCGGTGGTTGGCGACGAGGCGAGCTACCACGTCGGGCGTGGAGGCCGGATCCGTTGAAGTGTCGTGGGCAGTCATGAGGGTCCTTCACGCGCGCTTCTCGCGTCGGTGAGTATAGCTTCCCGGCGCCGACGGCACGCGAGCGCCGGCGACCGGACAGGGCTTACGGCGTGCGCGCGAGGACCTCGAGCACGCCCCGGATCATGTTCATGCCACACTTGAACTCGTACTCGCCGACGGCGAGCGCCGGCAGCTCGATCACGACCGGCTGATCGGTCGGCAGCTCGCGGCGGACGCCGAGGCCGGCGAACACCACCTCCCGGGTGCAGGACGAGTGCTCGCGGCGGACGAACTTGAGGCGCACGCGCTCGCCCTCGGTGACGGTGATCCGGCCGGGGCGGTACCCGCCGTCGACGACGATCTCGATCTCGCGGACGGCCGGGGCCTGGTCGGCGGCGGCCTGCGCCGGGCGAGCAGCGACGATCGCGGTGACGGGGATCGACAGGGCGGCGCGGATGATGAAGTCGTAGAGGTTCATGGTGGTCTCCTGGCAACTGCTTGCAGGAAGACGCGAGGGCCGGTGGGGCATTACACCCGCCGGCCCGCGCCTCACGTTGTCGGTGGTCAGGCGGCGAAGCGCCGCAGGCGCAGCGAGTTCATCAGCACCGACACGCTCGACAGCGACATCGCCGCGCTCGCCAGCACCGGGGACAGCAGCCAGCCGGTCCACAGGTAGAGCGCGCCGGCGGCGATCGGGATCCCGATCACGTTGTAGACGAACGCCCAGAACAGGTTCTGCCGGATCGTCCGCAGCGTCCGCCGCGCGAGCCGCAGCGCGACCGGCAGGCTCGTGATCCCGCCGCGCAGCAGCGCGATGTCGGCGGCCGCGACGGCGATGTCGGTGCCGCTGCCGATCGCCACCCCGACATGCGCGCCGGCCAGCGCAGGCGCGTCGTTGACCCCGTCGCCGACCATGGCGACCACGCGGCCGCGCGCCCGCGCCTCGGCGACGGCGCGCGCCTTGTCCTCCGGCCGGACCTCGGCGAGCACGCGATCGATGCCGAGTTCGGCCGCGACCGCCCCGGCCGTGCTCCGGCGGTCGCCGGTGACCATCGCCACTTCGATGCCCATCGCCCGCAGCGCCGCGACCGCCTCCTTCGCGCCGGCGGTCGGCCTGTCGGCGACTGCCACCATTCCGGCGAGCGCGCCGTCGACGGCGACGAACGACGGGGTCCGGCCCTGCGCGGCCAGGCGCTCGGCCTCGGCCTCGAGGCGCGACGGATCGATCGCCGCGCGGCCGAGCCACGCGCTGGTGCCGACGCGCACCGTGTGACCGGCGACCACGCCCTCGATGCCGTGGCCCGGCTCCATGCGGAAGCTGTCCGAATAGACAGGTATGACGCCGCGCGCGAGCGCCCCCTGCACGATCGCGCGGGCGACCGGATGCTCGCTCTCGCGCTCGACCGAGGCGACAAGTGTGAGCAGCTCCGCCGTGTCGCGCTCCCCGAACGCGACGACGTCGGTCAGCTCCGGCTTGCCCTCGGTGAGCGTGCCGGTCTTGTCGAGCAGCACGGTGTTGACGCGGCTCGCCGCCTCGAGCGCCGCGCCGCCCTTGATCAGGATCCCGAGCTCGGCGCCGCGGCCCGTCCCGACCGCGACCGCGGCCGGAGTCGCCAGGCCGAGTGCGCACGGGCAGGCGATCACCAGCACGGCGACGAACCGCTCGATCGCCACCGCGAGGCCCGCCGCCGACGGGTCGACGGCGAACCACGCGACCAGCGTGACCGCGGCGATCCCGAGCACGATCGGCACGAAGTAGCTGCTGACGACGTCGGCGAGCCGGGCGATGGGAGCGCGCGAGCCCTGCGCCTGCTCGACCGCCTCGACGATCCGCGCGAGCGCGGTGTCACGACCGGTGTGCGTCACCCGAATCACGAGGGCGCCGCTCTGGTTCAGCGTCCCGCCGAACACCTGCACGCCGCCGGTCTTGTCGACCGGGATGCTCTCGCCGGTCAGCATCGACTCGTCGACCGCGGACTCGCCGCGGAGGATCACGCCGTCGGTCGGGATCCGCTCGGCCGGGCGCACGAGCACGTGATCGCCGGGCACCAGGGACTCGACCGGGACGTCGTCCTCGCGCCCGCCCGTGATCCGCCGCGCCGTCCTCGGCACCAGCGCGACCAGCCCGCGGACGGCGTCGGACAGCCGGCGGCGCGCCCGGGTCTCGAGCAGCTTGCCGAGCAGCACGAAGCTGAGGATCGCCGCAGCTGCCTCATAGTACAGGTGCGGCATCACGCCGTGCTCTGCGTGAGGGAACAGGCCGGGCAGCACGAGCGCGACGGTCGAGTAGATCCACGCCGCGAGCACGCCGATGCTGACAAGGGTGTTCATGTCCGCCGCGCCGTGGCGCAGCGCCACCCAGGCCAGGCGGAGGAACCGGCGACCGGGGCCGAACACGACGGGCGTCGCCAGGGCGAACTGCAGCCACCGCCCGAAGGTCCCCTCGGTCCCCGGGATCGACCCATGCGACATCGCCACGACCAACAGCGGGGCACTGAGCGCCGCGGCGACGATGAAGTCGCGGCGGAGCGCGCGCTGCTCCTTCTCCTCGGCCTTCTCGATCACCTCGGCCCGCGCAGCCGCCTCGGAGCGGGTCGACGGTGCGGCGTCGAACCCCGGCACGGAGTAGCCGGCCCTCGTGATCGCGTCGACGAGCACACGGGGCGACGTCGCGGCCGGCGCGTAGCTCACCGTGGCCCGCTGGGTGGCGAGGTTGACGGTCGCCTCGAGCACGCCCGGCACCGCGCGCAGCGCCGTCTCGATTCGGCGTACGCAGCTGGCGCAGGTCATGCCGGCGATCGGCAGCTCGACGCTCGCCACGTCCGCGGGGGCGGCCCGCGGGACTTCATAGCCCGCGGCTTCGATCGCCCGCGCGAGCGCGTCGTGGCTCGCGGCATGGGCGTCGTACGTGACGCTCGCGCGCTGCGTGACGAGGTTGACGTGGGCATCCTCGACGCCGGGCACGGCCTTGAGCGCGCGCTCGACCCGGACGACGCAGCTCGCGCAGGTCATCCCCTTGATCGGGAGCTCGGTGTGGGCGACCTCCTCGGTCGCGTCGATTCTCGGGGCTGCGGCGGTGGTCGACATGGGCATCCTCGCCTCGCTGACGCACGACCCCGCCCTCCATTACGGAGGGCACGAGGAGGGTGTAATGCCCGCCGGAGGGCCGCGTCGGCCAGGCACACGAGGAGATATCGATGCCTGTCCGACCCTTATCCGTCCGCCGCCGGAGCGCCGCCCTCGTGGCGCTCGCGTTCGGCGCGCTCACGCTCGGATGCGCCAGCCGAGCGGTCCCGAAGCACTTCCCCGCCGGCTCCGCGGCGTCGATCGAGGCGCCCGGGGCCCGCCCCGCGACGGTCACGAGCGCCCTCGACGCCGAGCCACCGCTCCCGGGGTCCGAGACCGAGCACTGGCCCGGCCTGCGCTCCGCCGAGTCCACCTCGCCGACGCACGCCCACGGAGGTCACCATGGTCACTGAACGCCGCCCCCTGACGTCGCTCTGGGCCGCAGCGTCCGCGCTGCTGCTCGGCGGGTGCCTCACCTCCTCGATCGCCGGCGACATCGCCGACGTGCGCGCGCGAACCGAGATCCCGCTGGTGCCGATGGTCGCCGGCACCGCCGTCGACGCCGACAGCGACGACGACGCCCGCAAGCTCCTGCGCGAGCCGCTCGACGCCGAGGCCGCGGTGCGCGTCGCCCTGCTCAACAACCGCGCGCTGCGGGCCCAGCTCCGCGAGCTCGGCGTCGCGCGCGGCCGCCTGATCCAGGCCCGCCAGGTCGACAACCCGGTGTTCGAGGTCGAGTCGCTGCCCGAGCGCAACACCGCGCTCGAGATGCGCGTCGAGTACGATATCACCTCGCTGGTGCTCGCGCCGCTGCGGGCCACGGCCGCCGCCGCCGACCTCGCGGCAGAGCGAGTCGATGTCGCCGGCGCCGTGGTCCAGCTCGGCTACGACGTCCGGATCGCCTTCCACGCCCTGCAGTCGGCCCTGCAGCGGCTGGCGATCGCCCAGCGCGCCCTCGACGCCTTCGCCGCCAGCCGCGACGCCGCCGCCGCGCTGCTCGAGGCCGGCAGCGTGTCCGCCCTCGACGCATCGTCGCAGATCGCTGCGTACGAGAAGGCGCGCGTGACCGTCGCCCAGCTCGAGCTCGCGGTCGCCGACCGGCGCGAGGCGCTGCAGCGGCTCCTCGGCGTGCACGGCGAGGACACCGCGTGGACGATCCGCGCCGAGCTCCCGCCGGTCCCGGACGCGCTGCCGGAGATCGATAGACCCGAGGGCCGCGCGCTGCAGGCGAGCCACGATCTCGCGGCGATGAAGCACCGCCTCGAGGCGATCGCCCGCCGCACCAAGCTGTCGCGCACCGAGGGCTGGCTCCCCGACATCGAGGTCGACATGCACACGCTCTACGGCAACCCCGAGGCGGCGCCAGGCATGACCCCCGAGGGCCCGTGGCGCTTCGGCGGCGGCGTCAGCCTCAGCGTCCCGCTGTTCAATCAGAACCGCGGCACCACCCGCGCCCGCGAGGCCGAGTTCGACGCGCTGATGGAGCGCTACCACGGCCTTGCGATCGAGGTCCGCTCGACCGCCCGCGAACTGCACAACCGCGTCGTCTCTGCCCATGCCCGCGCGAAGCAGTTCCAGAGCGTCATCTTGCCGGCGCAGCGCCGCGTCGTCGACGAGACGCAGCTCCAGTACAACGCGATGCAGCTCGGCGTCTTCCAGCTCCTGCAGGCCCGGCGCGACCAGCTCGACGTCGAGCTCGCCTATGTCGAGACCCTGCGCGAGTACTGGGACGCGAGCGCCGCCCGCGAGGCGCTGCTCGCCGGGCGTCGCGTCACTTCTCCCTCGGCCACTTCCGTATCGATGCGCGCGGGCTCCGAGTCCGCAGGAGGTCACTGATCATGCAACGTCGCTCGTTTCTCCAGTTCAGCGGCGCGGTGGCCGGCGCCGCGCTCGTCGCCCACGCGCACGAGGCCCGGGCCCAGCACCCTGCCAATCACACCAGCCCCGCGTCGGGTCACGCCGCGGTCGCGCCGAACACCTCCGCCGCCCGCAGCCCGATCGTCGCCCCCGGAGGCCAGGTCGCCGTCGTCACCCCGAATGGCAGCACCCTGCCGTGGCGTACGGTCGACGGCGTCAAGGTCGGCCACCTCGTCGCCGAGTCCTTCGAGCACGAGTTCGCGCCTGGCATGCGCGCGACCGTGTGGGGCTACAACGGCGGCACCCCGGGCCCGACGATCGAGGCGGTCCAGGGCGACCGCGTCCGGATCTACGTCACCAACCGATTGTCCGAGCCGACGACCGTGCACTGGCACGGGATCATCCTTCCCAACGGCATGGACGGCGTCGCCGGCCTCAACCAGCGGCCGATCGAGCCCGGCGAGACGTTCGCCTACGAGTTCACGCTGCGCGACGCGGGCACCTTCATGTACCACCCGCACTACGACGAGATGACCCAGATCGCGCTCGGCATGGTCGGCATGCTGATCGTCCACCCGCGCCGCCCGGTCGGCCCGCGGGTCGACCGCGACTTCGTGCTGATGTCCCACGAGTGGAAGCTCCAGGTCGGCGCCAAGCGCCCCGACCCCAACGAGATGAGCGACTTCAACGTCCTCACCTTCAACAGCAAGATGTTCCCGGCGACCCAGCCGCTGCTGGTCGGCCGCGGCGAGCGCGTGCGGATCCGCCTCGGCAACCTCGGGCCGATGGACCACCACCCGATCCACCTCCACGGCCTCAACTTCAAGCTGACCGCGACCGACGGCGGCTACGTCCCCGAGTCGGCGCAATACCCCGAGACGACCGTGCTCGTGCCGGTCGGCAGCACCCGCGTGATCGAGTTCGTGCCCGACGAGCCCGGCGACTGGGGCATGCACTGCCACATGACGCACCACGTCATGACGCAGATGGGCCACGGCCTGCCGCCGATGGTCGGCGTCGACACGAAGAAGCTCGACCACCGCATGAGCCGCGTCGCGCCCGAGTACATGACGATGGGCACGCGCGGGATGGGCGGGATGGGCGAGATGAACATGAAGATCCCGCCCAACAGCCTGCCGATGCGCGGCGGCATGGGTCCGTTCAGCTACATCGACATGGGCGGCATGTTCACCGTCCTCAAGGTGCGCGACGACCCGACGGCGCCCGATGCGGCCGGATGGTTCAAGCACCCGCCGGGCACCGTCGCCGGCCCGGCCGATCCAGCGCGCCTCGCCGCCGACGGGATCCGCGTCGACGCCCCCTCGCGGCGGTGATGGGAGAGACCATGGACGAACGGACCCTGATCGAAGAGGCCGACCGCCGCGCGCACGTCTATCTCGCGAGCGTGAACCATCGCCGCGTCTTCCCGGACGCCGAGGCCCTCCGCGCCCTCTCGGCCTTCGACGAGCCCCTGCCGGTCGGCGGCCACGATGCGGCGGCGACGCTGCGGATGCTCGACGAACTCGGCTCGCCCGCCACGGCCGTGTCCAACGGCCCGCGTTACTTCGGCTTCGTCATCGGCGCGACCCTGCCCGCCGCGGCCGCCGCCGAGCGGCTGATGGCGGCGTGGGACCAGTGCGCGTCGTCGTTCGACAACTCGCCGATCGCCGCGACCCCCGAGCGGATCGCTGGCTGCTCGAGGCGCTCGACCTCCCGCGCGACAGCGCCGTCGGCTTCGGCACCAGCGCCACGGCCTGCACCCTGGCCTGCATTTCCGCGGCCCGCCGCCGGCTGCTCGCGACGGCGTGGCGGCCATGGTCGACCGCCACGTCGCCCAGGCCCAGCGGCTCGCCGCCTCCCTGCGCGAGGCCGGCTAGGACGTCCTCAACCGCGTGGTGCTCAATCAGGTCCTGGTGCGCGCCGGCAGCGAAGCCGAGACGGTCGCCATTCGTCAGTCCGCCCAGGCCTCCGGCGAGGCGTGGTTCGGGCCGACCGTCTGGCGCGGGCAGCCGGCCTTCCGCCTGAGCGTGTCGTCGTGGCGGACGACCGACGCCGACATCGACGCGCTCGCGGCGCTGCTGCGGCGCCTGAAGAGCGAGACGTAATGTCACCCCCCTCGCTGCGTCTTCCAGGTGCGAGGCGCGAGCCACTGCGCCGCAGGAGAACACCATGAGCACGCACCACGAATCCATCCTCGACGTCTCGGGCATGAGCTGCCCCTCGTGCATCCGCCACATCAACGATGCCCTCCGGGAGCTGGACGGCGTCGAGAAGGTGGTGGTCCGGATGAACGACGGCAAGGTGCTCGTGCGCCACGACCCGCAGAGGGCGACCGCGAACCACCTGATCGCGGCCCTGCGCGAGGCGGGCTACGAGTCGACCCTCAGCGCGGGTGCGGGCTGACGGCCGCGGCGGCGCTCCGGTTCGCCGCCAAGTTCGCCGAGGTCGATACGAACGGTGACACCCGCGTGACCCGCGAGGAGTTGATCGCCTTCAGGCCCGTCCGTGGCGAGCACGAGCGGGCTGGTGACGAGCGCCGCGCTCGCTGAGGCCGCCGCCGGCATGGAGACGTGCCGCCGGGTGCGGCGCCAGTGATCGCTCATTCGCAAGGTCCGCAGCCTCGCCGGCTTCACATGGACTTCGCCGGGTCCGTCTCGGGCGGAACGCTGGCGGCAGTCGGCGAGGCGGCTTGCGGCTGCGACCAGAAGGCCACCGCCTCGCGCGCGGAGAGCTCGCGGGCGAGGTGGACGTAGCGCTGCGTGGTCGCCACGCGCGCGTGGCGGGCGTGGGCCTGGAGGCGCCAGGGGTCGCAGCCGCGGCGGGCGAGCATCGTCAGGCCGGTGTGCCGGAGGAGGTGAGGGCCGGTCTCCGGCAGACCTGCGTGGGCCTGCACCTTGTTCAGGTGGTAGGTGATCGAGTGGGCCGTGTGGTGCGCCAGTTCGCCGCGGCGTTGGCGGACCAGGACATGCTCACCGCGACGCGGCAACCGGGCGAGCACCGCCGCGAGGTCCGGGGTCAGACCGACTGGCGCCGCCTCGCCGCCCTTGGGGGTCGCCGCCTCGCCGGCGCTGAAGTTGTGCTGGATGATCATGAGGCCAGCTGCGAGATCGAGATCGGACCAGCGCAGCGCCGCGACCTCGGAGACGCGCAGGCCGCCGTGCAGGAGGAGGAGGACCAGGGCGCAGGCGTCGTCGCCGAGCTCGAGGGCCGCGGCGACCAGCCGCTCGGCCTGCTCGTCGGTGTAGACGACGGGCTCGGGCCGCTTCCCCTCCTTGTCGACCGTGATCGCCGGGACCTGATCGGCGCGCAGGATGTACCAGGCGACCGCGCGCTCGAAGACCTTGCGCAGCTTGTACAGGACCTGGTTGCGCGAGCCGACGCCGGGGAGCTGGCCGATCGCCTGCTTGAGCGCCGCGAGGGCGACGCGGTCGATGGAATCGAGGCGGTACGCGCCGAGCACCGGGCCGAGGTAGTTGGCGAAGCAGGATTCGTAGCCGCGGCGAGTCGCGGGCTTGAGCTTGGCCAGGTACTCGGCGGCGAAGCGCTCCCAGAACACCGCGAGCGTCGGTACGTCCGCAGACGGTCTCGAGCGGGCCGGCGAGGTGTAGCGCTGGCGTGGTGTGGCCTCGGTCGTGGTGGCCTCGGCCTCGTCGCGGTCCTTCAAGAACTCGCGGAGGATCTCGGGCTCGATCTGGCGCGCCCACGCGAGGGCCTGGGCGTGGTCGAGTCCTGTCGGCGCGAGCTTGCGGATCCGGCGCCGGGGACGACCTGGCTGTTTGGACAGCTCGAAGACGACGCGAAACCGGGTCGAGTCGTGGTGGTAGCGCTCGGCGCTGATATGGACGAGCGGGGGGCTCGATTGCCGGGTCGCGTGGAGCTCGGCGACGAAGGCGAGGACGTCCGGCGCACGCCATGCGAGACGCCCGGCGAGCCGGATCGGCGGTGGGATCTGCTTGCGCGTCACCGCGGCGCGGATCGCCTTCGGCGTGCGGCCGAGGAACCGCGCGAGGTCGTCGACGTAGAGGATCGGCGCGAGCTCTCCCGCCGGCCTGTCCTCGCCGCCCTCCTCCGCGCTCCTCTCGCCCCCACGATGAGGCGCCCCCACCCGTCGCATCGCGCCCAGCCTCCCAAGCTCTCATGTTGTCACGGCCGGCTGGCCGGTTCTGCAGGTGTTTATGCGCCGCGCGAGGGCGTGCGTCGCGTCCGCGCGATTGCGGATCGCGCTTGGCCGGTGGCCCCTTCCGAATGCTCGGACCGTACAGCCGGCCGATGACTGCAGGCCACGGCGCGGACGAGCGCCCCGGTCTTGGTCGGCGATGTCGGGATGATGCCGGTCCGAGCGCGCTCGGCGGGACCGGTTCGCGGGAGCGCGCGCCTCGCTTCGCACCACCTCGCGCTCCTGCTCCACGCTCGCGTCCGCCACGGTCGCTCGAAGCAGGATCTTCGGTCCCGGGGCGCTCTTGACCGCCTCGGCGACCTTTCCGGCTTCCTCGCCCTGAGTTTTCTGAGAGTTTCTTTCGAGTTTCCTCCGATGGGTCGAGTCCTCGAGATCGAAGGGGTCGCCGTGGGCTCGCTCGGACATGACCGAGGAAAGGTAATCCACGGCCCAATACTCGTCGGCTCAATGCTACTTTTTGCTATAATTTGCTAGTGTTTGCCATGATTTGCTCGTTGGTGCTGTAAGTTGCTGGTTTTGCTTGGCCTCCGTCCGCCCGATGCGATGGCCTGCCCGGCCCGTAGCCTCCTGCAATCGACCTGCTGAACGGGCGAACCACCGAGCTTGGAATAGCGCAGATCGGGCGGTGGGCATGGGCCCCGGCCACTCAGCGGAGCAACACGGAGCCGATGGCAGAGCCGACGCGGCCTTGCAGGGCGAAACCGCGCCATGCCCACGCCCAGAGGCGGGACCGTCGCGCCCATGGCGCCCTTCCGTGAGCGGGAGCCTGCCGGTCGGTTCACTTTGCAGTCGGCTCGCCGGCCGCGGCGGCGCGCGTGGCGCCGAAGACGTAGCGGAGCGCGTCCTCGCCCCGCGTTATCGGCCGGGTGGCGCTCGGCGACGAAGGCGAGGGCTCCTGGGTCCGCCTCGCCAGCCGGTCCGGCCCCGGGCAGCGGCGGTAGGAACTGCTTGCGCGCGTCCGCGGCGCCAAGCCGCGAGGCCGAGACGATGCAGGTCTGCGCGGGTTCGGCGGAGCAAGTCCGCGAGCGCCGGCGGGCGGCGAGCCTGGACACAGGGGAGCACGGGGAGCACGGACAAGGGTCAGCCGAACGCGAACGTAAGCCCGCGAGCCGAGGCGCCAGCGTCGAGGACAGGACCTCGCCGACGTCGCCGTAGAACCGACCTGTCCCGTTCGCGCTGATCCAAAGAGCTCCTGTCGATCAACGGACACGCGCAAGCAGTCCCGCGACGAGCGGAAAGGCCCGGGTCAACGGTAGAGTTCGCGCCTACGGGGAAACTTTCGGAGGCGCGATTCGAAGGTCAGTCGCGCGCGTATCCACTGCGCTGATTACGTGTCCTGCTCGCGTGGGTGAGCCTGCCGTTCGCGTGCGTGCGCGACGCTTTCGCGTCGGTGCGCGACGCTTTCGCGTCGGTGCGCGACGCTTTCGCGTCGGTGCGCGTGCGGTTCGCGTGCGTGCGCGACGCTTTCGCATGCGTGCGCGACACTTTCGCGTCGGTGCTCATGCCGCTCGCGTGGATGCGCGTATCGCTCGCGTGGGTGAGCGTGCTGTTCGCTGGCCATGCGCGAGGCCGCGAGGTCCCTCTGCGCCTCAAACGTCCGGTCCACATGGCGAGCGCGAGCCATGAGCACGAGCGCCCGACGCCCTCGTATCGGGGCGAATTTAGCTCTTGACCCCGTCGCTCTTGCCTCGGTGGGGCGAAATTAGGCCTTGACACACCACGCCAGGGGTCGATAGCCGCCATCAACCCCTCGAACCGCGCCGTCCGACTCTCTCGCTGCGACGAGGGGGGCCGGCCGGTTCACTTCGCAGCCGGGTCGTTGGTCGCGGCCGAGCGTATCGCTCCGAAGACGTAGCGGAGCGCGTCCTCGCCCCGCACGTTGTCGTCGAGGATCCGCTCGAGCCACCGCTGGCGGAGCGCGCGGAGGATCGCGCGCTCCTGGGCGAAGTCCTCCTCGTACTCGCGGCGCATCCGCTGGAGCTCGGCGCAGCAGTACTCGTGCTGCTGGACGGCCATCTCGGTGAGCTGATGCGTCCGCCGGGCGGTCTCCTCGAAGAGCGCGGTGGCGAGCTCGTGCGGCGCCGCGTCGGAGCTCGGATCGGCAGGCCCGCGCGCGACGATCTCCCCGTCGACGGCGATCACGAAGCCGCTCCCGAGACCCGGCTCGATCTGCCAGCGGAGTAGCTCGATCTGCTCCATGCTCGCGCCCCTCAGCTCGAACGCGATCATGCCTCGGCCTGTTTGGCCGGTCGGCCGGAACACGGTGAACGTGTGATGCTCCATCGGTGCCCCCAAGCCGAATGAGCGTATCATGGCTCATCGCGCGACGCGGCCGTGATGGGGCTCATCGGGATCAGCGAAGTGACGATCCCGTTCGCCGCCGCCGATCCGCTGCGGGTCATCCCGGCGGCCGTCGTCGGCGGAGTCGTCGGCAACATCACTGCGTTCCTGCTGCGCTGCGTCAACCCCGCCCCATGGGGGGGCTGGATCGTCCTGCCGATCGTCGAGGGCAAGGCGGGATACATCCTGAGCGCGCTCCTCGGCGCCTTGACGACCGCACTCGTCGTCAACCTGCTGAGGCGGCCCGTGAGCTCGTCGCCGCCTGCGACCACGCGGGATCGCGCTCGCGGCGCCGCCGCGACGCGGCGCATGGCGCCTCGCAATGGTCGGAAGGGTGTTCGCACGAGCCGCGCACTCGCGGTCCTCGCATATCGCCACGAACATTGTTCTATGGCCATCTGCGCAGCCGCGCGCGCGCTCCGATCCGCCGTCTCGAGCCCAGACGCACCTCGCTCGCGCGCACGCGAGAGGCCGCGCCGGGTGATAGACTCCGACGCGGAGTGTACCCATGACTTCCGCGGCTCGCGTCCGTCCTCCAATGCCCTCCACCATTCGAGTCTACGTGATCCTCGTGGTCCTCGAGCTCGTCGCTCGGGCCTTGCTCCCGCCCCCGGAGCTCGCCGGCGGGCTCTCTCTCGGTTGCCGCGTGCTCATCGTCGTTGGGCTCCTCAATCGCAGCGACGTCGCCCGGATCGCCGCGCTCCTCTTCGGCATGTTCGCCGTGCTGGGGAACCTCCCGCGGCTAATTGCGATCCCGCTCCTGCTGGCGAGCACCGAGATGAACGACGCCGCGGTCCTCGTGCTGATCGATGCCGCCCTCAACTTCGCCGTCGGAACTTTCGTGCTGCTCTCCTTCAACGGCCCGCAGGCCCGATGCTGGACAGCCCCCGCGCCGTCTCCGCCCCGAGAGACGATCGGCTCCGCGACGACGCCCCATTCATGACGCGACCAGGGACACCATTCGACCGAGAGCGCCGCAATGCCAGACTTCGGGGAGGACTCGGCATTGAGCCGATGAGCGGCGGCATGACTGGCGAGGAGGCGCGGGCGCGTCCGGGGGCTCGAGGCTCCGGGGCCCGCTGGACCCGTCTCCTCGGCTCGTACCAGGCGGCCTCTCACGGCCGTCCCCAGCGCACCCCGATCTCCGCGGCGATCCCGAGCTCGATCCCCCCCATGCGGAACAGCGGCGCCCCCGTCGAATCGACGAGCTGAAGGATCCCCCTGTTACGGGCATCGACGCTCAGGGTCGCCTCGAATCGCAGCCCGACGGAGACCCGCACGCCCGGTGCGAGCGCGGCCGACAGCCCGGGGGCGACTGCCAGCGCGCCGCCCAGCAGGGGCCCGCCGAACTCCGTCCGCGCGCCGTCGGCCCGCGCCGAGACCCACCACGGCTCGACCGTCAGCGCCGCGCGGGTCCGCAGCTCGAACAGGCGGCGGCGCAGGCTGTATCCGAGCGCGGCGGCGAGTCGGAGCCGTCCGACGCGCAGACCGCCGTCGCGGAACCCGAGCCCGCGCAGCTCGATGTCGACGAGCAACCCGCCGCGTCGCCGCAGCTCGAGACCGACGAGGCCACCGTCACCGATCCTGCCGGCCAGCGCGGACGGACGACCCACACCGACCAGCGCCGTCAATCCGACGAGCGGCCCGATCTCGAGCCGCGGCGTCGTCGCGGAGGCGACCGGCCGCGACGACGCCGCGGGCTGCGGAACATCGCCGCCCGGCGGCGCCGTCCCTGGCGGCGGCTCCCTCGCCGGCGGCGGCGTCGGGCTCGCGGGCTCCGGCGCGGGTGCCGGCGCCCGCTCGACGGGCTCCGGCGTCGCTGCGCCCTCGTCGATCGCCGCGAGCAGGTGCGCCAGCGCCGTCGCCGCGGCGCGCTCCGGCTCGTCGATCTCTGCCGGCCAGCTCCGCCGGAACATCCGCCCGTCGGCCAGCCGCAGCTCGACCTGCAGCGCCCCGGGCTCGCGCCGCAATCGCGCGAACGTGCAGCGACCGCCCGCACACCCCGCGCCCGACAGCCCGTCGACCCGCGCTGCGGGCACCCGCAGCGCCAGCGCCGCGGCGAGGGCCTGCGCGTCGAGTCCGTCGACCAGCACGACGACCTCGCCCGCCGGCTCCGGCGCCTCCGCGCGCGCGAGGGCCGTCGCCAGCCCCACCGCGAGCCCACCGATCCAGGCCTGAAGTCCGGACTTCACGCGCTTCGTGCCCGCCTCCTGCGATCAACCGGTCGAACCGCCCGAGGTGCCGAATCCGCCGTCGCCGCTGCTCCAACCCGATTCATCGCCCGTCGAATCGTCGCCTCCGCTCGTATCATACCCTCCGCTCGTGTCGTTCCCGCCGGTGCCGGTCGTGCCCCAGCCCGTCGTGCCCCAGCCCGTCGTGCCCCAGCCCGTCGTGCCCC
>ERZ1066136.275-NODE-275-length-48496-cov-14.362544_pt1 | contig 48496 bp, 44 predicted proteins | sample MGYA00382783_ERZ1066136 | MGnify/ENA primary metagenome ERZ1066136 (study PRJEB33369, sample SAMEA5778366) | biofilm metagenome | biome: Industrial cooling water; feature: Water cooling tower basin; material: Biofilm | place: United Arab Emirates | collected... | reverse complement strand
ACCTGGTCGAGAAGCACATCGAGCACACCGACCGCAGCGGCCGCACCTTCGCCGCCAGCGCGAGCCTCGTCGACGTCGGGCTGTACGCCTTCCACAACGCGCACGCGCTCATCGCCGCGGGCCGCGGGCCGTACTTCTATCTGCCGAAGCTCGAGAACCACCGCGAGGCGCGGCTCTGGAACGAGGTGTTCACGTTCACCGAGGCCGAGCTCGGCCTGCCGCACGGCACGATCCGCGCGACGGTGCTCATCGAGACCTTCCCGGCGGCGTTCGAGATGGAGGAGATCCTCTACGAGCTGCGCGACCACTGCGCGGGCCTCAACGCCGGCCGCTGGGACTACGTGTTCTCGATCATCAAGAACTACCGCAACCGCGGGCTGCGCTTCGTGCTGCCCGACCGCGACCGCATCCTCATGACGCTGCCGTTCATGCGTGCCTATACCGAGCTGCTCGTGCAGACGGCGCACAAGCGCGGGGCGCACGCGATCGGCGGCATGAGCGCGTTCATCCCCGACCGCCGCAGCCCCGAGGTGACCGAGCGCGCGCTCGAGCGGGTCGCCGCTGACAAGCGCCGCGAGGCCCGCGACGGCTTCGACGGATCGTGGGTGGCGCATCCCGATCTGATCCCGGTGGCGCGCGCCGAGTTCGACGCGGTGCTCGGCGACCGGCCGAACCAGCTCGACGTGCTGCGCGAGGAGGTCGCGGTGACCGCGAGCGAGCTGCTCGACATCCGCTCGGCGGGCGGCGAGATCACCCTCGCGGGCGTGCGCGCGAACGTGTCGATCACGGTGCGCTACCTCGAGTCGTGGCTGCGCGGCGTCGGCGCCGCGGCGATCGACCACCTCATGGAGGACGCGGCGACGGCCGAGATCAGCCGCTCGCAGCTGTGGCAGTGGATGCACCACGAGCTGCGCTGCGCCGACGGTACCCTCATCACCCACGACCTGGTCGAGGGGATGCTCGCCGAGGTTCTTGCGGAACTGCCTCGCCCCGACGGCCACAGGCTGGCCGAGGCGGAGGAGGTGTTCCGCCAGGTGACGCTGGGGGAGGACTTCCCGACCTTCCTCACGGTGCCGGCCTACGCGCGGTTCCTCGTCGAGCGCGACGAGGCCGCCTCGGCCGAGGCGCAGCAGCGCGCCGCCTGACGGTCGTTCCGAGACCCGTTCGGCCGCCGCCGCCCTAGTGGTGGCGGCGGTCGATCAGGCGCGTGAGGATGATCGCGCTGCGGGTGTGGTCGACGTTGGGGGCCACGCGCACGCGTTCGAGGGCATCCTCGAGCGAAGCGATGTCGCGCGAGCGGATGTGCACGATCGCGTCGGCGTCGCCCGTGACGGACGTCGGCAAGCCACACACGGCTCGAGCGCCTCCAATCCTCGAGCCTCGTGAGGAAGTGTTGCCAAAACTGGCAACAAAGCCCTAGACTTTGGTCGTGTCTACGTCCAACACCGCCGCCTCCCTGCTCAGGGAGCTGAGGCAGAAGCAAGGCAATTCGCTACGATCAGCCGCGGCCGACATCGGGATCGCGCCTTCTCAGCTGTCGAGACTCGAGCGTGGTGAGCGCACGGCTGGAGATGAGCTCGCGCAGAAGATCTCGGAGTACTACCACGTATCCGCGGAGGTCATCAATCTTTCGCAGGGTCTCTTGCCTGACGACGTTGTTCAGATTCTTCGTGCGCATCCCGAGGAGATCTTGAGGTTGCGAGAGAAATACAGCGGATGACCCCTTCTTCGCCAACTGCACCGAGTTCGTGGATTCCCATATTGAGTTCGCAGACGATGGGGCATTACCGAATTGGTCGGTTTCTTGGCGAAGGCGCGTTTGGACTCGTCTTTGAGGGCGTGCATGTAGTTACAGGAGGCAGGTTCGCAGTGAAGGTACTCACTCCTTCGACCGCGTTAGAAGCTGTCGCAGATTTCGAAAACGAAGCCGTCTTGCTTCGCCGACTGAACACCTGCAAGGGGGTGGTGAGCTACGTCGACGGAGGGGAACACCCGGTATTCGCGACTGCTTCAGATGGCACGCCTTTTCCGCCAATAAACGTTCGTTACCACGTACTTGCATTGGCCTCTGGGTCACTCGACGAACTATTGGATGATCCAGATACTAGGTCGCAATTGCCCTGGGACGAGCGGATGCGGCTGTGGCGATCGGCCGTCAAGTGCGTCATGCAAATGCACCAAGGTGGGGTAGCCCACCGGGATCTGAAGGCAAGCAACTGCCTGCTGATGGTGCGCAAGAACTCTTCACGCATCCAGCTCGCAGACTTGGGACGTGGGAGAGACTTGACCGTTCCCGCATCTCGACCGGCGCAGAACTACTTGACAGGTCAGGGCGACTTCAGGTTCGCTCCGCCGGAGGCTCTCTATTGGCAGGGCGGCACTTCGAAAGATGACTTCCTCGCCATCGACTACTACGGGCTTGGGTCACTGTTGGTAGAACTGATCTCTGGCCAGTCGATCACGGCGCTCGCGATTGGGGACTTCGGAGTCGCACTAAGGGAAGGGCATGACGACTTCATGTCTGGACGGGTTCGCGATCTTGGCGTGCTCGACTTGAAGTACCGAAACGTGATTGCGCAGCTAGCTGAACACGTCCCCGTTTCGATCCGGCAGGATGTGGTTACCGTGTTGACGATCCTTTGTCACCCCGAACCTGACCAAAGACTCTCTCGTTCTCCTTATCGCCGTGACCGGGCCTCGCACGACAGGCTCGCATGGGTCTTGAGGAGGGCCGACATCATGATCCGTCGACTTCAGATCGAAGCTCGAATTGAGCGCAACGTTCAGAAAGCGACTGCATAGTGAGTGCACTAGGTGTTGTAGAAGTAATCGGCTCAGATACTTCCTTCTTCTCTGAGCCCCCGCGACCCGCAGTTCCCGGAACAGACAGGGTTTTCGGTGAGGGCTATCGACAGAGCGCCTCTCAACTGATTGAGGCTGAAGCAATTCGGTCCGCGGTTTCTGCGCGGCTCGCCGACGCTGCGACGGCGGCACTACGGCGATTCGACTCGCGCCCCTCTTCATCGACTTCGGCCTCTCTCGCACATGCTCTCGAGGCAATGGGTTCACGTGATGAAGCAGCCTCCGCAGCAAAACAGGCTCTTGCTCTAGCTGGACGCGACTCGTCTGGTTCGCTTCTCGATCCACTATCGGTTCGGATCGCACTTGAGGTCCTTGTCCGCGCTGGTCAAGTTGACGCGGCAGTTGTTCACGGGAAGCAGCTACCGCTCGATTCCTTCTCGAACCTCTTCCTCTCAGCCAGCTTGGCTGAAGCGGGGCGTTTTGAAGAGTCACATGCGTTCCTAGACCGTGTACAGACCGAGGACCGGAACCCGGTGGCTGCCTTCCTCTTGATAAAGGAGGGCAACGATCGGGCCGCCGTTCCGCTGCTACGTTCAGTCCTCCGAAAGTATCCGGATGACGCAGACAGCGCGCACAATCTGTCAATCGCACTCTGGCGGGTGGGATCTAGACGCAAGGCGATTAGCGCCGCTCTTCAGGCCACTCGATCCGCTCCCGCTCGCGAAGATATCTTTCTGCACTACTTGGAACTCCTGCTTGCTGAGCGCGAATTCTCGGCGGTTGATCGGGAGGTGGATCTTGTGCTCTCCAAGGGTGTCCAGCCGACGGCGCGGTTGCTTATTGGTCAGGCGCGAGCGAAGCTTGCATTGAGAGATTTTCCGAAGGCGGAGAAGCTTCTAGAGCGCGCTGAGAAAGTTGCTCTTTCCAGTGATCAGCCGGAGATAGTTCACGAAGTGCGGAGCAACTTGGTCCGCCTTCGAGCTGCGCACGGCAAGATCGGCCGAGAGAATGCGATAGATCGACTTCTAAAGTTGCATGAGCAGAGTCCCCAAAGCGCTGTGGTGGTCGCTAATCTGGCTCAAGTCGCAAACCGAAAGAGTCATGTGCCCATGTTGGCGCGGGCTTTCGATCGGGTGCGGGAGTACACCCATGAAGCTCGCATTGCTTTCTTGGAGTACCAGATCGCCACGTTGAGCGGAGACAATGCGCGCGCAGCCGACAAGGCGCTTGCCTGGCTGGAACTCGAGCCGCGAAACCAACACGCTTGCTCTGCAGCGCTCATCGCACTCGGCATCGGGGAGGAGCGCTGGGCCGAGGCGGTCAGCATTGCCTATCGCATCGTCGACGAAAAGACAGATGATCTGGTGGTGCTCAACAACGCCGCATACGTTCTGGCAATGTCGGGCGCGCCGGAGGCCGCGGTTGAGGTGCTTGAGAGTATTCGGGCGGACGACTTCATTATTAAGGCAACGCTCGGATTGGCCTACCTTGCGTCGAATCAGATCGACAAGGGGATGAAGCTCTACCGGATGGCGGCACAGGACGCGGAAAAGGTGAGTGATGACTCGCGGAGCTTGATGACCTGTTATCAGGCACTAGTAGTTAGACAGCTCGGAATTCTGAACACCGCAGATATGGAGATGCTCTCGGCGTTGTCCTTGCCCGCCGTGGCTCTTCCTGAAGACTGGGAGGATCGGCCGGAGTTCTTGCGTTTGTACAACATCGCGCAACGTCACGGATACGGTTGGCCCTTGTCGATCGACTGAGTATTGGTCCGTGTGTCGCGGCCATTCCGGCGGTCTAGTGCGGCGTGTTCAACTTGAGGGTCAACTAATGAGATCAGACTCCACCCGTCCAGCCAACAGATCTTGAGGGGTCTCTGACACAGCTCTGCACCGTTCGATGACCGATGGACAAGCTTCCGGCTACCTTCTCTCCGCTTACGCAATGGCCAGCCAAGGTCGTTCGACTCCGATCAGCACCACCGCCATTGTTAGTGGTGGCGGCGGTCGATCAGGCGGGTGAGGATGATCGCGCTGCGGGTGTGGTCGACGTTGGGGGCCACGCGCACGCGTTCGAGAGCATCCTCGAGCGAGGCGATGTCGCGCGAGCGGATGTGCACGATCGCGTCGGCGTCGCCCGTGACGGTGCCCGCGTCGACGACCTCGGGCACGGCCGACAGGATGCGGCGCAGCTCGTCGGGCGCGACGGTGCCGCGGCAGAACAGCTCGACGTAGGCCTCGACCGCCATGCCGTCGACGGCCGGGTCGACCTGCACCGTGAACGAGCGGATCACGCCGTCGGCGACGAGCCGGTCGACGCGCCGCTTGACGGCGGAGGCGGATAGCCCGACCACGTCGCCGATGTCGCCGTACCCGGCCCGGGCGTTCTGCCGCAGCTGGTCGATGATGCGGTAGTCGATGGCGTCCACACTCGTGAGCGTAGTGGGCGGCAGGTTCTGGCGGATTGGTGGCGTGAGTCAGGTAAGGCTATCCTTACCTACCATGCGCGCTTCTTCGCTTTCGCTCCCAGCCATCGCCACCGTCGGTCTGCTTCTCAGTGGGTGCGCCGCGACCGCCCCGACCGCGCCGGCTGAGTTCGAGGCCGACGGCACCTTCACGCTGTACTCGGGCCGTGACGAAGAGCTCGTGCAGCCGCTCATCGACCAGTTCACCGCCGAGACCGGCATCGAGGTCGAGGTGCGCTACGGCAACACCGCCGAGCTCGGCGCCCTGCTGCTCGAGGAGGGCCCTGCGAGCCCCGCCGACGTCTTCCTCTCGCAGGATGCCGGCGCGCTCGGGGCCCTCAGTCGCGCCGGGCTCTTCACGACCCTGCCGGCGGAGATCGCCGATGCCGTGCCCGCCGGCTTCACCTCGACCGACGGCAGCTGGGTCGGGGTCACCGGCCGCGCGCGCGTCGTCGTGTACGACGGCGAGCGGCTCACCGCCGACGAGCTGCCCGACACGATCGACGGCTACGTGACGGAGGAGTGGAACGGCCGCCTCGCGGTCGCGCCGACGAACGCGAGCTTCCAGTCGTTCGTCACCGCGCTGCGCGTGCTCGAGGGCGAGGAGGAGGCGGCGGCGTGGGCCCAGGCGCTCGCCGGCAACAGCCCGCAGATCTTCGAGGGCAACACGCCGATCCTCACCGCAGTCAACGACGGCGCCGTCGAGGCGGGGCTGATCAACCACTACTACTGGTTCCGCGCGGCCTCCGAGGTGGGCGTCGAAAACATGCGGGCGCAGCTGAAGTACCTGACCGCCGGAGACGCGGGCTCGATCGTGAACGTCACCGGAGCGGGCATCCTCGCCGGGGCGGAGGGCGATGCCGACGCCCTCGAGTTCGTGCGCTACCTCGTGTCGGAGGCCGCCCAGACCTACTTCGTCGAGCAGACCTTCGAGTACCCCCTCGTGCCGGGAATCGCCGCGCCCGAAGGCTTGCCGAGCCTCGAGAGCCTGCTCAACCCGCAGCTCGACCTCAGCGATCTCGACGACCTCGCGACGACGCAGCAGCTGCTCGCCGACGCCGGCCTCATCTAGCCGGGCTCGACCCGGGCCCTTCGTCCCTGCCGCCTCCCGGCCCTGCCGTGATGCACTAGACCCATGACGATCGCGCCGCCGCTCGCCGACGGGGTTCCGGATGCCCGGGGCCCCCTCGTCGAGCCTGCGCACCCGGCACGTCCGACGGCGGGGCGCCGCCCGCCGCTCGCGCTGCTGGTCGCCGCGAGCGTCGCCGCGGCCGCCGCGGCCATCCCGCTCGTGTACCTCGTGGTGCGCGCCGCCGAGGCGGGGCTGCCGACCGTCTTCGCGACCCTCAGCCGGGGCCGCGTGCTCGAGTACGCCGCCAACTCGCTCGCGCTCGCCGCGGCGACGACGGCGACCGCGCTCGTGCTCGGCACCGCCGTGGCCGTTGTGCTCACGCGCGTGCGGGTGCCGTTCGCGCGCGCGTGGCTGCTGATCTCGGCCCTGCCGCTCGCGGTGCCGTCGTACCTCGCCGGCTACGGGTGGCTCGTGCTCGCTCCGGGCCTTAACGGGTTCGTGCCGAGCTGGCTGCTGCTCACGGCCGTCACGGTTCCGTACGTGACGCTGCCGGTGGCGGCGGCGTTGCGCGGAGCATCCGGAGACCTCGAGGGTGTCGCGCGCACGCTGGGTCGGGGGCCGCTGCGGGCCTTCCTCGTGGCGACCTGGCCGACCATCCGGCCCGCCGCGATCGCCGGCTCGCTGCTCGTCGCGCTGTACGCGCTCAGCGACTTCGGGCTCGTCGCGATGATGCGCTACCCGACCCTGACCTGGGGCATCAACGCCGCCTACTCGGCCAGCTTCGACCGCGCGCAGGCGGCGACGCTCGCGCTGCTGCTCGTGGTGCTCGCGCTCGTCGTCGTCGCCGGCGAGCGCACTGCCCGGCGCCAGGTGCCGCGCGCGGCCGCCCGGGCCGTCGCGCCCCGACCGGTGGGCCGCGGGATGCTCGTCTCGCTGCTGCCCGTCGTCGCGGCCGCGCCCCTCCTCGGCGTGGCGGTTCCGCTGCTGGGGCTGCTGCTGCGCCTGCTCGATGCGGCCACCCTGCGGGCGATCGACGGCCCGCGGCTGCTCGAGGCCGTCGGCGCCACGGTGGGCGTCGCGGCGGCTGCCGCCGTGCTGGCCCTCGTGCTCGCCCTGCCGATCGCGGCGCTCGCCGCCCGTTACCGCGGCCGGCTCGTCACCGCGATCGAGTCGGTGGGCTACCTCGGCCACGCGCTGCCCGGCATCGTCGTCGGCCTCTCGCTCGTGTTCTTCGCGCTCGCCGTCGTTCCCGCGCTGTACCAGAGCTTCGCCGTGCTCGTCTTCGCCTACGCCGTGCTGTTCATGCCGAAGGCGATCGGCACGGTGCGCGCCGGCCTCGGCGACGTGCCCCCGCGCCTGGTGTCGGTCGCGCGCACCCTCGGCCTGTCGCCGCTGCAGGCCTGGTGGCGCGTGACCGTTCCGCTCGCGCTGCCGAGCCTCGGGGTGGGCGCCCTGCTGGTGGCCATCGCGACCATGAAAGAATTGCCGGCGACGCTGCTGCTGCGCCCGACCGGGGTGCAGACGCTCGCGACCGAGCTGTGGAACCGCACGGTGGTGTTCGAGTTCGGCGCCGCCGCCCCCTACGCGGCGCTGCTCGTACTGATTGCCGCCGTTCCGGCCATGGTGCTCTCGGGAGTGCGCAGCGCGGCCAAGGAGGAGTTGTGAGCGACCTCGTCGTCGAGCACGTCAGCGTCGCCCACGGGTCGACGCGGGCGGTCGCTGACGTGTCGCTGAGCATCCGCAGCGGAGAGCTGGTCGCCGTGCTCGGGCCGTCGGGATGCGGCAAGACGACACTGCTGCTCGCCATCGCCGGGCTGCTGCCCGTGCAGGACGGCTCGATCGCGGTCGGCGGGCGCGAGCTGTCGCGCGCGGGCCGCACGATCGCGCCCGAGAAGCGCGGCGTAGGCTGGGTGCCGCAAGAGGCCTCGCTGTTTCCGCACTTGTCGGTCGGCGAGAACATCGGCTTCGCGGTGCCCGGTGGGCGCGGCGGTGCCGGCCGCGGTGCGGCCCGCGCCGACCGCATCGCCGAGCTCGCCGAGCTCGTCGGCCTCGGCGCGCTGACCGGTCGCGCCCCGAACCAGTTGTCGGGCGGGCAGGCGCAACGCGTCGCCCTCGCCCGCGCCCTCGCGCCCCGGCCCGAGGTGCTGCTGCTCGATGAACCCTTCGCCGCGCTCGACACCCAGCTGCGCACCGGTCTGCGCCGCGAGGTCGCCGAGCTGCTGCGCGCCCAGGGCACCACCTCGGTGCTCGTGACGCACGACCAGGAGGAAGCCCTGACGCTCGCCGATCGCGTCGCCGTGATGCGCGACGGCAGACTCGCCCAGTTCGGCACGCCGGAAGAGGTCTACCAGCAGCCCGCGAGCGACTGGGTCGCCTCGTTCGTCGGCGACGTGGTCGAGCTCACCGGAACCTGGCGCGCCGGTCGTGTGCTCTGCGCGCTCGGTGCGGTCGAAGCGAGCGCCATCGGCTTCGCGCCTGCCGATGGCGACACCGTGAGGCTCATGCTGCGCCCCGAGTGGATCGTGCCGCGCCCCGACCTGCTCGCCCAGGCGGCGGCGGGCGCCGACGCCCGCGTCGCGGCCATCTCGTACGCGGGCCACGACGCGATGATCACTGCCGACCTCGTCGACGGCCCCTCCGTGCTCATGCGCATGGCGGCCGTCGAGCTGCCCGCCGTCGGCGACGACCTGCGCCTCGCCGTGCAGCGCCCCGGCCTCGCGTTCGCCGCCGCCTAACGCGCGCGCCCATCGGTCGAGCATCCCAGGGGTGCGACGGTTGCGCGGTGCGGACGAGGGCGCCGATCGGTCACTCGTTGCGGCCCGACCGCCACACGTCAGCAACGAGTGACCGATCGACGCCGTTTGGCCGCGAGTAGGCTCGCGGCATGAGTGACGCCGACGCCCCGCGAACAGCGAACCCCGCCGAGCTGCGCGCCCGCGCCGCCGTGCTCGACGCCGCCGATCCGCTCGCGGCGTACACGGCGCAGTTCGTGCCGGGCGACGACCTCGTGGCTTACCTCGACGGCAACTCGCTCGGCCGCCCGGTGGCGAGCTTGCCCGCCGCCCTCGACGGCTTCGTGCGCACGCAGTGGGCCGGGCGGCTCATCCGCGGCTGGGACGAGCTGTGGCTCACCCGCCCGCGCGAGCTCGGCGACCGCATCGGGGCGGCGTGCCTCGGCGCCGCATCCGGTCAGACGATCGTCGCCGACTCGACGACGGTGCTCATCTTCAAGCTGCTGCGCGCCGCGATCGCCGACGTGCGTGCCGCCGACCCCGCGCGCGACGAGCTCGTCGTGCTCGCCGACGAGTTCCCCACCGACCGGTACATCGTCGAGCGCCTGGCCGACGAGCACGGGCTGACGGTGCGGTGGGTGGATGCTGCGCTCGACGCCGGCATCACCCCCGAGCTCGCCGCCGAGGCCGTGGGCCCGCGCACCATCGTCGCCCTGTTCAGCGGGGTCGCCTACCGCAGCGCCTGGTGGGCCGACATGGCCGAGGTGACCCGCGTGGTTCAGGCCGCGGGTGCGCGGGTGGTGTGGGACTGCTCGCACGCCGTCGGGTCGGTTCCGCTCGAGCTCGATGCCTGGGGCGTCGACTACGCCGTGGGCTGCTCGTACAAGTACCTCAACGGCGGCCCGGGCGCTCCGGCCTGGGCGTATGTCGCCGAGCGGCACCACGCGTCGCTGCGCAACCCGATTCCGGGCTGGCTCGGCGCCGCGAAGCCCTTCTCGATGACCGAGGGCTACAGCCCGGCTCCCGGTGTGGGCTCGCTCGTGAGCGGCACCCCGCCGATCCTCAACATGGTGGCCCTCGCCGAGATGGTGACGCTCATCGAGTCGGCGGGCATGGCGGCCATCCGCGAGAAATCGATCGCGCTGACGAGCTACGCCATCGAGCTCGTCGACGCGCTCATCCCGAGCGCGATCGTGTCGACGCCGCGCGATGCCGCACGCCGCGGCAGTCACCTGACGATCGACCACCCGAACTCGGCCGTCGCCGTGCAGCGGCTCTGGGCGGGTGGGGTCATCCCCGACTTCCGTCACCCGAGCGGCGTGCGCATCGGCCTCTCGCCGCTCAGCACGAGCTTCGCCGAGGTCGAGCGGGGCATCCGGGCGCTCGCCGACGCCCTGTCGTAGCCCACCCGCACAAGAGTGCTCTCTCGCGACAAGAGTGCCGCACAGCGCGCACACTCTTGTCGGCAACGAGCACTCTTGCGGCGACCGCCGCCCAGCGCGCCCGGGTAGCGTGGGGGCATGGCGAGCGTGCTGACGGGAGAGCTGCTCGGGCGCGTGCGCGAGCGGGCGCCCGGCTATGACGCCGCGAACAGCTTCTTCTTCGACGATCTCGCCGAGCTGCGCGCGGCCGGCTATCTGCGTCCGCGCAGCCTGAGCGACGCATCCGCCGACCAGCGGCTGCTGGCCGCCCACGCGCCCGCCACCGCGCTGGGGCTCACCATGCACCTGGTCTGGATGGGCGTCGCGCGCGACCTCGCCGCCGCCGGCGACGACAGCCTGCAGTGGGTGCTCGACGACTGCGCCGCGGGCGAGCTGTTCGCCTTCGCCGTCAGCGAGGCGGGCAACGACCGGGTCATGACCGACTCGGTGACGCGCGCTGAGCGGGTCGAGCCGGGGCAGCACCCCGACCGACGCGGCGGCTGGGCGGTCACCGGCACGAAGATCTTCACGAGCCTGAGCCCCGCGTGGACGCGGCTCGGCGTGCTCGCCCGGCACGAGCCGGCGGGCGGCGCGGCCGAGAGAGAGCGGGCTGGCACCGAGCCCGGCATCGAGCCCCGCATCATCCACGGCTTCCTGCTGCGCGAGGCACGGGTCTCAACACCCGAGCGCTTCGAGCCGCACCCGGCGCCCGGCGTCACGATCACGCCCGACTGGAACACGCTCGGCATGCGCGCCACGCAGAGCCACACCACCCGCCTCGAGGCGGCGTTCATCGCCGACGAGCACGTGTCGCGCATCCTGCCGGTCGGGCCGGTCGCCGACCCGTTCCTGCTCGCGATCTCGGCGAACTTCCTCACCCTCATGGCGTCGGTCTACGCGGGTCTCGCCGACCGTGCGCTCGAGCTCGCCGTCGAGAGCGCCCACCGCCGCACGAGCCTCAAGAACGACGGAGCACCGCAGGCGCACGACCCCGACATCCGCTGGCGCATCGCGGATGCGGCGCTCGCGCTCGACGCCCTCGCCCCCCAGCTCGCTGCCGTCGTGAACGACCGTGACCACGGGGTCGACCGGGGTGCGCGGTGGCACCGCGACCTGGCGGGGCTCAAGCACCGCAGCGTCGAGACCGCCCGGCACGTCGTCGATCAGGCCATGCGGATCGCGGGCGGCGGCGCGTACCGCACCACCGCCGAGCTGAGCCGCCTGCAGCGCGACGTGCTCGCCGGCATCTACCACCCGAGCGACCCCGAGGCCGTGCACGCGACCGTCGCCACCGACCTGCTCGGTCCGGTGCCGTGAGCGGTGCGGACGGCCGCCGCGGTCGAACGGACTAGCTGACCCAGCCGAGCTCGCGCAGCCAGGCCTCGCAGCTCTCGGTCCACTCGACGGCGCTGCCGGCCGCGGCGACGTCGTCGGCGCTCACCTGCTCGCACTCCCGCACCAGCCCGAGGCCGTGGCGGCCGTGCGGGTAGACGTGCAGCGCGTGCGGAACCCCGTGGCGGGCCAGAGCCCTAACGAGGCGGTACGGATGCTCGAGCGGCACCGAGGCGTCCTCCGCCGTGTGCCACACGAAGGTCGGGGGCATCGCGGGGGTGACGAGCCGCTCGACCGAGGTCGCGGCCCTCACCCAGGGCGGGGCCCAGCGGCCGAGCAGCTGCCGGCGGGATCCGCCGTGGGTCGGCGTGAGCATCGACACAACCGGGTAGCAGAGCACAGCCGCGTCGACCAGGCCGAGTGCGGCGGCGTGGCCGGCGAGGTGCCCGCCGGCCGAGAAGCCCAGCACCCCGAGCCGGGTGACGCCCTCGGCGCGCAGCTCGACGGCCCGCATCCGGAATGCGTCGATTGGGCCGGGATGCCGCGTGCGCACGGGGTAGGAGAGCACGCTCGCATCGAGGCCGAGCCCGCGCAGCCACTCGGCGACCGTCTCGCCCTCGTGCTCGGCGCGGTAGCTGTAGCCGCCGCCGGGCAGCACGATGATGTGCGGGCGATCGACCGGCATCGTCGTCGCCCTACCGACCGGTGAAGGCCGCGTTCAGCAGCTCGTCGATGCGAACGCCGACGTCGGGCTCGGCCGTGTCGAGGCGGTTGGTGAGCAGCACCACGCACCGGCACGACTGCCGTGAGACCCACAGCTGCGAGCGGCACCACCCCTCGTGGCCGAACGTGCTGTGGTCGAGCAGGCTCGGCCGGTGCGGCAGGTTGAAGCCGATGCCGAAGTGCTCCGGGTGACGGGTGCGGTCGGCGTCGATCACGGTGAGGCCGCTCGTGCGGGGCCGCAGCATCGCCTCGAGGGTGATGCGGTGCACGACCCGGTCGTCGCCGGTGAGCAGCGACTGCCCGATGGCGAGCAGGTCGGCCGCCCGCGCGGCGGCACCGGCGGCGGGGTGCCGCAGGGCGAAGAGGGCGGCCGGGTCGTGCCCGTAGCGCTCGCCGCCGTGAACGCGATGCACGTCGTCGGTGTCGAACGAGAGCCCTTCGGCGCCGACGCTCGCCGCCAGGTCGGCGAACTCCTGCTCGAAGGTGCGGCCGGTCGCGTGCTCGACGAGGGCGGCGACACCCTCCCACGTGAGGTTCGCGTAGCGGCGGGCGCTGCCGGGCGCGAACTCGAGCGGCGCGCGCTCGATCGCCTCGCGCACGGTCGTCGCGCGGCCGTGCGAGAGCGGGGCGGCCCCGCCGTCGAGCACGAGGTCGGCGACGCCCGAGGTGTGGCTCGTCAGGTGGGCCAGGGTGACCTCGGGGCTGACGAAGCCCGGCAGCGCATCCGTCAGCGGGGTCTCGGTCGTGAGCAGTCCGCGCTCGACAGCGCGCATCGCGGTGAGGGCGACGAGCGGCTTCGTCACCGAGTAGAGCGCGAAGCGGTCGTCGACGTGCGCGGTGCGGCCGGTGATGGGGTCGGTGCCGAACGCGGCGACGTCGACCACGCCGTTCGTGTCGGCGATCGCGAGCACGGCGACGGGCAGGCGGCCGGCGTCGACGTGGCGGCGGGTCCAGTCGGCGGCGGCGTTGAAGGCGGTGGTGGCGGTCATGGAGGCCCTTCTCACGTGAGCTGCGGCAGCACGTCAGCCGCGATCACGTCGAGGTGCTCGAGGTCGGTCATGTCGACCGTCTGCAGGTAGAGGCGGTCGACGCCGAGCTCGCGCAGGGCGCCGATGCGGTCGATGACCTCGGCGGGGGTGCCGACGAGGCGCTCGCCATGGTCGCTCGCGGGGTCGATGCCGGCGGCGGCGCAGCGCCGCGCGATCTCGGCGGCGTCGCGGCCGACGACGGTGGGCCAGGCGGCCGAGAGCTTCAGCGTGGCCGGGTCGCGGCCCTCCTCGGCGCAGACGGCGCGCACGTTGTCGAGCACCTCGGCGAAGCCCTCGAGGGTGCGGAACCCGATGTTGAACTCGGTCGCGTAGAGGGCCGCGAGGCGCGGGGTCTTGCGCGGGCCGCCGCCGCCGACGATGACGGGCATGCGCTGCTGCACGATCTTCGGAAGGGCCGGAACGTCGACGAGCCGGTAGTGCTCGCCCTCGAACGAGTAGGTGGCGCCGTCGGGGGTGGCCCAGTAGCCGGTCACGATGGCGAGCTGCTCCTCGAGCATCCCGAACCGCTTGGCGGGGAAGGGGATGCCGAACGCCTCGTGCTCGCGCTCGTACCAGCCGGTGCCGAGACCGAACTCGGCGCGCCCGCCCGACATCTGGTCGACCTGCGCGACCTGCACGGCGAGGATGCCCGGGTGCCGGTGCGTTGCCGAGCTCGCGAGGGTGCCGAGGCGGATCGTGCTGGTCTCGCGGGCGAGGGCGGCGAGGGTCGTCCAGGCGTCGGTCGGGCCGGGCAGGCCGTCGCCGTCGCCCATCACGAGGTAGTGGTCGCTGCGGAACCAGGCGTGGAAGCCGAGCTGCTCGGCCCGCTGCGCGTGCGCGACGATCGTGTCGTAGCTGGCGCCCTGCTGGGGCTCGGTGAAGACGCAGTACTCCATGCGTCGAGCCTATGCCGGGTGTGTGGGAGCGATCGCGCGCGGGATGCCCGCTATAGGTATGATCTAAGCCATGACGCGCACAGCGATCGTGACGGGTGGTCTCAGCGGGCTCGGTGCCGCGACGGCTGAGCGGCTGCGGGCCGACGGCATCCGGGTGATCACGCTCGACCTCGCGGCGGCGCCCGATGGCGACGTGCACGCGGCCGACCACCGGCAGCTCGACATCAGCGACGACGCGGCCGTCGCCGCGGTGGCCGCCGAGGTCGCGCCTGTGGACATCCTCGTCAACTGCGCGGGAATCGTCGGCCCGAACAAGCCGCTCATCGAGACGACCGCCGAGGAGTGGCGCCGCACCGTCGACGTCAACGTCATGGGAACGGTCGCGACGATCCGCGCCTTCGCGCCCGGCATGGTCGCGCGCGGCTGGGGGCGCATCGTCAACGTCGCCTCGATGGCGGGCAAAGACGGCAACCCGAACCTCGCCGCCTACTCGGCGACCAAGGGTGCGGTCATCGCCCTGACCAAGTCGGTGGGCAAAGAGCTCGCGCAGACCGGCGTGCTCGTCAACGTCATCGCCCCGGCCGTGATCGACACCCCCATGAACGCCAAGACCGACCCCGCGGTGCTGCAGTACATCACCGACCTCATCCCCATGAAGCGCGTCGGCCGGCCCGACGAGTTCGCCGAGCTCGTCGCCTTTCTCACCTCCGACCGCGTGAGCTTCTCGACAGGCGCGGTCTACGACCTCAGCGGCGGCCGCGCCACCTACTAGAAGGGCTCCCATGAAGCTCATGCGCCTCGGCCCGGCGGGGGCCGAACGCCCCGTCGTGCGCGTCGACGACGACGCGTACGTCGATGTCTCCGACATCACGCCCGACTTCGACGAGCGCTTCTTCGGTTCGGGCGGGATGCTCGGTCTCGAGTCCGTCGTCGCGCAGCGTGTCGCGGCCGGCGCCGTGCATCCATTCGGCGACCAGCGCATCGGCGCCCCGATCGCGCGCCCGCACCAGATCCTCTGCATCGGCCTCAACTACTCCGATCACGCTGCCGAGTCGGGCATGCCCGTGCCCGACGAACCGATCCTGTTCACGAAGAGCCCGAACACCCTCGTCGGCCCCAACGACGACGTGCGCATGCCGCGCGGCGCGACGAAGCTCGACTGGGAGGTCGAGCTGGGCATCGTCATCGGCGCGCGCACGAGCTACCTCGACTCTGCCGAGCAGGCGAAGCAGCACATCGCCGGCTACGTCGTGGTCAACGACGTCAGTGAGCGGGCGTTCCAGATCGAGCGCGGCGGGCAGTGGGCCAAGGGCAAGTCGGCCGAGACGTTCAACCCGGCCGGGCCGTGGCTCGCGACGCCCGACGAGCTCGACGACGTCATGAACTTGGGGCTGTGGCTGGATGTCAACGGGCAGCGGCGGCAGACCGGCTCGACCTCGACGATGATCTTCGATCCGTTCGTCATCGTGCACTACCTGAGCCAGTTCCTCGTGCTCGAGCCCGGCGACCTCATCAACACGGGCACGCCGCCCGGAGTGGGGCTCGGCATGACGCCGCCGACGTACCTGCAGGTGGGCGATGTGATGCAGCTCGGCATCGACGGGCTCGGCACCCAGCGGCAGACGGTCATCGCCCCGCGCTGAGCCACCGCGCCGAGCCTGCCGCGCCGAAGGCCCGGGCTTACCGCTCGGGCGGCGTGATCTGCGAGCGGCTCACGATCGCGATGATCGACTCGCCGCGCTTGAGCCGCACCTGTAGCCGCAGGGCTCCCGAACGGGCGATGAGCACCCCGATCACCATGGCCGCGAGCGCCGGCACCGCCCCCGAGATGACGAGCGCGGCCTGCGGCCCGAGCCACTCGGCGAGCCCGCCCATGAGCGGCCCGCCGATCGCCTGCCCGCCGACCATGATGATCACGTAGAACGACATGACGCGGCCCCGGATGCCCGGGTTGCAGCTGAGCTGCACGAGCGAGTCGGCCATGATCGCGTAGATGAGCCGCGCGATGCCGATGCCGACCAGCAGCGGCAGGAACACGCCGTACACGGGAGCGAGGCCGGCGAGGGCCTGCAGGGTGCCGTACACGAGCGCGGCGATGATGATGGTGCGCAGGCGGAGGGTGCGCATCCGGGTCGACAGCAGCGCGCCGGTGAGGGCCCCGATCGCGACGAGCGAGCTGTAGAGGCCGTAGCCGGTCGACCCCGAGTCGTAGACCTCGTCGGCGACGCCCGTGAGGATCACCGGCAGCGACATGCCGAACACGGCGACGAACATCAGCAGGATCATCGGCCAGAAGATGGTCGGCTTCGACCGCGCGTAGCGCAGCGCCTGGCGGATCTGCCCGCTCTGCCGCGGCTGCACGGGGATGATGCGCAGCTCGTCGCTGCGCAGGGTCGCGAGCGTGATGACCACCACGAGCGCGGCGAGGGCGTTGACGGCGACCGCCCAGCCCGAGCCCGCGACGGCGATGATGACGCCGGCGACGGCCGGGCCGATGAAGCCGCCGAAGTGGAAGACCGAGGCGTTGAGGCTGATGGCGTTCTGCAGCAGGCGCGGCTCGACCATCTCGGTCACGAGCACGACGCGCGCCGGGCTCTCGACGACGAACACGCAGCCGATGACAACCGAGATCGCGTACACGTGCCACAGCTCGACCACGCCGGTGAGGGCGAGCGTCGCGAGCAGCGCGCTCAGCAGTCCGAACGCGGTGTAGACGCCGATGAGCAGCGTGCGCTTCGAGAAGCGGTCGGCGATCACGCCGCCGTACGGGCCCAGCAGCAGCATCGGGCCCCACTGCAGGAAGATCGTCACGCCGACCGCGGCGATGTTGCCGGTGAGCTCGAGCACGAGCCAGTCGGTGGCGATGCGCTGCATCCACCCGGCGGTGTGGGCGAGCAGCTGCGAGGCCTGGAAGCGCCGGTAGTTGCGGATCTGCAGCGAGGCGAACGAGTCGCGCAGGCTCGTGCTGCCGCGGTGCACCGGGATGGGCTCGGTCGGGGGGAAGGCGGTCGGGGTGCTCATGGGCGGTGCGGCTGCCTCACCGCGCGCTGACGGCGTCGAGTACGGTGCGGGCCCGCGGAAGGGCATCCCGGATGCGATCGGCCAGGTCGGGGCCGTCGTCGTCGGCGAGCCACGCGTGCAGGGCGCGCACGAAGATGGCGAAGCCGATGGCGGAGAGAATCTCGGCCTCGTCGGGGTCGAAGCCACGGTCGATGAGCGTCGCCGTCACCCCCTGCTGCCAGCGGGCCTGCTTGGCGAGCTCGCGCCCGGTGAGGGAGACGTCGGTGTCGATGATGCGCTGGCGGGCGACGAGCGCGGGGCGCTGCGGCTGCATGACGTCGGCGAGGGTGGTGAGCGCGTGCAGCATGAGGGCATCGGCCGCGATCGGGCCGGGGGCGGCGGCGATGCTCGCGAGCAGGCCCGGCAGGAGGGTGTCGTCGTCGGCGAAGAGCACCTCCTCTTTATCGGCGAAGTGCCGGAAGAAGGTGCGGGCGGTCACGCCGGCGCGCGCGGCGATCTCGTCGACGGTGGTGCCGCTGTAGCCGTGCTCGCCGAAGAGGCTCATCGCGGCGTCGACGAGCCGCGAGCGGGAGTCTTCGGGCCAGCGGGGCACGACGTCCATTCTAGTGTTGTGTCAGATCATGACATCACGTATCCTCGCACCTATGACAGTTCATGACATCACTCGCCCCACCGTCCTTCTCACCGGGCCGACGAGCGGCATCGGCGCGGGCATGCTGCGGGCGCTGCTGCAGCATCCCGCTCGCCCCCACCTCGTCCTCCTCGCCCGCAACGCCACGGCCCTGGATGCGGCGCTCGACCAAGCGCACGCGGCGGGCCTCCTCGCCCACGGCGTGAGCGTCGACCTCGCCGACCTGGCCTCGGTGCAGGCGGCGCTCGCCGAGGTGCGCGCGCTCATCGATGCCGGCACGATCACCCCGATCGACGCCGCCCTGCTCAACGCCGGCACCCAGTTCATGTCGCGGGCGACGCTCGGCGCGCAGGGCCACGAGCGCACCTTCACGATCAACGTCATCGCGCAGCACCTGCTCGTGACCGGGCTCGAGCCGTTGCTCTCCGACCGCGGCCACGTCGTCGTCATGGGCTCGTCGACGCACCGCGGCAAGAAGCAGTCGTTCAACCTCATCCCCGACCCGCAGTGGCAGTCGCCCGCCGCGCTCGCGACGGCCGACCCGGCCGAGGCCCCGACCGAGGCGAAGGGCCGCGAGCGCGGAGGCATCGCCTACGCCTCGAGCAAGCTCGCCCTCGTGACGGCCGCGCACGTGTGGGCCGATCGCCTCGGCGCGACGGGGCGCCGCCTCAACACCTACGACCCCGGCCTCACGGTGCGCACGGGTCTCGTGCGTGATATGTCGGCGTTCCGCTACTGGGTGTGGCGCTGGATCATGCCGGTCATGGCCCTGCACCCCAAGGCGACGACGGCGCGAATCACCGGTCGGCACGCGGTCGAGCTCGCCCTCGGCGATGCGCATGCGGGTGTGCACGACGGCTACGTCGAGATCGGCACGCTCACGAAGGCCGAGCCGGTCACGTTCGACGCTGAGCGGCAGCGCGAGCTCATCGACTGGCTCGACGCGACGATCGCGCCGTATCTGCCTGCCGCTCCGGATGCACACCGCGCGCCTGGCGCCGACCACCGTCGCCCGCAGGAGGCCTAGACCGTGCTCGTCATCTCGCTGCTGCTCAACATCGCCGTTCTCATCCCGGTCGTCACCGTGCTGCTGCTGAGTACGCGGCGCGGCATCGACACCCGAGGGAGCTTCCCGTGGGGGGCGCGCACGCCCGCGCGGGACATCCTGCTCGCCATCTACATCGCGATCCTGACCGCCTCGATCGCGCTGCTCGCCGTGGTCGCGACCACCGGGCCGTCGGTCGCGGTCGACGCGGCGGCGGTCTCGCTGTTCGCGGTGCAGATCGTCTACAAGGTGCTGACCGCGATGACGGTGCGGGATGCGCTGCGCAACCCCGTCGTGCTGTCGAACCTCGGCATCGCCGCGGTGCACGGGGTGACCGTGGCGTCGCTCGTGCCGGGGCTGCTCGGCTGACCGAGTATCCCGTTAGCGACCCTGCATCGTCGAGTCGCCCCGGGGTGCTCACCCGTTAGTGAGGACCGTACACAGCGCAGTGCCGCCGGGATGTGCGAAAAGCGAACGGCATGTGCACGGTCCCCCCCAAAAGACGGGGCAGTTCGTCGCGAGAGGTTGTCCCAGAATAGGAGAATCGTGGTGGTTCGAACGGTTGTCGATAAACGGAGGGTCATGATGGCCAGCAAACTCGTGCGCGGCGCTGCCGCCAGCTTTCTTGTCGCGGTCGCAGTCGTCGGCGTGACCGCTACGCCGGCTCACGCCGCCACCTTCGAGCTGATCGACGCAGAGCCCACCGACACGATTACGACCGTCAACGGCGATGTGATCGTCACGTCAACGTTGGGTCCGCAAGCGGAGTTCAACGTTGCCTATGCGGGAACCGGCTACTTCGCAACGAACGCCTCGAACATCGAACTGAGTTACGTCGATTGGACGTTCAGCCAGCCCGTGTACCAGGTGACGGTCTACTACTTCGCGGTCGAATCAGCGACGTCCGGCGGCGGGGCAGATCCTCACCAGTTCAGCACCAATCGGGGACCTGTCAATCTCGCTCTTGTTGCAGACGGCGGCAACCGAATCGCATCGACGGGGTTGCTCAACGGCTCGACCCAGCCGGAGGCCACGCTCTCGGGCGACACCGCGTCGTGTGAAATCACGGTTGACCCCAACGCGTGCTCCGGGACTATCGAGCTGTCGTTCCCCGAAGGAATCACCTCGTTCCGGTCCTTCAACGGCGGTACCCCGAGCGCTGGCTTCAACGGCACGGGCCTTGCCATTGCGACCGATGTTCCCGACCCTGTGTCAGAGCCACAGCCCGAGGTCGACGGTGAGGAACTGGCCGATACCGGCATTGCGACAAACGCGGTCTGGCTGGGCATTGCTGGCGCAGCCGCTGTCGCCGTGGGTGCGCTCGGGCTCCTGCGAGTGCGCAAGAGCCAGAAGGCGTAGGCGACGCACACCGACCGACCAGTCGGTCGGTAGGCAATGATGGTGGGGTGGACGCCCGCACCCTTCTCCTCGATACGGCTCGTCGCGACGTCGCGCAAGACGGTGCGTTGCCGTCGCTCGACCGGCTCGCCCGCGAGACAGGATTGTCAAAAGGTGGCGTGACGCACCACTTTCCCACGAAGGCGAGCCTGGTCAACGCTCTCATCATCGGGGCCGTTGAGGTGACCGATCGCGAGATGGCGGCCGCCGCTGTTGAGGGAAGGGCCGTCGAGAAGTGGCTTGCACTCTCGAGCGAGTCGACTGTCGGTGACACGTCGGTATCGACTCTCGCTCGAATCGCCCTTGACGCTCGTGCCAGCCTCGGCGAGATCACCGACGCGATCGCGGCAGCCGCCGAGCGTTGGGAGGCCTTGCTCGCCGCCGAGCTCGGGTCACCCGCACAAGCCCGGGTTGTCCGCCTTGTCGGAGACGGCATGCTGCTCAGCACGCTCATCGACGATCGCGCCCCGACGCTGACGCTCGACGAGCTGATGGCGGTGGTCGGAGGGCGACGATGAACGCCGAACTCCTGCTACTCATCGGCGGCCTCGCGCTGCTCGACTCGCTCAACCCGGCGACGATCGTGTCGGTCGCACTCATCCTGCTCACTGCGCAGCGACGCCCCGCGCTGACTGCCGCGGCGGTCGTCGTCGGTGCCGCCCTCACCGTCTTCACGGTCGGAGCGGTGCTCTTCCTCTCGGCCGGCGCGATCTCCGGCGCGGTTGACGGCGTTCTGCTCGGGCTGCGTTTCGTGGCGTTCGGGGCGGCGGGAACCGCCCTCGTCATCGCCGGCATCCGACGCCTGCGCGACCGCCCCCGTCGTCCGCTCGAGCTGCCCCCGTGGTTCCGCCCCGCAACCGCGCTCCCGTTCGGCATCGTCGTCACGGCGGCCGACCTGCCCAACGCGTTCCCCTACTTCATCGCCATCGAGCGGATGCTCGCCGCGAGCATCGACCCCCTGACGGGTCTGCTCGTGCTCGCCGGCTACGCCGCGCTCTACTGCGTGCCGTGCCTCGTGCTGCTCGCCATCGGGCTCGTGAGCCGGGAGCGCACGCGGTCGGCGCTGCAGCGGGTGACGCGTCGCTTCACCGAGGGGGTCGTGCGGCGCTCCGTGCTCGCGGCCGTGCTGCTGATGCTGGCCGGGGTGGGCGTGGCGAGCATCCCGTTCAGTCTGTTCTTCGTCGGCTGACGACGAAGGCCCCGCCGCGACGACCACCACGGCACGGGACGACGGGGCCCCGCCCGGTCAGCCGCGCGGAACGAGCCGCTGCAGCTGGGTCACATGGCCCGGCTCGAGCTCGTCGAGCGAGCGCACGCCGAGCAGCTTCATGGTGCGGGTGATCTCGCCACTGAGGATCTCGATGGCGCGATCGACGCCCTCCCGCCCGCCGGCCATGAGGCCGTAGAGGTACGCGCGGCCGATGAGCGTGAAGCGCGCCCCGAGCGCGACCGATGCGACGATGTCGGCGCCCGACATGATGCCGGTGTCGAGGTGCACCTCGGTGTCGTTGCCGACCTCGCGCACGACCGCGGGCAGCAGGTGGAAGGGGATCGGCGCGCGGTCGAGCTGCCGCCCGCCGTGGTTCGACAGGGTGATGCCGTCGACGCCGAGGTCGGTGAGGCGCTTCGCGTCGTCGACGGTCTGCACGCCCTTGACGACGAGCTTGCCGGGCCACTGCTCCTTGATCCAGCGCAGGTCGTCGTAGGTGACCGTGGGGTCGAACATGAAGTCGAGCAGCTCAGCGACCGTGCCGTCCCAGCTCGAGAGGCTCGCGAAGGCGAGCGGTTCGGTGGTCAGGAAGTCCCACCACCACCACGGGCGGGGGATCGCGTTGACGATCGTGCCGACGGTGAGCGCCGGGGGGATCGAGAAGCCGTTGCGCTTGTCGCGCAGGCGCGCGCCGGCGACGGGCACGTCGACGGTGACGAGCAGCGTGTCGAAGCCCGCGGCGGCCGCGCGCTCGACGAGCTGCATCGAGCGCTCGCGGTCTTTCCACATGTAGAGCTGGAACCAGTTGCGGCCCTGGGGGGCCGCGGCCTTCACGTCTTCGATGCTGCGCGTGCCCATCGTCGACAGCGAGAACGGGATGCCCGCCTCGGCCGCCGCGGCCGCCCCCGCGTCTTCGCCCTCGGTCTGCATCATGCGGGTGAAGCCGGTGGGCGCGATGCCGAAGGGCAGCTCGACCCGCTTCCCGAGCACCTCCCACCCGGTGTCGACCTGGCTCACATCGCGCAGGATCGCCGGGTGGAACTCGATGTCGCTGAACGCTTGGCGCGCGCGGGCGAGGCTCAGCTCGGCTTCGGCCGCGCCCTCGGTGTAGTCGAAGGGTGCCTTCGGGGTGCGGCGCTGCGCGATCGCGCGCAGGTCGGCGATCGTCAGCGCGCTCTGCAGCCGGCGCTTCTTCGCGTTGAAGGTCGGTGTCTTGAACCGCATGAGCGGGGCGAGCTCTTTCGGGCGGGGGAAGCGGCGTTTCACCATGGGGCTAGTCCTTCGTGATCGTCTGATCGGGGTGCTGCGCGGCCGCGTGCTGCGCGTCGTAGCGGGTGAGCAGGCGGTCGCGCGCGCCCTCGATGTGGGCGCGGGTGAGGTGTCCGGCACGCTCGGGGTCGCCCGCGGCGACGGCGTCGAGAATGCCCTGGTGCTGGGCGACGACGTCGTCGATCGCCATGAGCCGGTGGCCGAGCACCTGCCCGATGCACAGCTCGATCTCGCCCATGAGCAGCGTGTGCAGGCGTGCGAGCCGCGGCGAGCGCTGCGCCTCGACGAGAGCGCGGTGGAAGGCGATGTCGGCGCGGGCGATGCCCGGGGGAACCGTCGCGCCCGGAGCCGCGCTACGGGCGTCGGTCGCGGCGTCGGTGAGCATCCGCTGCGCCGCGATGGCCGCCATCGGCACGACGCCGTCGGCGGCGAGCGTACGTAGCGCGGCTTCCTCGACGGTGGCGCGGGTGGCGTAGAGGTCGACGATGTCGTCGCGACTCAGCTCGGGAACGCGCGCGGTCTTGTGCGCCTCGCGCCGCAGCAGCCCGTCGGCGACGAGCCGCTCGAGCGCGACCTTCGCGGTCGGGCGCGCGACGCCGAAGCGGTCGGCGACGGCCTGCTCGGTGATGGCGGTTCCGGGCGCTTCGCGCTGGGTCAGGATGCTCTCGCGCAGCGCCTCGTAGACCGCGTCGGGCACGCGCGTGACGGAGAGGGCCTCGGAGCTCATGCGGGCGAGACTAACAGATTGTTAGACAAGTGTACGAAGAGGGCGGGGAGCTCGGTCAGCCCTGCTGCACCCGCCACCAGTCGAGGTCGACGGTCGCCCCGGGTGCGGGCTCGACCATCAGCTCCAGCCGCCGGTGGACACCCGGGATCGAGATCCGCTCCACGAAGAAGGGAGGCGTGTCGACCGCGCCCGTCGGGCCGACGCTCAGGTTGCCGATCGCGCGCCCGTCGACGGTCACCCGCACGGCAGACGGGCGATCTCCTGATGCGGCGCCGCAGATCATCAGGGTGGTGCACGAGGCGCCGTCCTCCACCCCGTCCCAACCGATCGTTCCCGGTTCGGAGAACCGCACGACGAAACCGCCGCGCGCACTCTCGACCTTGTGCCCGCCTGAGCAGGAGGAGAACCACTCCGCCCCGATGCGGTGCCACTCCGCCCGGTAGCGGTGCACCCCGTACTCCAGCACCAGGGAATCGACGGCCAGCATCCCGTCATCGCGCTGGTGCGCGTAGCAGAGGCCGGACGCCCGATGCCAGATGCTGGTGTCGAAGATGGTGAAGGCTCCGTACAGCTGACCCCGCCAGGTGAAGTAGGACCCGTGGTCGAGGGATGCGCCCGTGCTGCCGAGGTAGCGATAGGGGCCGTACACCCGGTCGGAGATCGCGACGTGCCCGGCGTAGGTCAGGTAGTACCGGTCACCGATGCGGTTCAGAGACGCCTTGTCGTCGGCAGGGTGGTCGACGAGCAGCCGCCGCGGGGTTTCCGCGAGCGAGATCATGTCGTCGTTCAGGCGTGCGATCCAGTAGCCCCCTTCTCCCGGGTACGCCCACTCCGGCCCACCGACCACGATGTAGGCCGTTCCGTCATCATCCACGAGGACGCTCGGATCGTAGTCGCGCCCACCCGTCGATGACCCGTCGAGCAGCGGTCGGCCGAGGGCGTCCTCCCACGGTCCGATCGGCGACGGTGCCCGCGCAACCCCGGTGGCTCGGTTGCCGATCGAGAAGTAGAGGTAGTAGGTATCGCCGCGGCGGGCGACGTCAACGGCCCAGGCCTCGCGCGTCGGCCCGGTGTGGAACGTCGACGGGTCGATGCTCGTTCGGTGGGTCCAGTACCGCAGGTCGGTGGAGGCCCAGACCTGCCATTCCCGCATGTCGTAGCTCGTCGCATTCGCCGAGTGGTCGTGACCCGCGTAGAGGTAGGCCACGTCGTCGAAGACCTTCACGTGGGGGTCACACACTCCGCGACCCGGGATGATCGGGTTCTTTCCGGAGCAGACCTGCTCGCCTGACCGTGCTCTCAACGGCGGGTGCTCGCCCGCTCCACGAGCTCGGGCTGGAAGATCACGTGCCGTGCTGAGACGGGGGTTCCCTCGGACTCTGCGATGAGAATCTCGGCTGCTGTCCTGCCCAGCAGGTGCGCCGGCTGGCGCACCGAGCTGAGGGGAACGATGGTCGAGCTGGCGAAGTCGATGTCGTCGTAGCCGATGAGCGCGATGTCGTCGGGAACTCGGAGGCTCCCGGACATCAGCAGGCCCTGCAGCACTCCGACGGCCAGCAGGTCGTTCGCCGCGAACACGCCGTCCGGTCGTTCTGCGGGATCAGCCTCGATCAGCTGGGCAGCGGCCTGACGCCCGTCCACCACCGAGAGGCCTCCCGCGTCGATCACAGTGAAGGTCACCCCCGGGGCCCGCTTCGCGGCCTGTCGCGCGCCGCTGAGACGGTCCTCCACCTGACGGATCCCGAAGGAGCCGCCGAGGAAGGCGATGCGCTTCGAGCCTCGCGCGATCAGGTGTTCGACGGCGATCCGCCCTCCGGCCACGTCATCGACGGAGACGCTGCTCACGGTCTCGTCCTCGCTCGCGCTGTCGACCAGCACGACAGCGATCCCTCTCTCGCGCAGCCGTCGGACGCGATCGCTGACATCGCCAACAGGGGTGACCAGGATCCCTCGGACCCGCTGCTCCTCGAAGAGGTCGAGGTAGGTCTGCTCGCGGCGCTCGTCCTCCCCGCTGTTGCCCAGGAGGATCGCCAGCGACCGCTCGCTCGCCGCATCCTCAGCCCCTCGCGCGAGCTCTGCGAAGAACGGGTTCGCCGCATCGAGCACTACCATGCCGAACGCGCGCGATTGGCCTGCTCGCAACTGCCGGGCGGCATCGTTCCGGACGAATCCGAGCGCCTGGACGGCGTCCATGACGCGCGCCGATGTCTCGGGCGACACGAGGTGGGGTCGGTTGAGGACGTTCGACACGGTGCCGACCGACACGCCAGCACGAGCGGCGACATCACGCACTGAGACCGCCACTGCCACTCCCTCGCTTGAAACGAATCATCCCGGCCCCGCCGGATGAACCTTGACAATACCGGGCCTTGAGCCGTGAAGCGAGACGGAGGTCTTGCGAAGAGCGCAGACATGACGCTACATTGCTCTGAATCGATTCATTACGGGCCCTCTCGAGAATCGAGACCCTTTCCCCGAGTAGTCAGGAGTTCAGCATGGGTGCAGCGAAGCGCCGCTTGAGCACTGCCATCGGCCTTGTCGCGGCGACCAGTGTCATGCTGGTCGGTTGCGCCAGCGGTCAGGGCAGTGAGTCCGAATCGGCAACGATCCGGGTCGTCGGAACCACCGACACCCAGACCGCGATAGATGCTCTGGTCGAGGCCTTCTCGGCCGAGTACCCCGACATCACGGTCGAGACGGCCTACACGCCGACCGATGCCTACATCACCAACACGCCCCGCGCGATGTCCGGAGCGAACGGACCCGATGTGGCGATCGTCTTCCCGGGCGTCGGCGGTCAGATGAACGCCCGGAGCCTGCTCGACGCCGGACTGCTGGCCGATCAGTCGGATGCGGCCTGGGCAGCCAACCTCACGGAGAGCCAGCTGCCCCTAGTCAGCCAGGACGGCGTCGTGGCGATGAACCCCCTCGGCTTCGACACCATCGGTATCATCTACAACGAGGACATCTTCGCGGAAGCGGGTGTCGAGCCGGTGTCGACCTTCAGCGACCTCCTCGACCTCTGCCGGAACCTGCGCGACGAGGGGATCAGCCCCATGTCGTACGGCGTGTCGTCGAACTTCGTGACGCAGTTCATCAACTACGCGCTTGCCGCATCGACGGTCTACCTCGAGACGCCGAACTTCGACGACCTGGCGAACGCCGGTGAGGCGACGTTCAGCGACTCCGGCTGGGTCGACGTGGTCGAGAAGAACATCGAGATGCAGGAGGCCGGCTGCTTCGCCGACGGCTTCACCGGCTCGAACTACGACCAGATGATCGCCGACGTGGCATCGGGCGCGGTGGCCATGACCGTGACGGTCGGTCCTTCGTTCCCGGCGATCGAGAGCGCCGCTCCCGATGGCAACTTCGCGATGTTCCCCCTGCCCGCGTACGACGAGCCCGAGCGCAACGGCGCTCCGCAGGCCTTCTCGGTCGGCTTCGGCATCAACGCCAACTCCGCCGAGCCGGAGGCGGCGCGCCTGTTCGTCGACTTCGCGAACGAGCCTGCCCAGGCGTCGGTGTTCGCGCAGAACCTCGGTGTGCTCCCCTTCGACCCGGCTGCTGAGGTCGACGCGAAGTGGGCGCTCCAGCTCGAGCTCATCTCCACCGGTCGCACCGGGCCCTTCGCCAACCAGCTGTGGCCCAACCCGCAGACCAACGAGGCGCAGATGGCCGGCATGCAGCAGATCTTCACCGGTCAGGCGACCGTCGAGGATGTGCTGCGAGCGATGGACGACACTCTGGGCGGCTAAGCCCGGCGTGAGCTGTCGTCGCTCGGCTCCCCGCGAGCCTCGATGACCAGTAGGGCGTGGCGAACCGCGTTCGTCCACGCCCTACTGGCGCGAAGATACACACCGAGTACCTTTCCGGGAGAAGACCTGATGACAGCTGCTGCGCGACAGCGGAGTCGCGGCCGAGCCTCGACGTCCGTCCCATATTCCTTCCTGATCCCCGCGGGCGCCCTGGCCATGGCCATCATCGTCCTGCCCGCGATCGGGGGCTTCTACTTCTCGTTCACCGACTGGCGCGGCTTCGGCCCGTTCGAGTGGGTCGGCTTCGAGAACTACATCCGAGTATTCGAGAACGAGCGCTCCGCCAATGCACTGCGCAACACCCTGGTTCTCGCGGTCGTGGTGGTGCTGGCGCAAAACATCCTCGGCCTGATCCTCGCGCTCGCCCTGTTCCAGCCGTTCCGCGGGCGCAATCTCCTGCGCGTCCTTTTCTTCCTCCCCGTCGTGATGAGCCCGGTGATCATCGGCTACCTCTGGCAATTCATCTACGGCTTCAACGGACCGGTCAATCAGGTTCTGCGCGCCCTCGGCCTGGAGGAATGGGCTCGACCCTGGCTTGGCGACCCCCAGACCGCCTTGTGGGCGGTCGCCATCGCCATCGTGTGGCAGCTCACAGGCAGCGCGATGGTGATCTACCTCGCCGGTCTCGAGGGGATCAGTCAGGATGTGCTCGCCGCCGCCTCGATGGACGGAGCAGGCGCATGGCAGCGCCTGGTCCACATCCGGTTGCCGCTGCTCGCGCCCGCGATCACGATCAACCTCGCGCTCTCGCTGATCACGGGCTTCCGGATCTTCGATCAGATCATCGCCATGACCGGCGGCGGCCCCGGCTATGCGACGGAGACGATCGCCACCACGATCTACAAGGAGAGCGTCGTGTTCGGCGAGTTCGCCGCCGGTCTTGCCTTGTCCATCATCCTGGCGGTCAGCGTGGCGGTCTTCTCCGCGATCCAGGTCTGGATGACGCGCCGCTCTGAGGAGGTCCACTGATGCCGTTCGCCCGACGTCTTCGACACGCCCGCCGGGCACTCGCGACCGCAGGACTCTTCCTCCTGGCGGCACTCTTCAGCCTGCCCCTGTACCTGCTGGTCTCCGTTTCACTGAAGACTCCGCAGGAGACGGCGGAATCGCCCTTTGCTCCGCCGTCGTCGTTCCAGTGGGGCAACTACGTCGAGGCCTGGCAGCGAGACGCGGGCACCGGCACGGCGTCTCTCGGGGAGAGCCTGCTCAACTCGGCCATCATCACCTCCGGAAGCGTCATTCTGATCCTCTTCGCGGGCTCCTTGGCAGGATTCGTGCTCGGGCGGCGGAAGAGCCGTATGTCCGACGGCCTCTACACGCTCTTCCTGCTGGCCATCTCTCTGCCGATCCAGCTCGCAGTGATCGCGCTCTACCCCGCATTCAATGCGTGGGGCCTCCTCGGCAACCCGGTGGCCATGATCGTCTTCTACGCCGGACTGCTCACGCCCTTCGCCGTCTTCCTCTTCACCGGATTCGTCCGTTCGCTCCCGGTCGACTTCGATGAAGCGGCTCTCCTGGACGGCTGCACATGGCCGCAGGTCTACGTCCACGTGGCACTGCCCCTGCTGCGGCCAGCCCTCTCGACCGTCGCGGTGCTCACCGGGGTCGCGATCTGGAACGACTTCTTCGGCCAGCTGGTCTTCCTGCTCGGATCGGGCAATGAGACGCTGCCGATCACGGTCTACACGTTCTCGAGCCAGTACGCCTCGCAGTACCACCTGCTGACGGCCGGTCTCGTCATCGCTCTCATCCCGATCGTGGTCTTCTACGTGCTGCTGCAGAGGAGGATCGTCGAGGGCTTCTCGGCGGGAATCCGCGGCTGAGCAGCGCGGGCATGCCGGCGACCGCTCGCGCAGGCCCGCGCTCGCTCGTCGATGTGACGGGCCGATGGTCTAGACGTGCTCCACCCGGGGTCCGAAGACGCCGGGACGGAGCTCCCGGAGGGCAAGCCGGTTCCGTCCCGCGGGAAGCGTCATCACCGCTCCGTCCGCGTCGACCACCCGAGTCTCCCGCGGCAGGTCGATCTCGTAGCGCAGTGATCGTTCGTCGTCACGCTGCCAGGCGACGGAGGCGAGGACTCCCGAGATGACCCCGATCACGCCCTGAGCGCGGTCGCGTCCCCCCGGGCGGACGGCGATGGTGATCGCCGATGCACCGTCGTGCCAGGTTGCGTCGACCCCGAGGACGAAGCGAGAGAGCTGCCAGGTCGGAGCACCGGTCCAGTAGTGGCACTGGCTCCAGCGGTCGTCAAACACCTCCCACCACGTCCCGGCGTCACGGGCGAGCATCCAGCCCCAGCCCGTCCGCCAGAGATCCTCCGCGGTCTCGAGACCGAGCTCCTCGATGATGAGCCGCATCGAGTAGTTCGTGAAGTACGGTGTGGCCGCATCCTCGGAGACATCGGTGCAGTCCCGCAGTCTTCGTCCAGCGATATCGAAGGGGAACGCGGAGCGGATATGGCGCAACGAGACCTCCGCCGCCCTCCGACGGTCGTCGAGCCCGGTGAACGCACCGAGCACCCGCGAGTGGTACGCCAGGGCATCTCGCGAGTAGCTCGCCCCGGCGAGCGCGTCCGCGATGATCCGCCGAACCCGCTCTTCCCCCGGGAGCGCAGATGATTCGCGCCCCAGCCTGTCCTGCCAGGTCCTCCAGGCGTCGAGCGCGCGGTGAACGTGCGACAGCACCGCTCGGTCGGGACCGCTTGCCGGGCGACGGTATCCCCAGTCGACGAAGGGCCAGGGCAGCGTCGTCGTGCCGTCGTCGTTAACGGCCTCGATGAGGGCCCTGGTGTTGGCTCGCCCGCTCTCCTCAAGCTCGTCGAGGAGCGCCACCGATCCTTCGAGCTCAGCGCACCGCACCACCGCGTTGTTCCACTGCGCGGCGTACGTGCCCAGGTACAGGAGCTCCCCCGGCCCGCACCCTGCCACCAGGCCATCCGGTCGCGCCCCGGCGGCGCTGTGCAGCAGCGCCCGGCGAACGTGGTCGACCCGCGCCCACCCCACCATCGAGAGCTCCATCCCAGCCGTCACCACGTCACCGACCCACTCCCCGCGCTCGCGCACGCTGTCGACGAGCGAGTCCTCGGCCGAGGCGCGCAGCGTGGTGAGCCCGGTCGACCAGACCTGCTCGAGGATCGTGTCCTCGAGCGACAGCGACGCAGGTGGGTCACCCAGGAAGTCGCGTTCGCGGAAGGACACGCGGGTCAGTCGCGCGTCGGTGTCTCCGGCGAGTCGGACCTCAAGCCAGCGCGCTCCGAGCGGTTGGAGGGGCTCAATCACGGAGTGCTCCGCATTGACCGTGTAGTGCTGGATGAATCGCGTAGGCCCCGCCGAGAGCGCGACGATCGGGGAGACCCGGCCCTCGGGAGTCAGGCGTTCGCCGTAGCCGACCGTGACCTCGGTGCGAGCCCGGCAGTCGATCTCCAGCTCGACGGCTCCGATCCGGGTTCGCCCCAGATCGAAGACCCAGTACGTGCCGTCGGCGTCGTCCTCGAGCCGCGGGGATCGATCGGCCAGGAGGAACTGCGGGCCGGGGTCGTCCCAGCGGTACCCCGGGAAGGTCTCCCGGTATGCCCCGCTATCGACCAGGCGGGGTTCGACCAGGGGGAGCCGGCTCGGCAGGGGAGCGTCGGCCATGGTTGGAGCTCCGAGCACGGTGTCGAGCCCCTCGACCGGCACGGGGGAGACCCAGGCGTCGCCCGACGGCTCGGCCGTGATCCACGAGCGATCGAGGGGTCGGTCGAGCCACTCCATCCAACCCTGCAGGGGGCTCACGCGCAGTCCGGTCCGGGCGAACTCGTCCAAGACGCGGCATCGCCAGTGGATGGGGAGGAGATCACCAGGCCCGCCCTGCTCGAGCGTCACGTAGAGGAAGGGGGGGACGGCTGATGAGATGCGCGTGTCGAGTGCATCCACGGCCACCTGTGCGGCGATGCGATGAGCCCCGGCCGTCAGGTCGAGGTCGAGCCAGCCGACCTCCGGGAGGGCCGGCGCGAATCGGAACGGGCCCCAGGCGACCAGTGCACCATCGATCCAGACCCGGAAACTGGCGGTGGACTGGACCCCCAGCCGCACCCGACCGGCGGTCGGCACGGTCACGGTGCCGGTGAAGGCGACGTGTGTGTCTGCCTCGGTGGCGGACGGGTGCCACACCGCTCGGCGACCGAGGGGTGCGATCATGGCGCGACGGATCTCGCCCGCGGGGGCCCCAACGGTGCCCGGAACACCGAACGCCTCGATCTGCGCCTCGCCTCCGAACTCGGCGTCGGTGCCCCGGCCTGTTTCGCTGCTCATGCGCCCTCCTGAATCGATTCACCGCATCATACTCGCTTCACTGCGTGCCGTCATGCCCGGCCTTGACCGCGGAATACCGGAGGATGTTTACTGGGTTGTATGAAACGATTCACAACGGAGCTGGACGATCGGCCGGACGCGCCGCCGCGGTCACGGGTCTGCTTCACGCTCCGGGTGCGACGGGACCTGCTGGACGAGTACCGTCGGCGCCACGCCGCCGTCTGGCCGGACATGCTCAGGGCGCTGCAGTCGTCCGGGTGGTCGAACTACTCCCTGTTCCTCGATGACGACGGCCTTTTGGTCGGCTACCTCGAGACGGACGATTTCAACGCGGCCCGAGAGGCGATGGCGAAGACAGAGGTGAATGCGCGCTGGCAGGCGGAGATGGCGCCGTTCTTCGAGAGCATCGACGGCCGTCCTGACCAGAACATGCGCACCATCCCGCTGGTCTTCCAGCTCGAGACGCAGCTCGCCGCGCTGGACGACCATGACCACCAAAGGACCGAACAATGAACTCTCGCTTCTCCGCGATCGCTCGCGCCCTGGAGCATCAGGCGATCGAGCTTCCGTCGTGGGCCTTCGGCAACTCCGGAACCCGCTTCCGCGTCTTCGGTACTCCCGGCACGCCGCGCGACCCCTTCGAGAAGATCGCCGACGCAGCGCAGGTCCACCGGCACACCGGGCTCGCCCCGGCCGTCGCGCTGCACATCCCGTGGGATCGCGTTGATGACTTCGCCGCCCTCCGGCGGCACGCCGAAGACCTCGGTGTGCGGCTCGGCACGATCAACTCGAACACCTTCCAGGACGAGGAGTACAAGTTCGGTTCGCTCGCCGCGAGCGACCATGCCGTGCGGCAGCGCGCGATCGATCACCACTTCGCCTGCATCGACGTGATGCACGAGACCGGCTCGCGCGACCTCAAGATCTGGCTCGCCGACGGCACCAACTACGCGGGGCAGGATGACATGCGCCGTCGGCAGGACCATCTCGCCGAGAGCCTCGCCACCATCTACGAGCGGATCGGTGAGCACCAGCGCCTCGTGCTCGAGTACAAGTTCTTCGAGCCGGCGTTCTACCACACCGATGTTCCCGACTGGGGGACCGCCTATGCCCAGGTGGCAGCGCTCGGCGACCGCGCCGTGGTCTGCCTCGACACCGGGCACCACGCGCCTGGCACCAATATCGAGTTCATCGTCATGCAGCTGCTGCGCCTCGGCAAGCTCGGATCGTTCGACTTCAACTCGCGCAACTACGCCGACGACGACCTGATCGTCGGTGCCGCCGATCCGTTCCAGCTGTTCCGCATCATGGTCGAGGTCGTGCGCGGAGGCGGCTACGACGAGGGCAGCGACGTCGCCTTCATGCTCGACCAGTGCCACAACATCGAGGAGAAGATCCCCGGGCAGATCCGTAGCGTTCTCAACGTGCAGGAGATGACCGCCCGCGCCCTGCTCGTCGACCGCGAGGCTCTCGACCAGGCCCAGCGGAGCAACGACGTGCTCGCCGCCAACAGCATCCTCATGGATGCCTTCTACACGGATGTCCGCGCCGACCTCGCCGCCTGGCGAGAGTCGCGCGGCCTTCCCGCCGACCCGATGGCTGCGTACGTAGCCAGTGGATACCGTGACCGAATCGTCGCCGAGCGTGTCGGCGGCACTCAAGCCGGATGGGGAGCATGATGACCGAGATCTCGTCGCTGTTGACGCCGAAGACGCGCCGCAAGACCCGGATCGGGCTCGTCGCCGGAGGCCTGGGAACCTACTGGCCCCAGTTCCCGCCCCTGCTTCCGCAGCTGCAGGAGAGCGCCCGATACGTCTCGGGCCGCTTCCAGGCGATGGACGCCGAGGTCATCGACGTCGGCTTCATCTCCGATGCCCAGGAGGGTGCGGTCGCCGCCGAGAAGCTCCGTGCGGCCGACTGCGATCTCATCGTCATGTTCTTGACGACCTACCTGACCTCGTCGATGGTGCTTCCGATCGCGCAGCGGTCGAACACTCCCGTACTGGTGATCGACATGCAGCCCTCCGAGAAGATGGACCACGCAACGTTCGACACGGGCGCGTGGCTCGCCTACTGCGGGCAGTGCTCGGTTCCCGAGGTGGGCAATGTGTTCCGTCGCGCGGGGATCCCCTTCCGCTCCGTCTCGGGCCACCTCACCCACGAGCCCGCATGGCGCAGGATCGAGCAGTGGATCAATGCCGCCCACGTGCGTGCCGCGCTGCGTCACGCCCGGCACGGCCTGATGGGCCACGTCTATCCCGGGATGCTCGATGTCTCGACCGACCTGACGCTGCTTCCCGTGACCTTCGGTTCGCACGTCGAGGTGCTCGAGTTCGATGACTTGCGCGTGCGCGTGGAGAAGGTCACCGAAGCGGAGACGAGGGCGCGCATGGACCTCGCCCGCGAGATCTTCACGCTGGATGACACGGTGGTCGAGGAAGACTTCGCGTGGGGGGCCAAGGTCTCCGTCGGCCTCGATCGACTTGTTGACGATTTTGATCTCGACAGCCTGGCCTACTACCACCGTGGCCTCGACGGCGAGCAGCATGAGCGACTCGGTGCCGGCATGATCCTGGGTGCCTCGCTGCTGACGGCACGCGGCATCCCGGCGACCGGCGAGTACGAGCTCCGCACGACCGTCGCTCAGCTCGCAACCCAGGTCGTCGGCGCGGGCGGTTCGTTCTGCGAGATCCAGGCCCTGAACTTCGATGACGGCGTTGTCGAGATGGGCCACGACGGCCCCGCCCACCTCGCCGTCAGTTCACGCGACCCGCTGCTGCGCGGCCTCGGGGTCTTCCACGGCAAGCGGGGCTGGGGTGTGAGCGTCGAGTTCGACGTGCAGCACGGGCCTGTCACCTTGCTGGGCCTCGGTCAAGACCGCGACGGCGGACTGTCGTTCATCGCATCAGAAGGCACGGTTGTTCCCGGCCCGCTACTCGCGATCGGCAACACGACGAGCCGGGTCGACTTCGGGCGCGACCCGGGAGAGTGGGTCGACGACTGGAGTGCGACCGGTATCGGGCATCACTGGTCGCTGTCGATCGGTCACCGTGCAGCGGACTACAAGGCCGCCGCCAGCCTGCTCGGCATCGACTTCCGCCAGGTCTGACGGCATGTCTCTTGTCGTCATCGCGGTGCTGACCGCGAAGCCTGGCCTGGGGCCGGCCGTGATCGAGTCTTTTCGCGAAGTGTCGCCGCTCGTCCATCAGGAGGAGGGGTGTGAGCTCTACGCCGCGCACCTCGAGCAGGGCGGCGACACGGTCATCATGGTCGAGCGCTGGACAACCCGTGCTGATCTCGATGCCCACGCTGCAGGAGCGCCACTCGCTCGCCTGAACGAGCTGAACGCGGATCTCCTCGTGAAGCCCTACGACGTCTGGTTCCTCGACGCCGTACCTCTCGGGCATCCCATCCGAGGTGTGATCCCGGCATTGCCCGCATCTCTCTCCGCCTAATCAGAAACGAACTCATGACCGCGAAGCACGACCTCATCGCCCGCAGCAACCGCCTGGGCGCTGAGCCGCACATCACGAACTACGCCGGGGGCAACACGTCGGCCAAGGGCATCGAGACCGACCCGGTGACGGGCGAGCCGGTCGAGCTGCTGTGGGTCAAGGGCTCGGGCGGCGACCTCGGCACGCTCACGGAGAAGGGTCTCGCCGTGCTGCGCCTCGACCGCATGCGCGCCCTCGTCGACGTTTACCCCGGCGTCGAGCGCGAGGACGAGATGGTCGCGGCCTTCGACTACTGCCTGCACGGCACGGGCGGCGCGGCCCCCAGCATCGACACCGCCATGCACGGCCTCGTGGATGCGGCCCACGTTGATCACCTGCACCCCGATGCCGGCATCGCCATCGCCACGGCCAAGGACGGCGAGAAGCTGACCGCGACAATCTTCGGCGGGAAGGTCGTGTGGGTGCCGTGGCGCCGCCCCGGCTTCCAGCTCGGTCTCGACATCGCGGCGATCAAGGCGGCCAACCCGCAGGCGATCGGCTGCATCCTCGGCGGGCACGGCATCACGGCCTGGGGTGACACGGGCGAGCAGTGCGAGACGAACAGCCGCTGGATCATCGAGACCGCCCAGGCCTACCTCGATGCGAAGGGCACGAAGGCCCCGTTCGGGCGCGAGCGCAAGGGCTACGGCGCCCTTCCGGCCGACGAGCGCCGGGCGAAGGCCGCCGCGCTCGCCCCGACGATCCGCGGCATCGCGAGCCACGACCGCCCGATGGTGGGCCACTTCACCGATGACCCGCGCGTGCTCGACTTCGTCGCCAGCGCGAAGGCTCCGGCGCTCGCGGCTCTGGGCACGAGCTGCCCCGACCACTTTCTGCGCACGAAGGTCAAGCCCATGCTGCTCGACCTGCCGGCCGGCGCGAGCGTCGAGGCGAGCATCCAGCGTCTGAAGGAACTGCACGAGCAGTACCGCGCCGACTACACGGCGTACTACAAGAAGCACGCCGACGCTGACTCCCCGGCGATGAGAGGTGCCGACCCGCTCATCGTGCTCGTTCCGGGCGTCGGCATGTTCAGCTTCGGGGCGAACAAGCAGACGGCGCGCGTCGCGGGCGAGTTCTACCTCAATGCGATCAACGTCATGCGCGGCGCCGAGTCGGTGAGCACCTACACCCCGATCAGCGATGCCGAGAAGTTCCGCATCGAGTACTGGGCGCTCGAAGAGGCCAAGCTGCAGCGCATGCCGAAGCCGAAGAGTCACGCCACCCGCGTCGCCTTCGTGACGGGTGCGGCGAGCGGCATCGGTAAGGCGATCGCGACGCGCCTCGCCGCCGAGGGCGCCTGCGTCGTCATCGCCGATCTTGACCTCGAGAAGGCGCAGGCGGCCGCGGCCGAGCTCGGGTCGAGCGACGTCGCGATCGGCGTGCAGGTCAACGTGACGGACCAGGCGCAGATCGAGAAGGGCATCCAGGATGCGGTGCTCGCGTTCGGCGGCATCGACATCGTCGTCAACAATGCCGGGCTGTCGCTCAGCAAGCCGCTGCTCGAGACCACCGAGGCCGACTGGGATCTGCAGCACGACGTCATGGCCAAGGGCTCGTTCCTCGTCGCGAAGACGGCGGCGCGCGTGCTCATCGAGCAGGGCATGGGCGGTGACATCGTCTACATCTCGAGCAAGAACTCGGTGTTCGCCGGCCCCAACAACATCGCCTACTCGGCGACGAAGGCCGACCAGGCGCACCAGGTGCGGCTGCTCGCCGTCGAGCTCGGCGAGCACGGCATCAGGGTCAACGGCATCAACCCCGACGGGGTCGTGCGCGGGTCGGGCATCTTCGCCTCCGGCTGGGGTGCCAACAGGGCGAAGACCTACGGCATCGAGGAGGAGAAGCTCGGCGAGTTCTACGCGCAGCGCACCATTCTCAAACGCGAGGTGTTGCCCGATCACGTGGCCAACGCGGTCGCCGTGCTCACCGGGCCCGAGCTCTCGCACACGACCGGCCTGCACATCCCCGTCGACGCGGGTGTCGCCGCGGCGTTCCTGCGGTAGCTCGCGGTGAGCATCCACGTCGCCGCCATCGATCTGGGCGCCACGAGCGGTCGCGTCATGCGGGCCGTCGTCGGGGCCGACACGCTCGACCTGGTTGAAGTGGCGCGCTTCCCGAACGGGCCGGTGCAGCGTGACGACGGCCTGCACTGGGACATCGAGGCGCTGCGCGGCCACATCCTCGCCGGGCTGCGGCAGGCCTTCGTCGATGACCCGCAGATTACCTCGATCGGCATCGACTCGTGGGCGGTCGACTACGCGCTGATGGCGGGCGAACGGATACTCGCCGAGCCCTTCCACTACCGCGACGACCGCACCGCGCGCGGGGTCGCCGCGGTGCACGCCGTTGTGCCGCCCGACGAGCTCTATGCCCTCTCGGGCCTGCAGCACCTGCCGTTCAACACGGTCTTCCAGCTCGCCGCGGAGCCGCCCGAGCGGCTCGCCGCCGTCGACCGCATGCTGCTCATCCCCGACCTGGTCGCCTTCTGGCTGACCGGTCGCGCGGTCGCCGAGGTCACCAACGCCTCCACGACCGGGCTGCTCGACCCCCGCACCCGGCAGTGGAACGAGGCCCTCATCGCGCGCCTCGGGCTGCCGCGCGGCGTCTTCCCGGAGCTCGTGCAGCCGGGCGACGATCTCGGGCCGCTGCGGGCCGACCTCGCCGCCGAGCTCGGTGCGCCTGCCGGGGTGAGGGTCACGGCCGTCGGATCCCACGACACGGCCTCGGCCGTCGTCGGTGTGCCCATGGTGCGGCCCGATGCCGCGTACATCAGCTGCGGAACCTGGGGTCTCGTGGGGCTCGAGCTCGAGCATCCGGTGATCACCGACGCCAGCCACGCGGCGAACTTCACGAACGAGGGTGGTGTCGACGGCCGCGTGCGCTTCTTGCACAACGTCATGGGGCTGTGGCTGCTGAGCGAATCGGTGCGCGCCTGGGAGGCGGAGTCGGGGCCGATCAACCTCGGCGCCCTGCTCGCCGAGGCGGCGGCGGTCGATGCGCCGGTACCGGTCTTCGACGCCAACGACCCCCGGCTCATGCCCCCGGGCGACATGCCGGGGCGCATCGCGGACCTACTGCGCGAGCAGGGCGACACGGTGCCCGAGGGACGTGCGGCTTTCACCCGCTGCATCGTCGAGAGCCTCGCCGCCGCGTTCGCCGCCGCGATCCGCACCGCGGCGGTGCTGGCCGAGCGCGAGGTCGGGGTCATCCATCTCGTCGGGGGCGGAGCCCTCAACGCCCTGCTCTGCCAGCTCGTCGCCGACCGCGCGGGCCTGACCGTGCTGGCCGGCCCGGTCGAGGCCACGGCGATCGGCAACGTGCTGGTGCAGGCGCGGGCGGCTGGCGCCGCACAGCTGTTCGGCTCGGATGTTCCGCTCGAGCGTTTGCGCGCGATCGTTGCCGCTGCTCACCAGCCGGTGACCTACGTGCCGCGGGCTGTCGTGCCACACGCCTGACCCCCTACGCTCGAGAGCGTGACCCCCGTGCTCGACCGCCCTGGTGTGGTGCTCGGCATCGCTGCCCTCGTGCTCAACGAGGGCGCGACCGACGACAACGCGCGCACCGTGATCGAAGCGGCCGTCGACGCGGGCGTGCTCGCGCTCGACACGGCGCGCGCCTACGCACGCCTCGACGATGACGGGGTCGGCGAGCGTCTCGCCGCCGAGGGACGCTCCCGGCGCCCCGGCCTGCCGATCATCACCAAGGCGGGCCACTACCGCGCTGCGGCGAACGCCTGGAACTCTGACGGCAGCGCCGAGCGGATGCGCGCCGATGCCGCCCGCAGCACCGAGCTGCTCGGCCGCCCCCTCGACCTCCTGCTGCTGCACCGCGCCGACCGCGTCGACGACCTCGAGGAGTCGGTGGCGGCGCTCGCCGCCCTGCGGGAGGACGGGCTCGCGCGCGCGGTCGGCCTGTCGAACGCGCCCATCGACCTCATCGACCGCGCTCTCGCGGTCGCCCCGATCGACGCGGTGCAGAACCGTCTCGGCCTCGGCGTCGACAGCTTCGCCGAGTACCACCACTGCCGCGACGTGGGGCTCGACTTCTTCGGCTATGCGCCGTTCGGCGGCCCCCGAGCCGCCCCGCTCGCGACGCGCGTGCCGCACGTCGCCGCCCTCGCGACCGAGCGCGGGTCGTCGGTGCACCGGTTGACGCTCGCCGCGATGCTGGCCGTGCTGCCCGGCTACTGGCCGGTGATCGGCTCGACCCGGGTCGCGTCGGTGCAGGATGCGATCGGTGCGACGGGCGAGCCCGTCGACGAGGAGCTGCGCGAGGCGCTGCTCGGCGACCTCGCGTCGCGCGGCGTTCCGGTCGGGGCCTAGTTCCCGTTCGTCCCGAGCGGATCATCGAGCAGCGGCTCCCACGCTCGTTCGGCCGCTCCGATCAGGAGCCGGTTGGCACCCAGCGCCGCGATCTCGATTCGCAGATCTGCGGCGACTGCGGGGAGGGCGTCGCTGAGAGCATTGTGCCGTTCGGATTCGGAGACGACTGTCCAGAGGGTGGCGAGATACCCCCCGAGGATGACCATCTCGGGGTTGAGAGCCGTCGCGATGCTGCGCAGACCGGCACGCAGGGAGCCGAACTGTGCAGTGAGGAGAGCACCCAGGGCGTGGTCCCGCGACTCCGCGATCGCGGTTGCCAGCTCGGCATCGTCGGGATGCTCGAGGCCGAGTTCTCGAACGACCGCACGGCGATCGACCATGGCCTCGAGGCATCCGCGCGCGCCGCAGGCGCAGCGGGGGCCGTCCGTGTCGATGCCGAGATGCCCGAGCTCGCCGGCATGACCGTCGCGTCCTTGCAGGAGACGGCCATCCATGACGATGCCGCCGCCGATCCCGCTCGCCCCGCCGTTCAGGTACACCATCGAGCGCGTGCCGCTTCCGGCTCCGAATGCGAGCTCGGCCTGGCAGCCCGACTGAGCGTCGTTGACGGCGGTCGCGGGCACGCCCAGCGCCTCGGCCAAGAGTGTGCCGAAGGGCTGCTCGCGCCAGCCGAGATGCGGCGCGACCCGCACCAAGCCGTCGTCGCTGCGCACCAAGCCAGGCACGGCGGCCACGGCGGCGACCACCCGCGAGCGCGGGTTCCGCTCGGCCAGGTCGCGGGCGGTGGAGGCGGCGATCGCGACGGCGTCCTCCACGGTCGGCTGCGCAGCAGGAACGCGCACGCGCTCCAGCACGCGACCTCCCAGGGCGACCAGACCGACCTCGACGGCATCGAGCTCCGGGTTCACGGCGATGACGAGCCGGTCGTCGGTTGCCACCACGCGCGGGCTCGGTCGTCCGGCGCCCAGCCGGGGGGCATCGTCGACTTCGGTGACCCATCCTGCGTCGGCGAGGGCGATCACGAGGTCTCCGATGGTCGACCGATTGAGGCCGAGCTCTCGGGTCAAGTCTGCTCGCGTCATGCCGCCCCGTCGATGCACGCGGCTCAGCACGGCGGAGAGGTTGCGCTGGCGCAGGCGTCCTCCGTCCATAGCGGCGGGCCTCCCGGGAGTCATGGGTCCAGTCTGGTCCGTTCCGTCGGCCAGTGATATGTTGGTCTAGACAACATAACGTGCTGCTCGACGAGGAGATCACCGTGGCCGCGACGCCGACCCCCGCAGACAAGTTCACCTTCGGCCTCTGGACCGTCGGCTACAACGGCGCCGACCCCTTCGGCGGGCCCACCCGCGACCCGCTCGACGTCGTGCACGTCGTCGAGAAGCTCACCGAGCTCGGCGCCTACGGCCTCACGCTGCACGACGACGACCTGTTCGCGTTCGGCTCGACGGATGCCGAGCGGCGCACGCAGATCGATCGGCTCATCGCGGCCACGGCATCCACGGGCCTCAAGGTGCCCATGATCACGACCAACCTGTTCAGCGCGCCCGTCTTCAAAGACGGCGGCTTCACCTCGAACGACCGGGCCGTGCGCCGCTTCGCGCTGCGCAAGGTGCTGCGCAACCTCGACCTCGCCGCCGAGCTCGGCGCGCACACCTTCGTCATGTGGGGCGGCCGCGAGGGCGCCGAGTACGACGCGGCGAAAGACGTGCGGTCGGCAATTGCCCGCTACCGCGAGGCCGTCAACCTGCTCACGCAGTACGTGACCGACAAGGGGTACGGCATCCGCTTCGCGATCGAGCCGAAGCCCAACGAGCCCCGCGGCGACATCCTGCTGCCGACCGTCGGCCACGCCATGGCCTTCATCGAGACGCTCGAGCACCCGCACCTCGTCGGCCTCAACCCCGAGGTCGGGCACGAGCAGATGGCGGGGCTGAACTTCACGGCCGGCATCGCGCAGGCGCTCGAGGCGGGCAAGCTCTTCCACATCGACCTCAACGGCCAGCGCGGCATCAAGTACGACCAAGACCTCGTCTTCGGCCATGGCGACCTGCACAACGCCTTCTCGCTCGTCGACCTGCTCGAGAACGGTGGCCCGAACGGTGGCCGCGCCTACGACGGCCCGCGTCACTTCGACTACAAGCCCTCGCGCACCGAGGACGAGACCGGCGTGTGGGAGTCGGCCGCCGCCAACATGCGCATGTACCTCCTTCTCAAGGAGCGCGCGGCCGCGTTCCGCGCCGACCCGGAGGTGCAGGAGGCGCTCGCCGCGGCCCGGGTCGCCGAGCTCGCGCAGCCCACCCTCGGCGAGGGCGAGAGCATCGACGACCTGCTCGCCGACCGCAGCGCCTTCGAAGAGTTCGATGCGAGCGCGTACTACAACGCTCGCGGCTTCGGGTTCGTGCGGCTGCAGCAGCTCGCCGCCGAGCACCTGATGGGCGCGCGCTAGCCGCTGCCCGGTACGCGGGGATCCACTGCCATGACCCTGGTCGCCGGCGTCGACACGTCGACGCAGAGCTGCAAGGTGCTGATCGTCGAGGCCGAGACGGGTGCGGTCGTCCGGGAGGGGCGCGCTCCGCATCCGGAGGGCACCGCGGTCGACCCGGCCGCCTGGTGGGCCGCGTTCGTCGCCGCGGTCGACGCGGCGGGCGGGCTCGACGATGTCGCGGCGATCGCCGTGGGCGGTCAGCAGCACGGCCTCGTCGCGCTCGACGCCGATGGCCGCGTCGTGCGCGACGCGCTGCTCTGGAACGACACGCGCTCGGCCGGCGCCGCCGCCGACCTGGTCGCCGAGGTGGGGGCGGCCGCCTACGCCGCGCGCACGGGCCTGGTGCCGGTCGCGTCGTTCACGGCCACGAAGCTGCGGTGGATGCGCGACCACGAGCCCGACCTCGTGGCGAGCATCGCCGCCGTCGCTCTACCCCACGACTGGCTGACCTGGCGGCTGCGCGGCTACGGGCCCCTCGGCGAGAGCCCGCTCGGGCCCGTGCTCGACGAGCTCGTCACCGACCGCTCCGACGCGAGCGGCACGGGGTACTGGTCGCCGACGACGGGCGCGTACGACCTCGAGCTGTTCGCGCTCGCGCTCGGGCGCCCGGCCCGCGAGGCCGACCCCGACCGCGCCTCCGAGCGTCTCCACAATTCAGGAGACGCCGCGGCCGTGGTGCTGCCGCGCGTGCTACCGCCCGGCGTGTCGACCACGGTGGATGCCGAGACTCCTGAATTGCGGGGATCGCGCGCGGGGATGCTGGTCGGCCCGGGCGCGGGCGACAACGCGGCGGCGGCGCTCGGCCTCGGCGCCGCATCCGGCGATGTCGTCGTGTCGATCGGCACGAGCGGCACCGTGTTCGCGGTCAGTGCGTCGCCCCTGGTCGACGAGTCGGGGGCGGTCGCCGGCTTCGCCGATGCCGGCGGGGCTCACCTGCCGCTCGTCGCCACTCTCAACGCCGCGCGCGTGCTCGACACCGTCGCGGCACTGCTCGGTGTCGACCACGACGGCCTCGCCGAGCTCGCGCTCGCCGCCGAGCCGGGGGCCGGCGGGCTCGTGCTGCTGCCCTACTTCGAGGGCGAGCGCACGCCGAATCTGCCCGACGCCACGGCCACGCTGACCGGCATGACCCTGGCCTCGACGACGCGCGAGAACCTCGCCCGCGCTGCCGTCGAGGGGATGCTCTGCGGCCTCGCAGACGGGCTCGACGCCATTACTCGTCTCGGCCTGCAACCCCAGCGGCTGCTGCTGGTGGGCGGCGCGGCGAGGTCGGCCGCGGTGTCGACGATCGCCGCGCAGGTATTCGGGGTGCCGGTCGTCGTGCCCGAGCCCGGTGAGTACGTCGCGCGCGGCGCAGCGCGGCAGGCGGCCGAGCTGCTCGGCTCGACACCGCCGTGGTCGCTCGCGGTGCATGCGGCGGTCGAGCATGCCGCACAGCCGCAGGTGCGCGCCGCGTACGGCGCCGCATCCGCGGCCGCCCATGCGTCTCGGTGAGCGAGCCGCCTAGTCTGCAGGGGTGACTACCACCCACGCCCCGATCGTGACCCTGACGGTCAACCCCGCGCTCGACCTCAGCTCGAGCACCGACCGCCTGGAGCCCGAGCACAAGCTGCGCTGCGGCCCGAGCGTCGTCGAGGCCGGCGGCGGCGGGGTCAACGTCAGCCGCGTCATCGCGCGGCTCGGAGGCGCCTCCACCGCGCTCGTCACCGTCGGCGGCGCGACCGGCGGCGCTTACCGCGACCTGCTCGCCGCCGAGGCCGACGCCCTCGCGGCGCTGCCGGGCGACGGCGCACTGGTGACCCAGTTGATCCCCATCGCCGGCGCCACCCGCCAGAACATCACGATCGACGAGACCTCCACCGGACACCAGTTTCGCTTCGTGCTGCAGGGCCCCACCCTCAGCGATGACGAAGGGATGCTCTGCCTCGACACCCTCGACGCCGCCCTGCCTTCTGGCCCCGGGTTCGTCGTGCTCAGCGGCTCGCTGCCGCCCGGAGCCCCCGACGACTTCTACGCCCGCGCGGTGCACCGCGCCCGCGAGCGCGGCCGCGACGTCGTCGTCGACGCCTCGGGTGCGGCGCTCGCCGCCGCCGTCGACGCCGCGCCGCACATCATCAAGCCCTCCGGGCGCGAGCTGCGCGAGCTCGCCGCCGCCCTCGGGCTCGGGCCCGCGACCATCGCGACAGAGCAGGTCGAGGTCGACCAGCTCATCGCCATCGCGCAGCAGCTCATCGCGTGCACCGGCACCGCGATCGTCGCCCTCACCCTCGGCGCGCAGGGCGCGGTCGTCGTCACGGCCGACGAGGTGATGCGCCTCAGCGCCCCCGACGTGCAGGTGCGGTCGACCGTCGGAGCGGGCGACTCGTTCCTCGGGGCGATGGTGCTGCGCCTCGCGCAGGGTCACGACCTCGCCGCCGCCGCCCGGGCGGGGGTGGCGGCGGGAGCCGCGACCGCATCGATGCCGGGCACCTGGCTGGGGGAGCGCGCGCACGTCGAGCGGCTCGAGGCGGAGGCGGCGGGCGACGCCGGGTGAGCATCCGCGGAAACATCGCCGCAACACGCTGGGTCTAGGCTCGGCGCATGGCCGACCTCTTCGACGGGTACGCGGCGACCGCCGCCCGTTCGGGGTCGGCCGTCGCCTTCGACGAGATGTTCGCACCCGACTCGACCGTGCGCCTGCCGTACCGGCAGATCCATGCGGCGCTCGCCCGGCTCACCACTGATGAGCTGCGGGGCCGCACCGAGGCGCTCGCCTCCAGCTATCTCGCGCAGGGGGTCACCTTCGACTTCGCCGGCGAGGAGCGCCCGTTCCCGCTGGATGCCGTGCCCCGCGTCATCGAGCGCGCCGAGTGGAGCCACCTCGAGGCCGGGGTCGCCCAGCGCGTGCGCGCGCTCGAAGCCTTCCTCGCCGACATCTACGGGCCGCAGCGGTGCATCGCCGACGGGGTCATCCCGGCCCGGCTGATCTCGAGCTCGGTGCACTTCCACCGCGCCGCCGCGGGCATCGAGAGCGCCAACGGCGTGCGCATCCAGGTGTCGGGCATCGACCTGATCCGCGACGAGCACGGCACCTGGCGCGTGCTCGAAGACAACGTGCGCGTGCCGAGCGGCGTGAGCTATGTCATCTCGAACCGCCGGGTGATGGCGCAGACGCTGCCCGAGCTGTTCGTCGCGATGCGCGTGCGCCCGGTGGGCGACTACCCGACGCGGCTGCTCGACGCCCTGCGCGCATCCGCCCCCGCCGGCGTCGACGATCCGACGATCGTCGTGCTCACGCCGGGCGTCTACAACTCGGCCTACTTCGAGCACACCCTGCTGGCGCGGCTCATGGGCGTCGAGCTCGTCGAAGGCCGTGACCTGTTCTGCGCGGGCGGGCGGGTGTTCATGCGCACGACCGCGGGCCCGCAGCGCGTCGACGTCATCTACCGCCGGGTCGACGACGAGTTCCTCGACCCGCTGACGTTCCGGGCCGACTCGATGCTCGGCACGCCGGGCCTCATGCTCGCGGCGCGCCTCGGCACGGTGACGATCGCCAACGCGGTCGGCAACGGCGTGGCCGACGACAAGCTCGTCTACACCTACCTGCCCGACCTCGTGCGGTACTTCCTGCACGAAGAACCGATCATCCCCAACGTCGACACCTGGCGGCTCGAAGAGCCCGACTCGCTCGCCGAAGTGCTCGACCGCCTCGATGAGCTCGTCGTGAAGCCGGTCGACGGCTCGGGAGGAAAAGGGCTCGTCGTCGGGCCCGCCGCGAGCCGCACCGAGCTCGACGAGCTGCGCACCGTGCTGCAGCGCGACCCGCGCGGGTGGATCGCCCAACCCGTGGTGCAGCTCTCGACCATCCCCACCCTCGTCGAAGACGGCATGCGGCCCCGGCACGCCGACCTGCGCCCGTTCGCCGTCAACGACGGCCGCGAGGTGTGGGTGCTGCCCGGCGGACTCACGCGCGTCGCCCTTCCCGAAGGGCAGCTCGTCGTCAACTCGAGCCAGGGCGGCGGCTCGAAAGACACGTGGGTGGTCGGCCAGCAGCCGATGGTCGCCGACAGCCACGACGTCGCGGGCCTCGTCGCCGAGCAGGCGACCGTCACGCAGTCGATCCCGATCATCACGGATGCCGCGGCGCATGTTCCCGACCACAATCCGAACGACGATCCGCGGCGCGAGCAGCAACAGCAGCAGCAGCAGCAGGCGCGCGCGCATCACGTCCACCAGCCGAGCAACGGCGCTCGCACGAGCTCGAGGGGGGTCGAGCCATGTTGAGCCGCATCGCGGAGAGCCTGTTCTGGATCGGCCGCTACGTCGAGCGCGCCGATGGCACGGCCCGCATCCTCGACGTGCACCTGCAGCTGCTGCTTGAGGATCCGTGGATCGACGAAGACACTGCCTGCCGCTCGCTGCTGAGCGTCATGGGCAGCGAGGTCGACCCCGCGCAGGCCCTCACCCGCGCCGACGTGCTGGGGCTGCTCGCGGTCGATCGCGGGCATCCGGCGTCGATCGCGTACTCGTTGGGGGCGGCGCGCGAGAACGCGCGGCGCGCGCGCGAGGTGGTCAGCACCGAGCTGTGGGAGGTGCTCAACACCACGCGGGCACGCATGCCGCGCAAGGTCGCACCCGAGAAGGTGCACGAGTTCTTCGGCTGGGTGCGCGAGCGGTCGGCGCTCGCCGTCGGCATCGTCGAATCGTCGACGAGCCGCGACGAGGCCTACGCCTTCTTCACGCTCGGCCGGTCGCTCGAGCGCGCCGACATGACGGCGCGCCTGCTCGCGACGCGCTCGCTGACCGAGGCGAGCGGCCCGTCGTGGACGACGATTTTGCGCAGTGTCGGCGCGTACGAGGCCTACCTGCGCACGTATCGCGGGGTGCCGAGCGCGAAGAACGCGGCCGAGTTCCTGCTGCTCGACCGGCTGTTCCCGCGGTCGATCCTGTTCGCGGTGTCGCGCGCCGAGCAGTGCCTGCGCGACATCGAGCCGCGCGCCGACCGGGCAGGCATCGGCGATCAGGCGCTGCGGCAGCTCGGGCAGATCCGCAGCGAGCTCGAGTACCGCGCCATCGCCGATATCCTCGACGACCTGCAGCGGCACATGGACGCCGTGCAGTCGGCGACGAGCGCGACGAGCGAGGCGGTTCGGCAGCGGTACTTCCCGACCAACGCGGCACCGAGCTGGGTGGCGGAGAAGACATGAACCGGTTGAGAATTCGCCACGCCACCGGCTTCCACTACGCCGGTGAGGTGACCGCGTCGTACAACGAGGCGCGCATGCTGCCGGCGAGCGGCGACGGGCAGCTCGTGCTGTTCTCGCACCTCGAGATCTCGCCCGCCTCGTCGCAGCACCCGTACATCGACTACTTCGGCACGCGCGTCACCGCGTTCGAGCAGCTCGCCCACCACCGCGAGCTGTCCCTCACGGCCGACAGCCTTGTCGAGGTGCGCCCGCGCCCGCCCGGCATCGAGGCGGCAGGGTGGGATGCTCTGCCCGCGCTCGTGGAGCGCACGGTGGCCCTGGTGGAGGCCACGGTGCAGACCCCGCTCACGGCTCCGCCGCCCGACGTCGCCGACCGCGCCCGCGACCTCGCGGGCACGGCGGCCGATCCGGCGTCGGCGGCCCGCGCCATCTGCGACTGGCTGCACGCCGAGGTGGAGTACATGCCGGGCGTGACGGGCGTGCACACCACGGCGGCGGAGGCCTGGGCGCACAGGCGCGGCGTCTGCCAAGACATCACGCACCTCGCCCTCGGCGCCCTGCGCTCGGTAGGCATCCCGGCCCGCTACGTCAGCGGGTACCTGCATCCGGTGGCCGACGCCGAGGTCGGGCAGACCGTCGCGGGCGAGTCGCACGCCTGGGTCGAGTGGTTCGACGGCGACTGGCGGGGCTACGACCCCACCAACGCGATCGGGATCGGCGACCGCCACGTCATCGTCGGCCGCGGCCGCGACTACCGCGACGTGCCGCCGCTGCGCGGGGTCTATGCGGGGCCGGCGAGCTCGAGCCTGTTCGTCACGGTGGAGATCACGCGCGAGGCGTAGCCGCTCGGTGTCTCAGACCGAGGCCGGCGGACAGTGCAGCCGCGTCGCCGTCGTGCCCGTGCCGCGCTCGATCGTGTGCTGGGCCATCGGCGCCGCGCACAGCGGACAGCGCGGGTCGGCCGGCGGCACGTAGGGCTCCTCGGGCCGTCCGATGCCGACCGCGGCCGGGCCGGTGACCGTCCACAGCACGCGACCGAACGCGCCGAAGAACCCCTTCGCATCCTTGAAGGGGTTGAGCGGGTTCACGTGTCGCGCCACGAGACCATCCTCTCGCGCTCAGCCC
>ERZ1066136.272-NODE-272-length-48601-cov-14.449471_pt1 | contig 48601 bp, 35 predicted proteins | sample MGYA00382783_ERZ1066136 | MGnify/ENA primary metagenome ERZ1066136 (study PRJEB33369, sample SAMEA5778366) | biofilm metagenome | biome: Industrial cooling water; feature: Water cooling tower basin; material: Biofilm | place: United Arab Emirates | collected... | reverse complement strand
GCTCTCGACTGCGGTTAAGATGCGCCTGCCCGCCTGTTTCCGCGCTGGCCGGCTGCGCCGGGTCCCGATCGGAGCCGGCCCCGTCCCGTGTCCACAGGCCGTAGCCACGCCTCTTCGATGTTCCGCCGAATCCTGAGCGTCCTGCTCCCCCTGTGTCTGCCGCTGGCCCAACCGGCCAGCGGCCAGGTCAACTTCAGCCTCGAGTTCGTCGCCCAAGGCTTCGATCGGCCCACCAGCGTCTGCGCGCCCCCGGGCCCCAGCAACCGCCTGTTCGTGACCGAGAAGGACGGCGTGGTGCGCACGCTGGTCAACGGCCAGCTGCAGTTCGGCAACTGGCTCAATCTGTCCTCCAAGGTCGATCTGACCGGCCAGACCGGCCTGGTGACGATGGTGTTCCACCCGGCCTACTTCCAGAACGGCTGGATCTACTTCTTCTACTCCGACGCGACCGCTTCGATCCGCGTGGAGCGCTACCGCGTGCCGGTGCCGACCAACTACCAGGTCGACCTGTCCTCGGCGACCACGATCCTCTCGGTCCAGGACGTGATCGCCTTCCACAACGGCGGCGGCATGGCCTTCGGCCCGGACGGCTATCTGTACGTGGCCCTCGGCGACCGCCGCAAAGAGCTGATCGGCACCGGCTGCACGGCCCAGGACGGTTCGACGCTGGTCGGCAAGCTGCTGCGCCTCGACAGCGCCGGCAATCCGGCGCCGGGCAACCCGTTCCTGAACGACCCCCTGGTCGACGACCGCATCTACGGATTCGGCCTGCGCGAACCGCTGCGCATCGCGTTCGATCACGCCACCGGAGCCCTGTACGTGGCCGACGTGGGCGACGATTCCCGCGAGGAAATCTCGGTCGTCCCTGCGGGCTCGCCGCCGCCGAACTTCGGCTGGCGCGTGCTCGAGGGGTCCCTGTGCGCCTCGACGCTCGAGTGCACGGCGTTTCCTTGCCCCAGCCCGCAGTTCGTGCCCCCGGCCTTCGAGTATGACTCCTCGGGGGGCTGTTTCGCCGTGATCGGCGGCGCCGTCTACCGCGGCAACCAGATCCCCGAGCTGGGCGGCCAGTACCTGTTCGCCGATTGGTGCACCAGCCAGCTGTTCGGCCTGCGCTGGGTCGAACAGCGCACGGTCTATTCCGAGGAACTGACCGACCTGGTCCCGGTCCTGCCCGGAGCCCCCCTCGGAGCGCCCAACAAGGTCGAGCGCCCGATCCACATCGCCGAGGATGCCAACGGCGAGCTGCTGGTGCTGACGATGGGGCCGGACGTGGCCACGCCCCTGCAGAAGCCGGCGCTGTTCCGGATTCGGCCGGCGCAGGCCCAGAGCCTGCACGCCGATGGCGGCGAGCTCTCCCTGGGCTCCGCTGCGCCCCTGCGCTTCGATTTCGACGCGGGCCCCGCCTTCGCCGGTCGACCCTACCTGCTGCTGGGCTCCGCGTCGGGCTACCAGCCCGGCATCCCCGTGGACGGGCTGCTCTTGCCGCTGGTCGCGGACAGCTACTTCAGCGCCAGCCTGCTGGGTCCGGCCGCGGTGCCGCTCGAAAACGGCATCGGACTGCTGGATGCCCAGGGTGGGGCCCGAGCGGCCCTGATGCCGGGCAAGTTCCCGCCCCTGGCCGGTCTGGTCGGCCGCGTGCTGCACCACGCCGCGGTGGTCATCGACCCCGCCCAGCAGGGCCAGGTGGACTTCGTCAGCAACCCCCTGGCGGTGGTGTTGATCCCCTGAACGGCGGAGTGCGGCGCGCCGGACGGAGCCAGGCGCGCCGCAGCGGACGAGCGCTTCGCCATCGCCGCGGCGTACCCGGCCCGCGGACCGCGGAACCGCTGCCCCGCCGGCCGCCGAAAGCTGGCCGGCGCGGCGGCCGATTTGGGATACTGGGGCCATGGAACAGCGCCAGTTGGGTCGCTCCGGACTTTCGGTCCCCGTGCTGTCGTTCGGCACCGGCACGTTCGGGGGCACCAGTGAGTTTTTCAAGCGTTGGGGCCAGACCGACGTGCGCGAGGCCCGGCGGCTGGTCGACGTGTGCCTCGAGCACGGCGTCAATTTCTTCGACACGGCGGACATCTACTCCGGCGGCGCCTCGGAAGAGATCCTCGGCCAGGCCCTGATCGGTCGCCGCGAGCGCTGCCTGGTGGCCACCAAAGCGACCTTCACCGCCGGTCCCGGTCCCAACGATCGTGGCTCGTCCCGCTACCACCTGATCAAGGCCTGCGAAGCCTCTCTGCGGCGGCTGGGCAGCGAGCACATCGATCTCTACTTCATGCACGGGGCCGACCTGCTGACGCCCCTCGAGGAGACGCTCTCGGCCCTCGATGCCCTGGTGACCAGCGGCAAGGTGCGCTACATCGGCTGCTCCAACTACTCCGGCTGGCAGCTGATGAAGGCCCTCTCGATCTCGGAGCGCTACGGCCTGGCGCGCTTCGTGGTCTACCAGGGCTATTACTCGCTCATCGGCCGCGAGTACGAATGGGAGCTGATGCCGCTGGGAGTGGACCAGGGCGTGGGGCTGATGGTCTGGAGCCCCCTGGGTTGGGGGCGCTTGACCGGCAAGATCCGCCGCGGGCAGCCTTTGCCGCCCGGGCGCATCCAGCAGGGCGGCGACGTGGGCGGACCGCCGGTCGACCAGGAGCTGCTCTTCGGCGTGGTCGATGTGCTGCTCGAGCTCGCCCGCGAAACCGGCCGGAGCCCGGCCCAGGTGGCCCTCAACTGGCTGCTCGGGCGGCCCACGGTCTGCAACCTGGTGATCGGGGCGCGCAACGAGCAGCAGCTGCTCGACAACCTGGGCGCCGTGGGCTGGCGCCTCGACGCCGGGCAGGTCGAGCGCCTCGACCAGGTCTCCAGGCGCCAGCCGATCTACCCCTATTGGCACCAGGCCCTGTTCGAAGCCCGTATCCCCCAGCCGGTGCGCTGGTAGGGCGGCGCCGGCTGCGGACGCGCGGGGCGATCTTGCGGTCCTTTACCGGGGGACCCTGGGAGGGGCGCTGCCCCGGGACCTTCCTGGGGGACGGCTGGGGTCCAGGGTCGCGGGCCCGAGCGACGCCAGCCCCCCAGGCCGCGGCCTAAATTCGCGCCCCGCCCGCCGCCGCTGCGTGGGGCCTGCGCGCGGGGCCGGCGGCTGGGCGGCCGATCAGGAGAAAACCGGCAGGCTCGAATGCTCGCGGATGGCCACCTTCTGGGCCAGCACCCCCGCGGCCTGGCGGAAGGCCCGGCCCACGGCGCTGTCCGGATGCGTCCAGGTCAGGGGGTCCCCCGAGTCGCCCCCCAGGCGCACCGCGGGCTCCAGGGGGATGCGCCCCAGCACGGCAAAACCGTGGCGCTTGGCCAGGGCGTCTGCGGCCCCCTGCCCGAAGACATCGATCACCGCCGCGAAGCTGCCCCCCGGGCCGATCCGCACCGATTGGCGTCCGAGGCCGGTCTCGAAGTGCAGCGTGGCCCCGGGCGGACAGCCTTCGACCTGGCCCGTCAGGGCCAGTCCGGCCATGTTCTCGATGATCCCGAGGATCGGCACGTTGACCTGCCGGAACATGCCGATCGCCTTGCCCACGTCGAAGGCCGAGACCGCTTGGGGGGTGGTGACCAGCACCGCGCCGGTCAGCGGCACGATCTGGGCCAGGCTGAGCTGGGCGTCGCCGGTGCCCGGCGGCATATCCACCAGCAGGTAGTCGAGCGGGCCCCAGTCGACGTCCGCCAGGAACTGTTCGATCAGCTTGTGCACCATCGGGCCGCGCCAGACCACCGGCTTCTCCTCGGGCAGCAGGTAGCCGAGCGACATGGTTTGGATGCCGTGGCGGCTCTTGGGCTTGAGGCGCTTGTCAGCGGTGGTCTCGGGCTCGCCCTTGAGGCCCATCATCATCGGGATGTCCGGGCCGTAGACATCGCAGTCCATCACGCCGACCTTGGCGCCGGTCTGGGCCAGGGCGATCGCCAGGTTGACCGTGGCGGTGCTCTTGCCCACCCCGCCCTTGCCGGAGCTGACCGCCACGATGTGGCGCACCTGGGGCGCGATCTGGCACGCTTGCTTCTGGCCGCGCACCTCGGCGGTCATCTGCACCTCGGCCTTGTGGATCCCGGGCAGGGCCAGCAGGAGCTGCTCGGCCTTGGCCTTCATCTGGTCTTTGACCGGGCAGGCGGGCGTGGTCAGGTTGATGGTCACGCTCACCAGGCCATCGCAGACGGCGTGCTTGGTGATGAAGCCCAGCGAAACGATGTCGCGGCCCAGATCGGGGTCGATGATCTGGCGCAGGGCGTCGAGGACCTGTTCCTTGGTGGCGGACATGGGCGCGCTCCGGCCGGGGCCGGACGATGGGGCGGTGGGGGAGCCGGGCCTGGCCACGCCGGGGACGCGGCTGCTCCGACCCGCGGCGCAATGTAGGGCCCCCGGCGGCCCCTCCCAAGCTGCCCGGGGGCGTTCCAGCGGTCATCTCGCCGCGTTCAGGCCGGAAAATCGCCCGCGCAGCGAAGGCCGGGCCCGGCCGGTCGCCGCTTGCGGCCCCCGGCGCGCCAGCGCGGCCCCGGCGCTGCAGCCCCGGCGACCGGCCCGCGGCCGGGCCCCGGGCTGCGCTGCGCGGCGCGGATTGTCCGCGAGATCAGGCGGCCGCCCGCGGCGATACCGCCCCCCGCCAGCGGGCGCAAAGACCCAGCAGGCGCTCCCGGCCGACCGGCTTCTGGCAGAAGTCGTCGAAGCCGGCCTGTTCGCACTCCGCCAGGACCGGCTCTCGCCCGTCGGCGCTCAGGGCCACCACCGGCCGCCGATCGCCGCGGGCCCGCAGCCGGCGCACGGCCTCGCGTCCGTCCATGCCGGGCATCACCAGGTCCATCAACACCAGGTCGATGTGGCGCCCCGCCGGACCGGCCAGCAGTTCGAGGGCCTCGGCCCCGTCGGCAGCGAGCAGGACCTCCGCCCCCGCCCGGCGCAGGATCAGGGCCAGCAGGCGCAGGTTGTCGGCACCATCCTCCACCAACAGGACCGTCATGCCGCTCAACGTCTCGGGCGGCGCGCTCGCCTCCGTGGGCAGGGCCTCCTGCGGCGCGGAGGTGCGCGGCAGGGTCAGGCGCAGGTAGAAGCTGCTGCCCACCCCCGGCAGGGAGTAGTCGAGGCCCAGCTCGCCGCCGAGCAGCAGCGCCAAACGCTGGCAGATCAGCAGACCCAGTCCGGTGCCGTGTTCGTCGGCGCCCGGGCCGGCGCCCGCTCGACCATAGGATTGGAACAGCTGAGCCTGGACCTCCGGTGTCATCCCGGACCCGGTGTCCCGCACTTCGATCAGCACGGACTCCCCATCGGGGTCGGCGGCCAGTTGGGTCAGCACGAGCTCGATGCGGCCTGTATCCGTGTGCCGGATCGCATTGCAGAGCAGCTCCAGCAGCACCTGGCGCAGGCGTTGCCCATCGACCAGCAGGGCGGGCTGCACGCGCGCATCGAGCTCGAGGCGCAGCTCGAGCCCCTTGGCCCGCGCCTTCGCGCCGCAGCGCTCGCTGACCTCGCGCAGCAGGTCGGTCAGGTTGACCGCCGAGGGCCGCACGGTCAGCTGACCCGCTTCCAGCTTGGCCAGGTCGAGGATGTCGTCCGCCAGCCTCGAGAGGTGCTTTCCGGCTTCGGCGACCGCCCGGACGTGCTCCTGGGCCTCCGGTGTCAGGTCCGTGCGTTCGCTGAGCAGCTCGGCGAAGCCCGAAACCAGCGTCAGGGGGGAGCGGATCTCGTGGCTCATGCCCGCCAGCAGGTTGGCCCGCGCGCGGGCCTGCTCTTCGAGGCGCCGATGGGCCCGGGCCAGTTCCAAGCCGCGGCGCCGGAACTCGAGCTGGGTCACGGCCTGCCGCGCCAGGGCATCGAGGTCCTGCCGTTGGCGGGCGGAAAGCTGGCGCGGGATCCGATCGATCACGCACAGCGTCCCCAGGGCGCGACCCGATTCGGTGCACAGGGGCGCGCCCGCGTAGAAGCGGATCCAAGGTGGGCCGACCACCAGCGGGTTGTCGGCGAAGCGCCCGTCCTGCTGGGCATCCGGCACCACGAGCAATTCCAGGGGCCGCAGGATCGCATGGGCGCAGAAGGCCACCCGGCGTTCGGTCTCCCCGACCTCCAGCCCGACGCGCGCCTTGAACCACTGCCGGGTGCGCGTCACCAGGCTGACCAGCGCGATCGGAGTACCGCACAGCTGCGCCGCCAGGCGCGCCAGCTCGTCGAACTCCGGTTCCGGAGGGGTATCCAGTACGCCACAGGCCGAGAGCTCGGCCAGGCGCAGGATCTCGTCATCGGCGGGGGGCGCTTCGAGCATGTTTTGTTTTGGACAAAGACCACCTGCGCCATCGGCCGCGAGCACACCGGAACCTTTGTCGCACACCAAATTCCTCGACTCCGGGCGGCGCCCGAGTGCGATCGGGAAAGCTTTTCCAGGTCGGGCACCCCCCCCGGGGGGGGCCGCGGGTGGCCCGAGCGGCGCGCACCTCGGCCGCCCGCGGGCTGGGTTGGTCTCCCGAAACGCCCCTTTTGCGGTTCCCTGCCCGCCCCGCCGTTGGGCGGCGCGGCGGGGCGGCCGCGGCCCGCAGGGGCGCCTGCCGCGGCTCCGCTGCCAGCGGGACCGACGCGGAAGCGGGGCCAGCGGGCTCCGGGCTCCGGCCGCCATTCGGCGGGCAGGACAGCGAGCTGGGCCGCCATTCGGCGGGCGGGAAAACGAGCTGGGCCGCCATTCGGCGGGCAGGAAAATGAGCTGGGCCGCCATTCGGCGGCCCAGGGTGGTGCCGCGCCGATCCGGGGGACCGGCGGGTCGATCGGCTCGGGCGCTGCCCGAGCCGACGGTTTGTCAACCGCTCAACCTTCGTCGCCGCGGCCGCCGCGTTCGGAGTAACCGCCGCGATCGCCGTAGCCGCCGCGCTCGGGATACCCGCCGCGCTGCTCGCCGTAGCCGCCGCGGTCGCCGTAGTTGCCGCGGGGCCGGTAGCCGCCGCTGCGGGCCGGGGCGCCGCCGCGGTCGTAGCCACCGCGCTGGTAGCCGCCGCCACCGCCGCCGCCGCCGCCGTAGCCGCCGCGCTGGTAGCCGCCGCCGCGGGGCCGGTAGCCGCCGCCCTCCGACTCGGAGCCGCCTTCACCGCGGCCCCCGAAGGTGCCATCGGCGCGCGGCGTGGCCGGGCGGATGTCGATGCGCCGGCCGCGGATCTGGCCGTCCGCCATGCGCTCGAGCACCTGGTCCTTGTACTGCTCCGGCAGCTCGACGAACGAGAAGCGGTCGTAGATGTCGATCGAGCCGATCTCCTTGCCCGGCACGCCCGCTTCGTTGGCGATCGCACCGACGATGTCGCTGGGACGCACGCCGCCCATGCGGCCGATGGCCAGGTACAGGCGCACCATGCCCTCTTCGACGCCGTCGGGGCCGCGCTCGGCGCGCTTGCCGCGATTCTCGTTGGCTTCGCCGAAGCTGGTGGCCGACTGGGGGCGCAGGCCGGTGGCCTGTTCGATCGCGTAGAGCACCGGGCGCTCGCGCGGGGTCAGGATCAGCACGGTGTCGCCGCCCTCGGCCAGGTGGTCAAGGCGCTGGGAGTAAGCCAGCATGTCGCGCGGCGGGGCCAGGTGCATGATGCGCTCGACCTGGGGCAGCTCGGTGGCTTCCGCGGCGAAGTCGGTCACCACCAGGGCGTCGAATTCGCCCTCCTCCAGGCGCTTGGCCAGCTCCTCGCGACGCGCCGCGGTCAGGCCGCCGTGGAAGGCCTCGGTTTGGAAGCCGCGCGCGCGCAGGCGGTCGGTGGTGTCCTGGCACTCCTTGATCGTGTTGGTGAACACCAGGGCGATCTTCTCCGGCTCGCCTTCCAGGGCGCGCACCAGGATCTCGAGCTTGCGGTGCGAGGGCACCTGATGGAACTTGGGCTCGACCTCGGCCAAGGGGCCGGCGGCGGCCGCGGCCCCGAATTGCTGGGCCTCTTCGAGGTGCTCGAGGGCCCACTCGCGCAGCTCCGCGGTCAGCGTGCCGGCGGTGAACCAGGTCGGTCCGCCGACGGCCAGGCCTTCGAGCAGTTCTTCCAGGGCTTCGTCCTGCCCGCTGCGCAGCACTTCATCGACCTCGTCGACGATCAGCAGCTTGAGTTCCGGCAGGCGCACCTTGCCCTCTTCGAGCAGCGCCAGCAGGCGGTCGGCGGTGGCCACCAGCACGTGGGCTTGGCGCGCCAAACGCTCTTCGACGACCACGTCGGGCGGACCGCCGCCGAGGGGCAGCACGTGCAGGCGTTCGCCCTGGGGGCCGCTCAGTCGGCTGGAGAGGCCGGCCACGCCCTCGGCCACGCGCAGGGCGCGCTCGCGCCCGGGGACCAGGACGAGCACCTGCGGCTCGCGCCGCGCGAGGTCGACCAGCTCGAGGGCCGGCACCAAGAACGCCAGGGTCTTGCCGGACCCGGGCACCGCTTCGACCAGCGCGTCCTGGCCCGCGCGGCACGCGCCGAGCAGCTGGACGCCCAGGGGACTCGCAGCTTCGTAGCCTTGCTCGTCGAGCGCGGCCAGCAGCTGGGGGCGGAGGGAGAAGCGGGCGAAGGGTTGGGCGGAGCTTTCCTTGCGCTCCGACTGGGTTTCCGAGGTCATCGATTCCGATGGGGAGGGGGGTGGGGGCCAGCCGCCGAGCGTTTCGGGGATGGCGATCCGGGGTGGGCGCCGCCGGGCCGCCGGGCACGGCTCGTGCTCCGGGCCCAGGCGCCGGCACCGACCGGCTTCCGGGACACAAATTTCCAGGGGGGAATGGCCCGCGCGGGCCATCCGCAGGTCCCAACCGCCAGTGCGCGCCGGGACCGGCCCGCACAAGGTTGCCTCGGGAATCGGCCCGCGCCAGGAACAAAAGCGTTTTTTCGCGTCCTTGGCTGCCCCGGCGGCAGGGCTCCAGGGGTCCCGGCGGCTTGGGAGCCCTGCGGCCCTGGGGGGGACTCGCCGGCGGGCGCGCTCCGGAACGCGCCCGGGACGGGGCCTCGACCAGCCCCTGACCAAGGGGACCCCGGGCCGGGCGCTCCCTCAGCCGGCTGGCCGCGCTCCAGGCGGCCAGGGCCGGCGGCGGGCGCGCCTCGCAGGGGCCCCCGGGCAGGGCGCAGCGCGGGCCCGCTAGGCTACGCGCCGCGCCCCATGACCCGCCCGACCCGCCCGCCGCCCGCCGTGTGTCTGCTGTCCGGGGGCATGGATTCGGCCGTGGTCCTGGCGGAGGCCCTGGCCGCCGGTCGCGCGCCCGTGGCGCTCTCGTTCCGCTACGGGCAGCGCCACGATGTCGAGTTGGAGGCCGCGCGGCGCGTGGCCAGCGCCCTCGGGGTCGAGGACCATCGCGTCGTCTCCATCGACCTCGCCAGCCTCTCGAGCTCCTCCCTGACCGGCCGCGGCGAGGTCGAAAAGGACCGCGCCGCCAGCCGCATCGGCCGCGACGTGCCCAGCACCTACGTGCCCGCCCGCAACACGGTCTTTTTGGCTTTGGCCCTGGGGCTGGCCGAATCGATCGGGGCCGAGGAGCTGTGGATCGGCGTCAACGCCATCGATTATTCCGGTTATCCCGATTGCCGTCCCGAGTTCCTGGCGGCCTTCGAACGGCTGGCCAACCTGGCCACGGCGGCCGGAACGGAACACGGCCAGCGCTTTCGCGTGCGCGCCCCGCTGCTCCAGCTCGACAAGGCGGCGATCGTGCGCCGGGCCCTGGCCCTGGGCGTCGACCTGGGCTTGACCCACACCTGCTACGACCCGCAGCCGGCCCCGGGCGGGAGCCTGGCCTGCGGCCGCTGCGATGCTTGCCGCCTGCGGCTGGCGGGATTCGCAGCCGCGGGCCAGCGGGATCCCTTGCCCTACGCCGGACCGGGCCCGGAGCCGTCCGCCCGCTAGGATGCACGCAAGCGAGAATCCCCATGGAAAACTCCCAATCGCGCCCCCCGGGCGAAAGCGACCCTGCTCGGATCTCGGAGCAGCTGCTGCGGCTCGTGGGCTTGGTGGCGCGCTTGCGCGCGCCGGACGGCTGCGCCTGGGATCGCGCGCAGACGCGCGCCAGCCTGGCGCCCAACCTGGTGGAGGAGGCCTTCGAGCTGGTCGAAGCGATCGATCGCGGGGAGCCCGGCGCGGAGTGCGCCGAGGCCGGCGACCTCTTGATCAACCTGTGCATGCTGTGCCAGATCGCGGCTGAAGAAGGGCGCTTCGACCTGGGGCGCGCGGCGGAGCTGGCCGCGGACAAGCTCGTGCGGCGCCACCCGCACGTCTTCGGAGCGGTTGAGCCCGCCGCCGGTGCGGATAGCGCGCGCGCGGCCCTCGATCGCTGGGAGCGCATCAAGCGGTCCGAGCGCGCCGGCGGCGGCGAGGACTCGAGCGCCCTGGCCGGCGTGCCCAAGGCGCTGCCCGCCCTGCAGCGGGCCCAGCGCCTGGGGGCCAAGGCGATCTCGAGCGGCTTCCGCTGGCCGGATGCCCACGGGGCCTTCGCCAAGCTGGAGGAGGAGCTGGCCGAGCTGGCCGAAGCCTTCGGAGCCGCCGGAGCCCTGCCGCTCGACCACCAGGCGCAGGAGGCGATCGGGCACGAGCTCGGCGATCTGCTGCTGGCCGCGGCCCAGTTCGCGAACTACATCGGGCTGGACGCGGAGACCGCGGCGCGGGCGGCCGCGCGCCGCTTCGAGCAGCGCTATCGCGCCGTCGAAGCCCGCTTCGAGGGCCGCCTCGAGGGCCGCAGCCTGCAGGAGCTGATGGGCGCCTGGCGCGAGGCCAAACAGCGCGGCGGTTGAGGGTCGAAGAACGATCGACTCGGGCTGCGCCCGAGCCGCCATTCGAACCCCTGAGATGCCTTGGGGCCGGGGTCTGCCGACCGCACCGCCTGGCATCGGCGCCGCGCGCCGATGTTCGCCGGGCCTGCGGCCCGGCGGCGGGCCGCGCGGGTTCCCAGCCGCTGCTCAGCCTCCCGGGGACCGCCCCGGGGGAGCCCCAAGCCGGCCCCCCTCCCCGCAGCCGCCAGGCGCGGCGGCCGCCCGCCCCGGGCGCCCTGGTTTTGCCGGCCTTCCCGGGCTAATCATGGGCAACGACGGACCGCGACGTTCCATGAGCCAACCCCGCTTCATCGCCACCGAGGAGCCCGCCGGGCGCCGCCGGCTGCTGCCCTGGATCCTGCTCAGCGTGCCGTTTTTCTCGCTGCTGGCGTTCGTCTTGGTGCTGGTCTCCCGCGGCGACTTCGGCGCCCGCCTGGCCCGGGTGGGCGCGATCGAGCGCCAGCACGCGGAGCTGTACGCGATCGAGAAGACCCCGGCCAGCTCCGTGGCCCTGATTCTCGCGGCCCTGGAGCGCGGCGCCGCCGAGGCCAATGCCGCCGAACGCTGGGCGCTCGGCGACCTGCTCGAGCGCGCCGGCCTCGAAGATCGGCCCGAGGATCCGCGCGCGGCCGAGCTGTTGCGGCGCTTCGCCGAGCGCTGGAAGCGGCCGCCCGGGGAGCCGCCGGGGGCGCTGCAGCCCGGTGTGGCGGAGCCCGCGCTCCAGTCCCCCGGAGCTGCGCCCGAGGCGGCTCAGACGTCGAACTCGTAGGGCGGGGCGGGGTCGTACTCGATCTGGCGCCGGATCTCGCGCGCGGCGTCGACGCTCCACAGCTGACCGGCGAGCCACAGGGCCATGTCGATGCCAGCCGAGACGCCGGCGGCGCTGACCACACGGCCATCGCGCACGAAGCGCAGCGCCCGCTCGACCTGCACCTGCCCGCCGCGCGCCAGCTCGTCGGCGTACCCGTGGTGTGTGCAGACCCGCTTGCCGCGCGCCGGGCCCGCCGCGGCCAGGAGGGCCGCGCCGGTGCACACGCTGGTCACGAACCGGCAGGGTTCGGCGGCCCGTTGGATCGCCTCGAGCAGCTCCCGATTGTGCAGCTCCCGGCGCACCCCGCGCCCCCCGGGCACCAGCAGGACCTCGAGCTCGGGCGCGGCGGCTAGCTCCAGGTCCGGCAGGACCCGCAGCCGCTTGGCGCAGGTGATCGGGGCCAGGCTCTGCCCCAGGGCGACCACCTGCCGGCCCCCGAACAGGCTGGCGCCCATGGCCAAGACCTCCCAGGGTCCGACGAAATCGAGCTCCTCGGCGCCTTCGAAGAGCAACACGCCGATCAGGCCGGTCTGCGCTTGCATCGGGGCAGCATACGCTGCCCCCCGGTCCGTCCACCCGCGGGGCCGGCTGGCCTCCCGGGAGGTCAAGCCGGGCCGGGCCGGAGCCGTGGGATTGCGCCGCGGACGGCATTTTGGCCGGCCTCGGAGCGGCTGGCATCGGGTTTGCTATGCGGACCGGCTTCCGACCGCCGGCGGCTGCTCCGGCCACCCGACTCCCATGAACCACGCCTCCCTGGCGCGCCTCGAGCGCGTCTACCATTTTTTTGGCCAGCGCGCCGAAAGCGGCGATGCGGCCCAGATCCCGGTGCTGGCCGATGTCAGCCTGGAGGTGCGTCCGGGCCAGTTCGTGTGCGTGATGGGCCCCTCGGGGTCGGGCAAATCGACCCTGCTGCATGTGCTGGCGGGTCTGACGCGACCAGCCGCGGGGCGCGTGGAGCTGGGCGGGCGTTCCCTGGGCGAGCTCGGCCCCGCGGAGGTCACCCGCCAGCGCCGCGACACGGTCGGCTTCGTGTTCCAGTTCTTCAATCTGTTGCCCAACCTGAGCGTTTGGGAGAACGTCTCGATCCCCCTGGCGATCCGCGGCGAACCGATCGCCGAGCGGCGCGGCGAGCTCGAGGGCCTGCTGCAGCGCTTCGGCCTGGGCGGGCGTTTGCCGGCCCTGCCGCACCAACTTTCCGGGGGCCAGATGCAGCGGGTGGCCGTGGCCCGCGCCCTGGCGGGACGCCAGCCGCTGCTGCTGTGCGACGAGCCCACCGGCAACCTTTCGCAGGAGAACGGGCGCGAGATCATGCACAGCCTGCGGCGCGCGGTCGACGAGGACGGTCGCTCGGTCCTGCTCGTGACCCACAACCCGCGCGACGCGGCCTTCGCCGATCGGGTGCTGTTCCTGATCGACGGCAAGCTCGATCCGGGCCAGGCCCTCGAGGGCCCCGGGCTCGATCCCGCCAAGGTGCACGCGTCGCTGACGGCGCTGGCCATCTGAGCCCGCGCGCCCCATGACCCTCGCTACCACCATCGCCTGGAGCTCCCTGCGCCGCCGGCCGGGGCGCGCGCTGTTCGCCCTGTTCGGAGTGGCCCTCGGCATCGCCATCGTGGTGGCGATCTTCACCGTCGACCACACCACCCTGGCCAGCGCCCCCGGAGGCGCTGCCGAGGGGTTCCAGGCGGACCTCGAGGTGCGTCCCAAGCCGGGCCTCGATGATGTGCGTGCCGCGCTCGAGCAGGTGCCGGGCGTGATCGAATCCACGGCCACCTTCCAGAGCGACGGCCGCGTGCTGGTGGTGGGCCAGGCCCAGCAGGGCGCCCCGCTGCGCATCGTGGCGGTCGAGCTCGAGCGCGCCCGCAGCATGGGCCTGTTTCAGCTCGAAAACTCGATCGAACCCGCGGACGACGGCTTGCCCGGCGTCTACCTGGGCCGCCGCACCGCGCAATCCCTGGGGCTCAGCGCGGGCGACCCGATCGCCCTGGCGCGGCCCCTGCGCCCGGCGGACGAGACCTGCGTCGACGGGCGCATGGAGCTGCGCAGCAGCGGCGAGCGGGCGCCGCCCTGGCAGCGGGCGCGGGTGCTGGGCATCCTCGCTTTCGAGAACCTCGGGCGCACCTCGGGCGGCGACCTGGCCCTGGTGGATTTCGCCTTCGGGCAGCGCCTGTTCGAGCAGGCCTTCGTCGAGCCGCGCTACTGGCTCGCGCGCGATCAGACCGTCGACCTGGAGCGCACGCGCGCCGCCCTGGCCAAGGACTTCGCCTACGACCTGCGCGCCGGCTCCGTGATCGGGCAGCAGGCCGACGAGCGCGCCTTCCGCAACGGCGTGCGCCTGGCGGGCATGATGGCCCTGGCCCTGGGCCTGTTCGTGATCTTCCACACGCTCTCGATGTCGCTGCTCGAGCGCGTGCGCGAGATCGGCATCCTGGCGGCCCTGGGCGCAGGCCGCAGCCAGATCGCGGGCGCCTTCTTCCTGGAGGGCTTGGCGCTGGCGGCGGGCGCGGCCGTGGTCGGTCCGGCCCTGGGGCTGGCCCTGGCCAAGTTCCTGCTGGTCAACCACGTCAGTTCCCTGGGCATCACCGGCCGGGTCGAGAACCTGTTCGTGGTGCCCTGGGGCGCCGTTTCGGCCCTCTCCGCCCTGGGCTTCGCCGTGGCCCTGCTGGGTTCGGTGTTCCCGCTGCTCGAAGCGCGCGGCACCGACACGGTCGCCGCCCTGCGCGGCGAGAGCCGCGAAGCGGCCTCCGTGGCGCGCGCCTTCCACCTGTTCAGCGCGGTGCTGATCATCGGCATCCTGCCGCTGGTGTTCTTCCTGGTGATCGACTTCGTCGGCGAGGACAGCCGCGAACTGCTGGGGGTGGTGCTGATGGCCGTGGGCGTGCTGGCCCTGCTGGTGGGCACCCCGCTGCTCGTACCCAGCGTGGTCGGACGGCTGGCCGGCCTGCTGACCCGGCCCCTGGCGCGGCGCTGGCCGTTCTCGGGCCTGCTGGCTTCGCGCGCGATCCAGACCGGCGCCCCGCGCATCGCCGCGGCGGTGGCGGCGATCGCCCTGGTGGCGGCGGCTTTCGTGGGCCTGCGCGGCATGACCAAGAGCCTGTGGCTCGAGACCGATCGCTGGGCGGACGAGGCCCTGACCGACCGGCTGTTCGTGGAGGGGCTGCCGCTGGTCGCTTGGCGCGCCTTGGCCCAGGATCTCGAGGGGCGCGGGCTGGTGCGCGCGGTCGAGGTCGGCAGCCAGCGCATCGATGCGCCCTTCCGCATCCTCGGACTCGACGCCGATCAGCTGCGCCGCGTCGGGCCCCTGGCGGCCGATCCCGGCCTGGCGGAGGCCTTCGCGCGCGGCGAAGGCCTGCTGATCAGCCGGCGCCTGGCGGAACAGCGCGGGCTCGGAGTGGGGGACACGGTGCCGATCGCGACGCCCGGCAGCGGCGTGGTGCCCCTGGCGGTGCTGGCGGTCAGCGACCAATACGGCTATTTCCGCAATCCCCACGAGCGCGCCTACGGGGTGATCTCGGCCGATCTGATCCGGCGGCTGTTCTGCCTCGACGTGGAGGTCGCCGAAAGCGCCGTGCTGCACCTCGCTCCCGGAACCGACCCGCTGCTGGTCGAGGCGGCCTTGATGGGGCACCTGGCGGAGCGGGGCCTGCCCGGCCAGCCGCGCACCTTCACCGGAGCCCAGGTGCGGCGCTGGGAGCTCGACGACATCGAGCGCGATTTCCTGGTTTTCGACGTGATCCTCGGCCTGACGGCTTTCCTGGCCGCCGTGGGGGTCCTCAACGGCCAGCTGCTTTCCGCCCTGGAGCGGGCCCAGGAGCTCGGCGTGCTGCGCGCCTTGGGCGCCAGCGGCCGGCAGATCGCCGGCTCGGTCTTGCTCGAGGGCGCCGTGGTCGGCCTGCTCGGCGGGGGCCTGGGGGCCTTCCTGGGCCAGAGCCTGGTCCCCGTGGCGGTGCGCAGCTTGGAGGTGCTTTCCGGCCTCGACCTGGCCGTGCCGGCCCCGGACCGGGCCCTGCCCGCCGCCCTGGTGGGCGCCCTGTGCCTGGCCTTGGCCGCCGGGCTCTATCCGATCTGGCGCATGGTGCGCACCGACCCGGTGCGCGCCGTGCGCGGCGGTTGACGGAGCCCTGCACACCCCGGACACCGCCGCGACCCCCGGCCTATCGGACCGTTCCCCGCCTCGGGCCGGGGGGGGCTGCCGCGCTCCGCCCCCAGGGGCCGGGGGAGCCCGGGATCCCCGCGGGCCGCCGAGCCTGGCGGCTGGGCGGCTGGGCGGCTGGGCGGCGCGGGAGCCGGGGCGCAGGCCGAGCCCGCGGCCGGCCGCGGGGGCGGGACAAGCTCAGGGGGGGGCGGCGCCCTGTTCTGTGGGCTCGGCGGGCATGGGGGCGCGTGCGCCCCGGGTCCGGCCTTCCCGGGCCGGGCCTCGCCGCGCAGACAACAAAATCCTGGCCCGTGGTTGACCCGCCCCCCCCGCGGACGTAGTTTCTCGCGCCGCGGTGGGGGCGTAGCTCAATCGGTTAGAGTGCCGGCCTGTCACGCCGGAGGTTGCGGGTTCAAGTCCCGTCGCCCTCGCCACCGCACCCCGGGCCCCGGAGGGGCTGTCCGGACGAGCCGCGAGGCCGGTGCCAGGGTCCACACCCGGCGCCGGCCGGTCCGCGCCGTCCCGCTCAGCCGGATCCGCGGAGCTCGCCATCACCTCGCCCCCACCACCTTTCACCCCGATCCGCGATGACCGCCGAGCGCAGGGCTGGGGAGGGCGGCGACGAGCGGAGCCAGCGCCGCGGCGACCGCAGCGGCGCCGAAGGGGGCGAGCGGCAGCACCGCCGCGCGGGGGATCCTGCCGAGGGCCGCGTCGGAGGCCCCCAGGGCCAGCGCCGGGACGGCCGCGCCGGGGAGGGCCGCCCAGCGGGAAGCCGCTCGGAGCCGGGCCGCTCCGCGGGTCGCGGCAGCGCGGGGCCCCGCGAGCCCAGGCAGCAGGCCCCGGGGCCCGGCCGATCGGGCCCGGCCGAGGCCGGGCCGTCCCCGGGAACGGGCGTCCAGCGGGCGGGTCGGGAGCCGGGGCGCGGGCGCAGCCCGGCCCGGGAAGACGCTCCGCCGGCCCAGGCCGAGCGGCTCGCCGGCGACGGGGCCGCAGCCGCGGCGCCCCGCTCCGGGGGCCGCCCGAGCGCCGCGGACGGGGCCGAACTGGAGTTTGGGGCCGGCGTTTCCGAGTCGCAGGCCGCCCCGGCCGGAGCGTCCGGCCGCGCCCGTCCGCTCCAGCGGCGGGTCTCCGTCGCAGAGGACCGACCGGACACGCAGGGCGGCGCTCCAGCGGGGACGCGCCCCTTGGCCTCCAGGAGGGCCTCGGCCGCCCGTCCTTCGGGCCCCGGCCCCCAGGCGGCCGGATCCGGTCCGGAGGTCGACGGCGGCGCTGCGACCTCCGGCCCGCGCGCCCCGGAACCGACCGTGCCCGCGGCGGCCGCCGCGCCGGCCGGGCTGCCGGCCGAAGCCGCCGAAGCCGCCGACCCGAGCCGGTTGCCGCCGCCGCACTGGATCGGCGACGCGCGCGCCTTCAGCCGGCTGGTCGAGCGCCTCGGCAGCGCGCCCGAGGTGGCGCTGGACACGGAGGCCGATTCGTTCTTCACCTACCGCGAGCAGCTGTGCCTGGTGCAGGTCAGCGCCGCCGGCGAGGACTACCTGATCGATCCGCTGGCCGGTTTCGACCTTTCGGCCTTGGGACGTCTGCTGGCGGATCCGGGCAAGCGCAAGGTGCTGCACGATGGCGAGTTCGACGTGCTGCTGTTCAAGCGCCAGCGCGGCTTCGAGGTTCGCAATCTGTTCGACACCTCGATCGCCAGCCTCGCGCTGGGGGCCGAGACGGTCGGTTTGGCGGCGGTGCTCGAGCGCGAATTCGGCGTGCGCCTGGACAAGAGCCAGCAGCGCAGCAACTGGGGCCAGCGTCCGTTGACCTTGGAGCAGGTGCGCTACGCGCGCCTCGACACCCACTATCTGCTGCGGCTGCGTGCGATCCTCGAGCAGCGGCTGGTCGAGACCGGCCGCGACATGATCCACCATGGCGAGTGCCTGCGGCTCGAGCAGCTCGAGGCCAGCCCCAAGCCCTTCGATCCGGACGAGTTCGTCAAGCTCAAGGGCGCCCGGGCCCTGGATCTGCTGCAACAGGCCGCGCTGCGGCGGCTGTTCCGCTGGCGCGAGGAGCAGGCCGAGCGCAAGAACCTGCCGCCCTTCAAGATCCTGCCCCATCCGGTGCTGGTCGACCTGGCGGCGGCGCTGCCTGCGAACTTCGATGAGCTGCTGCGCGTCCCCGGGTTTTCGCCCAAGTTGGCGGAGCGCCACGGCCAGCGCGTGCTCGAGGAGGTCGCCTTGGCGCGCCGGGAAGGCCCGCTCGACAAGAGTCCGTTCCTGCCGGCCCGCGACGGCACCGACGGCCTGGACGAAGCTGGCCTCGAACTGTTCGACCGCCTCAAGCAGAAGCGCACCCAGTTAGGCGAGAAAGCGGGCTTCGATTCCTCGTTGGTGCTGAATCGCCATGTATTGCCGCGTTTGGTCAAGGAGCGGCCCACGAGCCTGGCCGCCCTGGCCGCCCTGCCCGGCGTGCAGCCCTGGCAGGTCGAGCGCTTCGGAGCCGACTTCCTGGAGCTGATCCGGCGTTTCGAGCAGGACCTGGTCGCGGGCAAGATCGACCTCCGTCCGCGTCGGCGTCGGCCGCGCTGAAGGCCGGCCGGCCCCGCCCGTCCGCAGCGTTGCCCGGCCAGCCGCGGCCGGCGTTTCGCGGCACGCCGCGGGGCTGGGACCCAACGCTCGCGGGGACCGCGGGGTGCCCGGGGTCAGCCGCGCAGGGCCTTGCGGTCCGTGCGCGCGTCGAAGGCCCGCGGAACTTGGGCGTCCGCCGAGCGGGCCCCTGATCCAGCGCCGCGGGGATCGAACCCTTCGCCCGGGGCGCGCGGGTCCGGGGCCCACCGGGGGGCCACCGGCGCGGGCTGAGCGGATCGGCGCCGGGATCCGGGCGCAGGCCGGTCCGGGCCGGGGGCGCCCTGGTGCGCGCTGGGCGGCGCTCCGCGGCAACCCCGTGCGGCGGCCGCGCCGGGGCGCGGGAGCTGCCGCCGGGCGGTGAAGGCCGGGGCCGGACCGAGGACCTGTGAGCCTGCCAGCCCTGTGAGCCTGCCAGCCCTGTGAGCCTGCCAGCCCTGTGAGCCTGCCGGCCCTGTCGGCCCGCCGCAGCACTGGATTGGTGGAGACGATGGGAGTCGAACCCACGACCTTCGCATTGCGAACGCGACGCTCTACCAGCTGAGCTACGTCCCCAATCCAGCGGCAGCAGGATAGCGACCGCCCGCCCCGGATCAAGCGCCGGCCCCGGTCTTTTGCGGCTCCGGGGACCCGCCGCCCGCCCGGGGGGGCGGGCGGCCCAGCGGAGCGAAGGGGGGGCCATGGGCCGGCTCCGGTCCGGAGGGGGCCCGGCGTAAGCTCAGCGGCCCAGGCCTCCGCGCCGCCTCCCCATGAGCAATTCATTCCAGAGCCACACCCGCCTGGCCATCGCCGGGCGCTCCTACCAGATCGCCAGCCTGCCCGCCCTCGCCCAGCGGGGCATCCAGCTGGAGCGGCTGCCCTTCGCGCTCAAGATCCTGCTCGAGAACCTGCTGCGCCGCGAGGACGGGGTCGTGGTGCGGGCGGCCGACATCGAGGCCCTGGCCCGCTGGAAGCCGGTCGACGGGGAGCGCCCCGAGATCGCCTTCATGCCGGCGCGCGTGCTGCTCCAGGACTTCACCGGCGTGCCCGCGGTGGTGGACCTGGCGGCCATGCGCGACGCGATGAAGAAGCTCGGCAAGGATCCCAAGAAGATCAATCCGCTGCAGCCGGTCGAGCTGGTCATCGACCACTCCGTGCAGGTCGACGCCTTCGGACGGCCGGACGCCCAGGCGACCAACATCGGGCTCGAGTTCCAGCGCAACGCCGAACGGTACGCCTTCCTGCGCTGGGGCCAGAGCGCCTTCGACCACTTCAAGGCCGTGCCGCCCGACACGGGCATCTGCCACCAGGTCAACCTCGAGTACCTGGCCCGCGTGGCCATGACCGACGAGGTCGGCGGGTCCGGCTGGCTCTACCCGGACACGGTGGTCGGCACCGACTCGCACACGACCATGATCAACGGCCTGGGCGTGCTGGGCTGGGGCGTGGGCGGCATCGAGGCCGAGGCGGCGATGCTGGGCCAGCCGGTCTCGATGCTGATCCCGGACGTGGTCGGCATGAAGCTCTCCGGCCGGCTTCCGGAGGGCACCACCGCGACCGACCTGGTGCTGCGCGTCACCGAGGTGCTGCGCAAGCACGGGGTGGTCGGCAAGTTTGTCGAGTTCTTCGGGCCCGGCCTGTCCGAGCTGTCCCTGGCGGATCGCGCCACGATCGCCAACATGGCGCCCGAGTACGGGGCGACCTGCGGCCTGTTCCCGGTCGATGCGGTCACGATCGACTACCTGCGCTTCACCGGCCGGGGCGCGGCCGCCGAGCGCGCCGAGGCGTACTTCAAGGCCCAGGGGCTGTTCCATGGCCCGGGCACCCCGGAAGCCTCCTACAGCTCGCGGCTCGAGCTGGACCTCGCCACGATCGAGCCCAGCCTGGCGGGCCCCAAGCGGCCCCAGGACCGCGTCGGCCTGGGCGGCGTCAAGCCCAGCTTCGAGAAGCTGTTCGGCGAGCTGCCCGCCGGCCGCGACCGCCAGGCCAGGGTGCCCGTCGCCCTGCCCAGCGGCAGCAGCGCCGTGGGGCACGGCAGCCTGGCCATCGCCGCGATCACGAGCTGCACCAACACCAGCAACCCCTCGGTGATGTTGGCGGCCGGCCTGGTGGCCAGGAAGGCCGTGGAGCGCGGCATGAAGGTGCCCGCCCACGTCAAGACCAGCCTGGCTCCGGGCTCCAAGGTGGTCACCGAATACCTGCAGCGCGCCGGCCTGCTGGCCCAGCTCGAACAGGTCGGGTTCAACGTGGTCGGCTACGGCTGCACCACCTGCATCGGCAATTCGGGCCCGCTGCCGGACCCGATCGCCAAGGCCATCGACGACCACAAGCTGGTGGTCGCCGCGGTGCTTTCGGGCAACCGCAACTTCGAAGGCCGCGTGCACAACCAGGTGCGCGCCAACTACCTGGCCTCGCCGCCCCTGGTGGTGGCCTACGCCCTGGCGGGACGGGTCGACATCGATCCGACCCGCGAGCCGCTGGGCACCGACCGGGCGGGCCAGCCGGTGTTCCTGCGCGACATCTGGCCCAGCCAGTCCGAGATCCGCGCCGTGGTGCAGGGCAGCGTCGAGCGCGCCCAATTCGAGCGCGTCTACGCCGACGTCTACGCCGGACCGCCGGCCTGGCGCCTGATGCAGGTGCCCCAGGGCGAGACCTACGCCTGGCAGCCGGAATCGACCTACGTGCGCCACCCGCCCTACTTCGAGGGCTTGACCCTGACCCCGCCGCCGGTGCGGGACATCCAGGGCGCGCGCGTGCTGGCTTACCTGGGCGACAGCGTGACCACCGACCACATCTCGCCGGCGGGCTCGATCAAGTCCGACAGCCCGGCGGGCCGTTACCTGCTGGCCCACGGCGTGCAAAAGGCGGACTTCAACAGCTACGGCGCCCGCCGCGGCAACCACGAGGTCATGGTGCGCGGCACCTTCGCCAACGTGCAGATCAAGAACAAGCTCTTGAGCGGCGTCGAAGGGGGCTACACCAAGCACTTCGGCAGCGGCGAGCAGCTCTCGATCTACGACGCGGCCATGCGCTACGAGCAGGAGCGCATCCCGACGATCATCCTGGCCGGCGCCGAGTACGGCACCGGCTCCTCGCGGGACTGGGCCGCCAAGGGGCCCAAGCTGCTGGGCGTGCGCGCCGTGATCGCCAAGAGCTTCGAGCGCATCCACCGCTCCAATCTGGTCGGGATGGGGGTGCTGCCGCTCGAGTTCCCGGCCGGGCAGGACGCCGCCAGCCTGGGGCTGGACGGCAGCGAGGTGTTCGACGTGCCCGGCATCTCGGCGCTGCTCGGCAAGGACTTCAAGGGCGGCGGCGAGCTCGAGGTCACGGCCCGCAAGGCGGATGGCAAGCTGCTGCGCTTCAAGGCCCGAGTGCGCATCGACACGCCCCAGGAGGGCTACTACTTCCGCCACGGCGGCATCCTGCCCTACGTGCTGAGGAGCCTGGCCGCCCAGTGAGTCGGCTCCGGCCCGCGCCGCGCCGCTTGTGCGCGGCTGCGGGCCGGCGCCCCCTCGCCGGCCGGCAACAGAGCTTCGCTCGGCGGCGCCCGGACCCGCGGCCTGCCCGCCGTGCGCGCCGCCGTCCGCAGACCGCAACGCCCGGGGCTTTCCCCGCGCTCCGCCCCTCCCAGCCCGCGCGCCGCCCATGCCCCGCTTCGAAATCCTCGACTGGTACGACGCGCCGCAGTACTACGACATCATCTTCGACACGGATACGGCCAAGGAGGTCGATTTTCTCGAGGGCCTGCTGGCGCGCCATGGCCTGGCGCGGACCCGCGCCCAGCGCTCGGTGCTCGAACCGGCCTGCGGGTCGGGGCGCTTCCTGGTCGAATTCGCCCGCCGCGGCTGGCGTGTGGAGGGCTTCGACGCCTCCCGGCCGATGCTCGACTTCGCCGCCGAGCGCTTGCGCGCCTCGGGCCTCGAGGGCGTGCTGCGAACGGGCCGCATGGAGCGCTACGGCAGCCGCCGCCGCCACGAGCTGGTGCATTGTTTGGTCAGCACCTTCAAGTACCTGCTGACCGAGGAGCACGCCCGCGGCTTCCTGGTTTCGGCCGCCGAGGTGCTGGTGGATGGGGGCCTGCTAGCCCTGGGTTTCCACCTGACCCAATACGACTACGACGAGATCGACCTGGAGCGCTGGCGTGGCGAGCGCGGGGACGCCAAGGTGGTCTGCACCATCGAGGGTTGGCCCGCCGACCGCAAGCGCCGCCTGGAGCGCTGCCGCTCGCGGCTGACGGTCCAGGAGGCCGGCCGCCTGCGCCGGCTGGAGACCGAGTGGAGCTTCCGGACCTACGACGCCCGCCAGACGCGGCGCCTGCTGGCCTCCGTGCCCGAGCTCGAACACGTGGCCACCTACGACTTCACCTACGACCTGGACGCGCCCCGGGAATTGGACGACCGCCAGCTGGACACGCTGCTGGTGCTGCGCCGGCGCCCGCGTCATGAATGAGGCCGAGGCTGGGCCGTAGGCCGCCCCATGGGGCCCCGGACAGCGCCGGGGCCTATGATCCGGCCGTGCCCGCGCCCCGCGGGCATGCCTTCCCCGGACTCCCAGCACAGCCCCATGGCCTTCGACAAGACCAAGATCCCCGACGCCTTCCCCCCGCCGGGGTGGAAGCCGGGTCGCCGCGGAGCCCCGCGCCTCTCGCCCCTGGCCACGATCACCGCCCTCGGGCTCGCCGCCCTGGCCCTGACGGGCATCGGCATGGCCCTGACCGGCAAGCTGGGGGTGGTCGAGATCAACCCCGAGCAGCTCGGGGTCAAGGTCAACTACCTGACCGAGTCCCTGACGCCGATCCAGCAGCCGGGCTACCAGTTCTTCGTGCCCTTCATCCAGGAAGTCTTCGTGCTGGATCGCCGGCCGCAGAACTTCGTCATGAAGGGCAACCGCTACGAGGGCGGCGCGGTCGTGCCCTACCTGACCGTGCGCGCCAACGACGGCTCCAACTTCCGCTTCGACAACATCGAGATCCAGTACTCGTTGATCCCATCGGAGGTCGACGGGGCGCTGCTTTCCTCGGGTCCGGGGGAGGCCTACAAGCAGGAGTGGGTCAAGTCCTTCGCGCGCTCGATCCTGCGCGACGAGTTCGGACGCTACTCCGCCGAGCAGATCGCCAACCCGAGCACCCTGCAGCTGGCTTTCGCCGAGGGCCGGCGGCGCCTGGACGAGGCCCTGCGGCCCTTCGGCCTGCAGATCCTGGCCATCCCCCAGCAAAAGCCCAACTTCGACGCGGAGTACGAGCGCGCCATCGAAGATCGCAAGGTGGTCGACCAGGACGTCGAGCGCCTGGTGGCCATGTCCGACCAACTCAAGCGCGAGCGCGACCAACGCCTGGCCGCCGTCGAAAAGGACAAGTCGATCGAGCTGGCCCAGCTGATCGGCGAGCTGGACCGCGAGCGCCTCGAGGCCACCCGCCAAGCGACCCTGCTGCGCCGCGCGGCCGACGCCTACCGGATCGAGCGCGTCTCCGAGGGCGCCTCCAAGCAGGCCGAGTTGGAGGCCAAGGCCAAGGGCCTGGTCGAGAAGTACACCAAGGAGGCCGAGGGCGTCGTGGCCCAGGCCGAGGCCCTCGAGAAGCAGGGCGAGGTGGTCGTGCGCGAGGCCCTGATCCAGCGCCTGGCCGGCATCCGCTTCACCCTGGCGCCCTACAGCCGTGATCCGGCGCCGACGCGCATCGAGTACGAAGACAAGACCGGCCGCGAAGCGCGGCCCCTGCCCCAAGGGAGGGAGTGAACCATGGGATTCTTGACCAAAGTGGGCGGCCTGGTCCTGCTCCTGGTGCTGCTGGTCGTGCTGGGCTTCGCGCTGCTGGTGCAGCGCATTCCCCCGGCGGTGATCGGCGTCAAGCAGAACCAGCTGCGCGGGGGCATCGCCGAGCGCGACTTCGGTTTCGGCTACCACCTGGGCATCGTCGGTGTCCACCAGTGGTACCGCCTCGATGCACGCGTGCACTTCGTGAACTTCTCCTCCGAGCAGCTCGGCACCGAGGACAGCGGCAGCAACGTGGACTACGCCGGCAGCCTCGACATCCGCACCAGCGACAACAACACCGCCTCGCTCGATGTCACCGTGGCCTACCGGATCATCCCGGGGCGCGCTTGGCAATTGGTGCGCGACGGCTTCCAGCTGGCCTACCGCGACCGCGTGCAGCGCGTGATCGGCGGTCTGCTGCAGGAAGAGCTGTCCAAGCTCTCGCCCGAGGACTTCGTCTCCACCGACACGCGCCTGCGGCGGGTCGAGGAGACGATGCCGCGCGTGCGCGCCGAGCTGGAGAAGTTCCACGTCGAGCCGATCTCGATCCTGATCCGCGCGGTGCGCTTCCCGCAGGAGTATGAGGAGAAGCTGCAGCTCAAGCAGCTGACCCGCCAGAAGGCGCTGCTGGCCGAGGCGCGCCAGAAGCAGGAGCTGCAAAGCCAGCAGACCGAGGCCTACGAGAAGGAGACCGAGGCGCTCGAGAAGCGCCGGCGCGGCGAGTGGGATGTGCAGCTGCAGGAGCGCCGCTCCCAGAACCAGGTCGAAATCGCGCAGATCCAGGCCGATGCGCGCATCTACGACCAGACCAATCGGGCCGAGGCCGAGGCCCAGGCGGTCGGCGCCATCGCCACCGGCGAGCTGGCCACCGCCAAGGCCGAGGCGCTGCGCAACGAACTGCGCAACGCTGCCCTGGCCTCCACCGGGGGCCGCATCTTCCTGGCCCGGCAGGCGGCCCAGAACCTGAACCTCGAGTCCGTCACGCTCAACTCCAACGACCCGAGCGTGCCGACGGTGCTCGATCTGTCGGCCCTGGTGCGGCTGCTGATCGGGCAGTGACGAGCGGCCGGCTCGCGCTGCGCGCGAGCCGGCCGTCGCACCTCTGGCCGCCTCCGGCGGCCACGGAGCATGGGGTCCCCGCGCTGCGGGGCAGCGCTGGCGGCTTCGCAGATCGGTCCGATCGGCGCGCATGTCGAGCGACCGCCGCGGCCCCGCTCGTCCGCCGGCTCCGGAGCTTCGCAGCCCGGCTGCTTTGGTGTCGGCAGGCTTTGGTGTCCGGAGGGTTTGTTGTCCGGAGGCTTTGTTGTCCGGAGGCTTTGTTGTCCGGAGACTTTGTTGTCCGGAGGGTCCGGCGGCCGCGGGCCGCAGGCCTGGGCTTGGGGGGTGTCGGCGCGTTTCGGTGTGTGCGCCCTGTGCTGTCAGCGCGCCGCTGGGGAGGCGCGGCGGCTGCGGTCGATCGGCAGGTATTCGACGGCGCTCTCGCGGCGCACGGGCTGGGAGAACAGGGTCATCAGCTGCATCACCTGTTCGGGCATCGCTTCGCTGACGGGCAGTCCGAGGGTGCGCGCGTCCTCCAGGCTGATGCCGTGGTCGTGGGTCCAGGTGCCCTGGGAGAGGATCCGCGCCAGCTCGAGGGCCTTCTCGCGCGGCATGTCGTCGGCCAGGAGCTGGCACACGCCGCTCTGCACCTGCTCCAGGGCCCGGCGCGCGCTGTGGGCCAGGATCAAGGTCTCGTCGGACAGGTCGTCCGGGCGCTTCTGTTCGACCGCGGCCACGATCGCCGCGGCGGGACGGCCGTCGATCTGGGGATCCACGGGCCCCAAGAGAGCGTGGGGGCTCATCACGATCTGGTCCGCGGCCAGGGCGATCAGGGTGCCGCCGGACATGGCGTAGTGGGGCACGAACACGGTCACCTTGCCGGGGTGGCGGTGGATCGCCCGGGCGATTTGAAAGGAGGCCAGCACCAGGCCCCCGGGGGTGTGCAGGATCAGGTCCAGGGGCTGCTCCGGGTCGGTCATGTGGATCGCCCGCAGCACCTCCTCGGAGTCGTTGATGTCGATGTAGCGCATCAGCGGGAACCCGAGGAAGCTCATCGTCTCCTGACGGTGGGCCAGCAAGATCACGCGCGAGCCCCGTTCGGCCTCCAGTTTGGCGATCAGGCGCTTGCGCGAGGCCTCGAGCAGCTTGCGGTTCAAGACCGGCTGGACCATGGCCAGGGCGAACAGAATCCAGAGCAGTTCCATGGGCGCAGTCGGGTGGTGGGGGCGGGGGGCTTCCGGGCAGGCGCGGACGGGCTCGGCTGGCGGTCGGTCAAGGCCAGCGGCGGCGCTGCGGGCGCCAGGCCGCGGTCGAGCCCCATTCGTCGGGGTACAGCCGGCGGCGTTCGGCGCGGGGCTTGAGGAAGGCCCAGACCAGCAGCATGCCGGCCAGGAAGCCGCCCACATGGGCCCAGTAGGCCACGCCGCCGATGGCTTCGCCCCCCAGCAGGGAGCTGCTGAAGCCCGAGAAGTATTGGATCGCGAACCAAACCCCCAGGAACAGCAGCGCGCTGACCTGGAAGAACAGCGGATAGAACAGGATCGGGACGAGCACGATGATGCGCGAGCGCGGAAACAGCAGCAGGTACGCGCCCATCACGCCCGCGACCGCCCCGGAGGCGCCGATGGTCGGCACCGCCGAAGCGGGATCGCTGAGCACGTGGACCAGTCCGGCGACCAGGCCACAGCACAGGTAGAAGGCCAGGAAGCGCTTCGAGCCCATGCGGTCCTCGACGTTGTCGCCGAACAGGTGCAGCATCCACAGGTTGCCGACCAGGTGCAGCCAGCCGCCGTGCAGGAACTGGCTGGTCAGCAGGGGCAGGGCCGCGAGGGCCGCGGGGCCCGGCTGCTCCAGGACCCCGGACAGGCGCGCCGGCACCAGCCCGAGCCCCTCGACCCACAGGTGCAAGGCGCGCTCGTCCAGGCTGCCCTGCAGCAGGAACAGGGTCACGTTGATGCCGATCAGCCAGTACACCGCAACCGGCGGCCGCCGGCTGGGTTCGGTGTCGTGGATCGGAAACACAAGGCGAGTCTACCCGCGCGGACCGCGCGGACCAGTCCCCGCGCTTCAGGGCCTCGACCGGGCCGCGCCGTTCGAGCGCTCGCTGCTGGCCCCGGGGGCGCCATGGGGCCCCGCCCGGCACGGGGCGGCCGTCGCCGCTCGCAGGGCCCCCGGCGCGTCCCAGCGCGGAATGGTGCGCGCTAGAGCGCGAAGTTTTCGTGCACCCAGCGCGGGCGCGAATAGTCCCAATTGGCCTCGGCCATGGCGCTGACCAGCAGGGGGTAGATCTGCTCGATCGTGCGGCAGTAGATCGCGGGCAGCGCCAGGCGCGCGGCGTAGTCCTCGAGGGCGCGGCGTTCGTGGGGGTGAAGGCCGGCGGGCCCCAGGTCGCGCACCAGGCCCCAGGCCCAGGCGATCGAGCGGCCGGCGGCTTGCTTGCGATCGTGCAGGATCAGGTTGAGCAGGTCGAAGTAGGGCAGGTCGGCGGGCTCCGAGGAGCCCCAATCGAGCACTCCGAAGCAGCGGCCGCGCGGGTCGGTCATGACGTGCTTGGCGCGCAGGTCGGCGTGGTAGAGCACGCGCGGGAACGGCACCCCCAGGAGCTGTTCCTCCGCCGCGCGCCCGAAGCCTTCCAAGGCGCGGCGCGTGCTGGCCACCGCGGCCCGCCGGGCCACCAGCTCGACGCGCGCCGCGAACAGGCGCTCGAAGTCGGCCCGTCCGAGCGCGACCGCCGGCGCCACCGACAGGCTGGCCAGCGCCTCGGCGAGCCGCGCGTACAGGGGCCCGAGCACCTCGGCCCGGCCGGTGAACTGGGCCGCGGTGTGCCCCGGCAGGCGTCGCTCGGCGGTCGCGTGGCCCACGGGACCCTGTTCCTCGTGCAGCGGGGCCGGGATCGGAAAGGCCGGGAAACGGGCGCGGATTTCGAGCAGCCGCGCGAAGTGGCGCCGGGCCTGGACCTCCTGTTGGGGCGAGAGCGCCAGGTGCAGGGTGAAGCGGCCGCGCGGGTCGCGCTCGTCGCTTCCCGGCAGGCAGGTCTGCAGCACGGCGGTGTTGCCGCGCGTGGCGATCAGCACGTCGAGCTCGGGCACGGGCTCCCCGGCGGCCCGCGCCGCTCGCTCGAGCAGGCCGCGCCAGGCCGCGGCGCCGGGCGCCGCCCCGGGGGCGCGGGCCAGCAGCGCGAAGGACGGCGCGAACCAGGGCACGCAGCCGGTCCGCTGGGCCAGCAGCTTGAGCCGGTTCTTGCGCTCCATGGGACCCACGGTCAGGCGCGGCCGGGGTCCATCGAGGGCCAGCAGGTGGCTCCAATCGTGGCTGTGCGGGTAGAGCGCGAAGCTGCGCTCCGGGTCGAAGCGCGCCGAGCGCAGCCGGGAGAGGTGCCCGCGCAGGGAGGCTTCGCCCGCGCTCGGGCGCGCCAGGCGCGCGAGCAGCTCGCGCGGCGAGAGGAGTCGGAAATCCGCGCGCTGGCCCGAGGAGCGCTTGTACGCCAGTCGGTTCTCGGCCGCGATCAGCAGCTCGCGGCGCGCCACCCGGGCCAGCTCGGCGAGGCTCGGCCCGCCCTCCAGCCCGAGCGGCGGGGCCGGGCTCTCGCGCACGATCAGGTCGATGCTGCGGTCGAACAGTGGCAGCCGCTCCCCGTCGAAGCTCACCGCCGCGACCGGAGCGGCGCTGCCGAGCAGGGCGCGCAGGTATGCCAGCGCCGCCTCTGCGCGCAGGCGGCAGCGATCGGCGAGCAGCAGGCGGTAGCCGGCGCGCAGCAGCGCCAGGGCGGCCCCCGAGCCGGCGTTGCCGATCAGCAGCGCCGTGCCGCCCGGGGTCAGCAGCGGCAGGAACGCGGCGCGGCCCTCGCGCAGCAGCATCATCCAGCGGCCCGCAGCCTGCCGGTCGAGCTCGAGCAGGGTGCTTTCGAGGGCCAGCCGGGGTCCTTCCGCGGCGCAGCGACCCGCGAAGCGAGCCAGAGCGGCGGGGCCGATCGGCCCCGCGCACTCGGCCTCAGCCAGGGCGCAGCCCCGCGGGCAGCGCGGCGCGCTCGGTCCCTTCATCGCGCGCCTCCGTCCGCTGGCGCAGCTCGCTCCGCGCTGGCGATTTTCTGTGCTCCTGGCACCAGCAGCAGCGCGACGGGCAGGAACAACAGCACCCCATGGCGCCAGGTCTGCGCGCCGAGCGCGCAGGCGAGCGCGGCCCCGATCATCAGCGCTGGCTCGCGCCAGCGGATCTCGAGTGCCTCTGCCTGGGTGAGCTCGCGGCCTCGGCCGTTGGTCGAGGAGAGGCCGGAAGCGGCTGCGCAGATCCCGACCAACGGCCAGAGCATCAGCCACGGTGCCCTGTTGAACATCACTCCCCACCAGCCGTAGCGCACGCCGAACTCGGCCCACTCTGCGAGCGCCGCGAGCCCGAGGCTCACCCCGAACACCGCGGCCGCCGCGATGCGGCTCGGCCCCGTGCTCAAGGCCACGCACAGCGCCAGCCAGAGCCCCACCGGCCAGGTCGGCCCGCCGGCCAGCACCACCAGCGCTCCCGCCAGCGCCAGACAGCGTCGATCGGCGCGGCGCAGCCAGCCGATCGAGAGCAGCGGCACGAAGGTCAGCGCCCCGGGGGGCGTTCCGATCAGGGCGGCAGGCGCCAGGAGTCCGAGACCCAGCGCCCGCTGCCGCGGGCTGCATCCCGCATGGCACAAGCACAGGTCCAGCAGCCCGGCTGTCGTCCAGAGACCGAGCAGTTGCCCCGGGTGCACGATGCAGCGCTCGAGACCGGCCAGCAGCAGCGCCAGAGGCAGCAGCCCGGCCAGGGCCCAATCCAACGGGCCGAAGGGCGCTTGGAACGGCGCGTGGCGCGGCACCATGGCGCGCGGACCGAAAACCCGTGGCCAGGCCCAGACCAAGAGCGCCAGGCCCAGGGCGACCCAGAGCGGGAAGGGCTTGAGCAGGGCTCCGAGGGCCAAGCTGGCGGCGCTGGTGTGCAGCCAGCGCAGCGTGCCCGGTTCGGGCGGCGACCCGGGCGGCAGCAGGGCCAGCAGCGCGCGGCCGCCCAGGGCCAGCAGCGGCCATTCGAGCAGCGCGGGCCCGAACAGCTTGGCGTGGTCGTGTCCATTCCAGGCAGCGAAGGACCCCGCCCCGAACACGGCGAGGGCCCACAGCCACTCGATCAGAGGGTGCGCGGCCTTGGAGGACACCCGAGCAGTCTGCCAAGGCCGGAGCCCAGTGCCGCCGCTCGGCTTGAACCCAAGGCTCCGCGCCGCCCGGCGGGTCTCGCCCGGGACCGGCGCGGCCCTGAGGTCGAGGCCCAGCGGTCCTGCCCCGCTGGAGCTGCCCCTCGGGACCCCTTCAGAGACGGCCTCCGGCCCGCCAACGCTCGGCCCAGACCCCGGGAACGCCGCGCGGCCCGCCGGGCCTCAGGCTCGGCGGGCCGCGACGGCCCGATCAGCGGCCCTGCGGGCTCACTGGGGATTGACCGAGATCACGTGGTAGCTCTGCATCACGCGACCGATCGCCGGCAGGATCAGCGGCGTGCCCACCGGGCGGCGCCAATTGCTGACCAGGTCGACGAAGTTCTTGTGGCCCACGGCCACCCCGGTCGGGTCGATCAGGAAGGCGCCGAACCCGCCCTGGGTCTCGGTGCCGTAGAAGATCTCCAGGGCCTGCCCGCCGCCCACGGTGCCGCCCTGGCAGGCGTCGCGGTAGGCGAACAGGCCCTCATCCGCGCGCACCGCCTCCGGTCCGGGGTAGTCGTTGCCCGTGGTCCAGGTTCCGAGGGAGGTCGAGATCAGCTCGAACCACGGCACGGTCCCGAACAGGTTGACCGTCTGGAAGTTCGAGCCGCATTGGCTCGCCCCTTGCAGCCGGACCGCGGCGCTGTTGATCGGGCCCAGGGCGGGCGGGTTCAAACAGCCGAAGGCCAGCGGGGTGTAGGCGCCCTGGGCCAGGTCCTCCTCGCTGTTGCACAGGGCCGGCGTGCCCGGTTGGGCCACGTTGCCGACCGCGCGCACGGTCTCGAAGACCACCGGGGCCGGGGTGATCAGGCTGACGGCCGGAAGGAAGGGGTTGATCGGCGTGTTCGGGGCCACCAGCGCGTAGCTGCGCGTGGGGTTGGCGCCCGAGTTGTTGCTGGAGATGCCGGGGAAGTTGATCAGCCAATCGGCGCCATGGAAGAGCGCCACCGAGGTCCTGAACTGACCCGTGTTGCAATCGAGCGCGTAGTCCACGTGCCCGTAGTAGAAGACGGTGTTGTTGATCGCCAGGTCGGCCGGGAACAGGAGACCCGAGGGCGCCACCGGCGAAGGATTGGCCTGCAGGTCGAGCTTGATCAGGAAACGCCAGACCTGGTAATCGGCGGCCAGGGGCGGCACGGTCGGGGCCACGCTGATGTTGCCGGTTTCGGTCCAGGTGCGCGAGTAGTCGAGGATGCCCTTGCCGACCAGGTGCGTGTTGCCGAGGCAATCGCTGACGCGGATCTGCACGCCGAACTGGCCGCAGACCGGGCCGGGCAGGGGCGGGGTCAGGTCGAGGTTGGTGCAGGTGGTGCCGGCGAGCGCGCAGGAGTTCCAGGCGATCGCGCTGCCGGGCAGGCTGATCGGCGGGAAGGCCGGCAGGTTGGCGCCCGTCGGCGTGCAGCAGGGGCCGGCCAGGTTGTCGGGGGCGAAGCAGGGGCTGACCTGGGCCAGGGCGGCCGGGGCGATCAGGGCCAGGCCGGCGAGGGAGAGGAGTTGGCGCAGCATGGGCATGCGGGGTGGGGGAAGCCGGGGCGGCGCGAAACGCGCCAACCCGGTCAGTGCCGGGGCCGCAGAGGGCGCACGTTCCGGGTCGACAGCAGGCGCGTAAGTTCATGTAAATCAGAGACTTACGGTCCCGTCGCAGCCGCCCGAGCCAGGCCTCCCGCGCAGCGTCCCGGGCGCCCCCGGGGGCGCGGCCGCCCCCCCGCCCGGGGGCGGCCGCGGGCCCGCGGCCTCGGACTCCGGGCCGGCGGGCCCCGGGCTCACAGGGGGTTGGCGGAGATCACGTGGAAGCTCTGCATCACCTTGCCGATCGCCGGCAGCATCAGCGGCGCGCCCGCCGGCCGGCGCCAGTTGCTGACCAGGTCGACGAAATGGCCCACCGGGACCACCACGGCGCCCGGCTCGACCAGCTGCGAGGGGAAGCCGCCCAGGGTTTCGGCGCCGTAGAAGATCTCGAGCGAGATGCCTGCGCCGGGGCCCGCCGCCTGGCAGCCGTCGCGGTACTGGAACAGGCCTTCGTCGGCCCGCACCCGTTCGGGGCCCGGGTACTCCCCGAGGCCGACCCACTGGCCGATCGAGTTCGAGATCGTCTCGAACCAGGGCGTCAAGCCGAACAGGTTGAGGCTCTGGAAGCCCGAGCCGCAGTTGCTCTGGCCCTGCATGGCGATGGCCGCGGTCTGGATCGGCCCCAGCGCCGGGGGATTGATGCAGCCGAAGGCCAGGGGCTGGTAGGTGCCGCCGGCGAACAGATCCTCTTCGGTGCGGCAGGCGGGGGCCGCGGGGTTGCCCACGCTGCGCACGCTGTCTTCGGCGAAGACCCCCGCGGCGACCACGGAGGGGGCCGGGATGAAGGGCTGCAGGGCCGTATCGGGGGCCACCAGGGCGTGGGAGCGGAGCGGATTGGCGCCGCCCACTCCGCTCGAGATGCCCGGGTAGTGGATCAGGAAGTCCGAGCCGTGGAACAGCATCAAGGCCTGCTTGAACTGGCCCGTCTGGCACACCCGGGCGTAATCGACATAGCCGTAGTAGAAGGCGGTCGGGTTCAGCGTCAGGTCGGCGGGCACGGCGATCGAGGGCTGGACCGCGGCCAGCGGGGACGCCAGGTCGACCTTGACCAGGAAGCGGTAGACCTGGAAGTCGACGTTGGCCGGGCCGGCCGGGGTCGGGACGACGCCCTGCTCGATCCAGGTGCGCGCATAGTCGAGCAGCGCCTGCCCTTGCAGCAGGGTGTTGCCTTGGCAGTCCTGGAGCCGCAGGGTGGCCTGGAGCTGGCCGCAGACGCCGCTCGGCTGGGGGGCCTGCAGGCTCAGGTTGGCGCAGACCTCTCCGGCCAGGTTGCAGGTGTCCCAGGCGATGGCGCTGCCGGGCAGGCTGAAGGGCGGCAGGACCGGGAGATTGACGCCCACCTGGGCGCAACAGGCCCCATCCAGGTTGTCCGGGATGAAGCAGCCCCCTTGGGCCCAGGCGGCGCTGGTGAAGGTCAGGGAAAGGACCGAGGTCAGGAGGAGTGAACGCATGGGAAGGTCGGTGTGGCGCGCTTCAGCGCGGGGGCTCTGCCCCAGGGAATCGAAGCTGCGGGCGGTTTTCCGCTCTGCCCCCGTCAGAGAGCCCCGCCGGCGAAGCGCACAGGCCGCGAACAAAAAATCTCGGTCCGCCCTGGATCGCCCGGCTCTGCGTGGGGACCCAGCTCCTGGACGAGGGCGGACCCAGGCCCCGCGGCCTCCCGAACCCTCGGCACCGGGCCGGTTGTGCCGCCCAACCTCCCTGGCGCTGCCAGGGCTGGCGCCGGTGTCTGCAGGCCCCCTGGCGGCCGCCCTGAAATCGCGCAGCCAGGGCCGCTCGGGCTGCGGGGATGCTGTCGCCGTCCCTGAGGAACTACGCCGCTGCGGAGAAGGCCCCGCGGCGCCCGGCGGCGCGCAGCAGCAGCACCACGGCGACGGTGGTTGAAGCGATCACCAGGAGCGAGCTCTCGGGACCGAAGATCCCGCCGGTCAGCCAGTCGGGTCCGGCGTAGCGGCTTTCGAGGGGCGCCAGCTTGCGCCAGTCCTCGATGCCGGAAAGCGGGAGGCCGCTGAGCAGGATGGTGAAGTTCCAGGCGGCGTGGTGGGCGGCCACAGTCCACAGGTTGCGCGCCAGGACGAAGACCGCGCCCCAGAGCAGGCCGGTCAAGGTCACGGAGACGAGCATCGTGAGCGCATCGCGGGTTCCGCCGTCTGCGACGTTCTCGAGATGCTGCACGGAGAACAGCAAAGCCTGGATCGCCAAGGCCCACCGGGTCCCCCAGGCCTGCTCGAGGATTTGGAACAACAGGCAGCGGAAGACCAGTTCTTCCAGGGTTGCCGCGATGGCTATCACGACCGCCACGCCGAGCAGGCTTGGCGCAAAGCCGCGGAACAGGACCAACTCGTAGGCGCCAAGGGCATAGAGCAGGGCCATCGGGAGCGCCACCATGGCGGCGCCGCTGGCGCCTCCCCATAGCAGGGAACGCGGCCGAAGGTGGAGCTCGCTCGCTTTGCGCTGGGCATGCCAGCGCACGAAGGTCCAGTAGCCCGCCAGCGCCGTGGAGATCAGGCCGGCGCGCCTGATGGCGCTAAGTGCGCTGGGTCCCGGTTGGAAAGCCGATTCGATCAGCGGCAGCAGGCCCAGCCGAAAGGCTGTCATGGAGCCCAGCACCGCCAGCCCGCCCAGCAGCAGCGAAACGAGCAACTTCCCGACGGCGCGCAGGCGAGAGCGCGCGCCTTTGCCTGCAGCTTGCGCGCTGCTGCGGTTCGGCCCCAGGCCCTCACGAAGCTCCGCCTCCGCGCCCGGGGCCGGCGTTCTTGCCTGGGAGGAATCGGCCTTGGGCTCGTGACTTTGCATGGGGGGATCGGAATCCAGCCGACCCTGGGCGACAGGGAAGCGGCCTAGACTGCGGAGCGAGCCGTGTGGGGTGAGGACCTCTCCCAAGCGAGGCCGCGGGCTTGCGCGGTTTGCTGGCGAAGATCGCCGGCCTTGCAACGCTGCTCGGGGGGGCTGAGCTCCGGGGCGGCGGCGCCGTGGCCTGGGGGGCGCGCGGCCGGGGCTCCGCAGCGGCGGGGGCCGCGAAGCCTTGGCCGCCGGGTGGCCGGCGCTGGGAATGGGCCTGGGCGGCCGGTGGGCTCGCCGGCCAGGCACAGATCGCCAGGCAGCGCCGCAGGCACTGGCTGGGAAAAGCGACGGCGGTTGTGGCCGGCCGGCCCTGTGGTGCTGGGAGCTGGTCGCGCCGTGGGGTACGGGGCAGGTGGGCTCCCGTTTCCCGCGCTGCGCGCCGGCTGCGCCGATTCGCGAGCGGGCCCGGTGAGGGCCGCGAGCCTCGCCGGCCGCCGATGCCGCTCCACCGGGGACCCGCAGGGCGGTGTTCTCGGCCCCGGGTCGAGGCCCCAGCGGCCCAGGGGAGAACCGGGCCTGGCCCGGCTGCCAGCACAGCGGGGACCGGGCGGCCCAGGAATCATCGGGGCTCGAGCCCGGTGCGGATGCTGCACCTGCGGCTAGCGGGGGGCTTGACTGCGATGGTGTTGTCGCCGACCCGGGATGCTCCGGCAGCCCGGGGGCAGCCGTTGCCCGCTGTTCCGGGGGCTGGATGCTGCGGCTGGGGCGGAGCCCGATCGGGCAGCGTCCGGGCGCTACACTCCCGGCAGCGTTCGGCAGCCCTTGCCTGCGCGCCAGCCGGCATGGGCGAAACCGACACTCTGCGGCCCGACTCGGTGCGCGTGGCTGTGCTGCAGTTCGACGTGCTGCGCGGCCAGCCGCAAAAAAATCTGGAGCGCGTGCTGGCGGGGCTCGAGCAGGCCGCCGAGCGCGGGGCGCAGCTGCTGGTGCTGCCGGAGATGTGGGCCACTTCCTTCGCGGCGGCGGGAGGGCCCTTCGGGAGCGCGCAGGCCCAGGCGGCGGCCATCCAGGCCACCTGCGAGGTTCAGCGCCTGGCCGGCACGGCGGCGGCGCGCCTCGGATTGGCCCTGGTGGGCTCCGGTTTCGGACCGGAGTCACACTGCGGCCGCCCGCCCAATCGCCTGACCTGGCAGGAGGGCGGGCAGGTGCGCCTGGCCTACGACAAGGTGCACCGCTTCGGCCCCACGGGCGAGCCCCTGGCCTTCGCCCGGGGCTGCGAGCCGCCCCAGCCCCTGGCCTGGCGCGGCCTGCTGGCGGCCGGCGTGGTGTGCTACGACCTGCGCTTCGGGCCCCTGTTCGAGGAGCTCTTGGTGGCCGGGGTCGAGCTCTTGTGCGTGCCCTGCCAGTGGCCGACCCCGCGCCAGTCCCACCTGGAGGCCCTGGCGCGTGGCCGCGCCGTGGAGCTGCAGGCCTTCGTGGTGGTGGCCAACCGCTGTGGCCGGGAGTCCCTGGGGCGCCGCGGGCGCTGGCTCGAGTTCGGCGGCGGGTCCCTGATCCTGGGGCCGGACGGGCAGCCCCTGGCCCAGGCCGGCGATGGGGAGGGCCTGATCTGGGCCGATCTGGACCCGGAGCGCGCCCGGGAGCTGCGCCGCCAGGTGCCGGTGCGCGCGGACTGGGCCGGGCCCGACTACGCCCGCTGGCGCGGCCGCCGGGGCGATGCTTGAGGGGCAGTTGCTCCGCCCTTCCCCGGCAGTTACCGAACCGCCCGGAGCGCTCCGGGGCAGGCCCTGGCTATACTCCGCCCCCGCGCTCCGGGATCCCAGGATCCGGCGCTGCCTCCGCCATCACCGCTGCCCCCCACCTCCCGCGTGAAGGAAGTCGTCCTCGCCGGCGCCTGCCGGACGCCGATCGCCAAATTCCAAGGAGGCCTGGCCTCCTTCCGTGCCCCCGAACTCGGCGGGCTTGCCATCCGGGAGGCCCTCAAGCGGGCCGGGGTGGCCCCGGATCAGGTGGACGAGGTCATCTTCGGCAACGTGCTGCAGGCCGGCATCGGGCAGAACCCCGCGCGCCAGGCGGCCCGCGCCGGTGGCGTTCCGGACAGCGTGGGCGCGGTGACGATCAACAAGGTCTGCGGTTCGGGGCTCAAGGCCGTGATGCTGGCCGCCCAGGCGATCCGGGCCGGGGATGCGGACTGCATCGTCGCCGGGGGCATGGAGAGCATGAGCAACTCCCCGTACCTGGTGCGCGGCGCCCGCGAGGGCCTGCGCCTGGGCCACGGGCAGCTCGTCGATTCCATGATTTTCGACGGCCTGTGGGACATCTACAACGATTTCCACATGGGCATGACCGGCGAAAAGGCCGCCGAGAAGCACGGCATCTCCCGCGCCCAGCAGGACGAATTCGCGGCCGAGAGCCACGCGCGCGCGGCGGCCGCCGAGAAGGCGGGCCGTTTCGCTGCGGAGCGCTTCGCCGTGCCGGTGCCCCAGCGCAAGGGCGATCCGCTGCTGTTCCAGACCGACGAGAACGTGCGCGGGGACACCACCGCCCAGTCGATCGCGGGCCTCAAGCCGGCCTTCAAGAAGGACGGCGGCACCGTGACCGCGGCCAACGCTTCCTCGATCAACGACGGGGCCTCGGCCATGCTGGTCATGTCCGCGGACAAGGCCAAGGCCCTGGGGATCAAGCCCCTGGCCCGCGTGCTCGGCTACGCCACCGGCGGCACGGCCCCGGAATGGGTCATGATGGCGCCGGAGGTTTCGATCAAGAAGCTGTCCGCCAAGCTGGGCCGCGACCCGCGCTCCTTCGACCTGCACGAGATCAACGAGGCTTTCTCGGCGGCGGCCTGCGCCCTGACCAAGGTGCTCGAACTCGATCCCAGGAAGGTCAACGTCAACGGCGGCGCCGTAGCCCTCGGGCACCCGATCGGCGCCTCCGGGGCGCGCATCCTGACCACGCTGCTCTACGCGCTGCGCGAGCGCAGCCTCAAGACCGGCATGGCCTCCCTGTGCCTGGGCGGCGGCAACGCGGTGTCCCTGGCCGTGGAGGCGCTGTGATGGGCGGCTCGCTGTTCAAGCAGGTCGGCGTCGTGGGCGCGGGCACGATGGGCAACGGCATCGTGCAGACCTTCGCCAGCTTCGGGGCCGCGGTGACCATGGTCGACGTCAGCGACGCGGCCCTGGCGCGCGCCCGGGAGGCGATCGGCGGCAGCCTGGCTCGCTTCGTCAAGAAGGGCAGCCTGACCCAGGCCCAGGCCGACGAGATCGCCGGCCGCATCCGGCCCAGCACCCGCCTCGCGGACCTGGCCCAGTGCGAGCTGGTGGTCGAGGCGGTGGCCGAGAAGCTCGAGGTCAAGCGCTCGGTGTTCCAGGAACTCGACCGCGTGTGCAAGCCCGGGGCGATCCTGGCCACGAACACGTCCTCGATCTCGATCACCACCATCGCCGCGGCCACCAAACGGCCCGAGTGGGTGGTGGGCATGCACTTCATGAACCCGGTGCCGCTGATGAAGCTGGTCGAGGTGATCCGCGGCCAGGAGAGCTGCGCCGAGGCCGTGCGCGGGGCCGTCGAGGGCGCCCGGAGCCTGGACAAGATTCCCGTCGAGGCCAGCGACTATCCGGGCTTCATCAGCAATCGGATCCTGATGCCCATGATCAACGAGGCCATCTACTGCCTGATGGAGGGCGTGGGCACGGCCGAGGGCATCGATCAGGTGATGAAATTGGGGATGAATCACCCCATGGGACCCTTGACCCTGGCCGACTTCATCGGGCTGGACGTGTGCCTGGACATCCTGGGCATCCTCCAGCGCGACCTGGGCGACGACAAGTACCGTCCCTGCCCCCTGCTGCGCCGCATGGTCGCGGCCGGCCGGCTGGGCAAGAAGAGCGGCAAGGGCTTCTACGACTACACCCAGAAATGACCTCCCGGCGGCCCCCGGACCCGGGCTCGCCCGGGCTGACCCCGGGCCGCCCTCCGCCCGCCGCCCCCGGGCTTCCCTCCGCCCAGACCCCTCGGCGATCTCCCGCGGCCACCCGCCGGGCCCCGAGCTGACCGCGATCGGCGGCCCAGCCCTGCCCCCGGGGCTCGGCGCCGCTCGCGCCGGGCCCGCTCCCCGGCCGATCTAGGCCGGGCGTGCGCGCCCCCCCCAGCGCTCCGCGCTCGGATCCTCCCCGGGGCCGGCCCGCCGGCCCTCGAGTCAACTTCTCAACCTTTCGCCCCGCGGCCCTGCCGCAGCGGCGGCCCCGCCGGGCCGCCGTCCCGACAGCCCATGAATTTCGAACTGGACGAAGAGCTCGGCATGGTGCGCCAGATGGCGCGCGACTTCGCCGAGGGCGAGCTGCTGCCGCGCGCCACCAGCCACGACCGCGACGAGAAGATCGACCCGTCGGTGCTGACCAAGATCGGGGAGCTGGGCCTGTGGGGCCTGACCATCCCGGAGGCCTACGGCGGGGCCGGGCTCAACAACCAAGCCCTGACCGCGGTCTTGATCGAGATCAATCGGGCCTGCGCCTCGACCGGGGTGACCCTTTCGGTGCACAACAGCCTGATCGGCGCTCCGATCAACAAGTGGGGCACCGAAGATCAGCGCCGCCGCTTCCTGCCCAAGCTGGCCAGCGGCGAGTACATCGGCTCCTACTGCCTGACCGAAGCCAACGCCGGCTCCGACGCCGCCGCCCTGGCGACCACCGCCGTGCCCGACGGCCCGGACCACTTCCGCATCAACGGCACCAAGCTGTGGGTCACCAACGGGGGCTGGGCCGGGTTGTTCCTGGTCTATTGCCGCACCAACCCCGGGGTTTCGAAGGCCAAGGGCATCAGCGCTTTCCTGGTCGAGCGCGGCACCCCCGGACTGCGCGTCGGCAAGCACGAGATCAAGACCGGCATCCGCGGCTCCTCGACCACCGAGATCGTCTTCGACGGCGTGCGCGTGCCGCGCGCCAATCTGCTGGGCGAGCTCGACAAGGGCTTCAACATCGCCATGGACACCCTGGACGGCGGCCGCATCGGCATCGCCGCCCAGGCGGTCGGAATCGGCAAGGCCTGCCTCGAGGCTTCGCTGCGCTACGCGCGCGAGCGCGAGCAGTTCGGCAAGCCGATCGGCGAGTTCCAGGCGATCCAGTGGAAGATCGCCGACATGTCCGAGCGCGTCGACGCCGCCGAGCTGCTGACCTACCGCGCCGCCTGGCTCCGGGACCTGGGTCGACCCTGCAGCCGCGAGGCGGCCACGGCCAAGCTATCCGCCTCCCGTGCGGCCAACTTCGCCGCCGACGAGTGCCTGCAGATCCACGGCGGCTTCGGCTACACCGACCACAGCCACGTGGAGCGCCTGTTCCGCGACGCGCGCATCACCGAGATCTACGAGGGAGCCACCGACATCCAGCGGCTCGTGATCGCGCGCCGCTTGCTCGGTTGACCCCGCTCCGCTGCGGCGGCTCTGCCCCCGCCGCCGCAGCCCGGTGCTGGGACCGCAGCCCCGCGCCGCGCCCCAGCCCCGCGCCGCGCCCCAGCCCCGCGCCGCGCCCCAGCCCCCCAGGTGCAGCGAGCCCAGCCCCCGGAATTCCCGCCCGCCGCTAGGCTCAGCGCTGGGTCCCAAGACCCTTGCCTCCTCCCCCCCCAGACCGCGAGCCCCCCCGCTCCATGCCCGCCACGCCCGATCCCGAGATCCTCAACATCGAGCAAGCGGCCCAATTGCTCGGCGTCAGCGTGAAGACCTTCAACAAGGTGTTGCACACCCAGGACCTGCCCGCCCGCAAGATCGGGCGGGAGTGGAAGTTCTCGCGCAGCGCCCTGATCGCCTGGGTCGGCCAGGGCAGCAGCCGCAGCTACTACCAGGGCGGCCTGGGCGAAGAGGACCACGATCTGATCGAGCCACATCCGCCCCAAGACAACCATCAGGCTGCCGCGGCCGGCCCCGAGAGCGCCGCGCCCCGCGGACCCGAGCCGATCCGGCGCACCAGCGGCTGGCGGCTCGAAGAGCGCCTCGATTGATCGAGCGCCGCTGCGCCGCCCCGCCTCCGTACCGCCCTCCGACGATTTCCTTCCATGAGCCCCGTCACCGAAGCTGCCCGCGCCCTGCCCGCCATCCACCACGGCCTGGAGCTGACCCAGGACCAAGCCATGATCCGCGACATGGTGCGGGAGTTCGCCCAAAGCGAGGTCCAGAAGATCGCGCACGAGATCGACGAGCACCACCGCTTCCCCAAGGAGTTGTGGCAGAAGATCGTGGACCTGGGGCTGCCGGGCATCCCCTTTTCCGAGGAGGTCGGCGGCTCCGGCGGCGACACCCTGGCCTACATCCTGGCGGTCGAGGAACTGGCCAAGGTCTGCGGGTCCACGGCCCTGACCCTGGCAGCGCACGTTTCCCTTGGCACGTACCCGATCTACAAATGGGGCGGCGAGAAGCTCAAGCGGCTCTACGTGCCCAAGCTGATCGCGGGCGAGTACATGGGCGCTTATGGCCTGACCGAGCCCAACGCTGGCTCCGATTCAGGCGGCACCCAGACCACCGCCGTGCTCAAGGGGGATCAATACGTCCTCAATGGCCGCAAGTGCTTCTGCACCAACGCCAACCACGCCGGCGTCTTCATCGTCACGGCGGTCACCGACAAGAGCCTCGGTCCGAAGGGCATCAGCGCCTTCGTGGTGCCGCGCGACACGCCGGGCTTCTCCCTGGAAAAGGGCGAGGTCAAGCTCGGCATGCGCGGATCCGACTGGGGCAGCCTGGTGTTCGAGGACGCGCGCATCCCGCGCGACCACCTGCTCGGCCCGGAGGGCGAGGGCTTCAAGACCTTCATGAAGACCCTCGATGGGGGCCGCATCTCGATCGGCGCCCTGGCCCTGGGCCTGGCCGAGGGAGCCTACGACCAAGCCCGCGCCTACGCCAAGAACCGCGAGGCCTTCGGCCGCCCGCTCGCCGAGCAGCAGGCGGTGGGCTTCAAGCTGGCCAACATGGCCACCGAGATCGAGTGCTCCCGGCACCTGCTCTACCACGCCGCGCGCCTCAAGGATTCGGGCCAGAACTACTCCTCCGCCGCGGCCATGGGCAAGCTGTATGCCTCGGAGACGGCCATGCGCGCCACCTACGACGCGATCCAGATCTTCGGCGGCAACGGCTACAGCCGCGAGTACCCGGTCGAACGCATGTGGCGCGACGCCAAGCTGTGCACGATCGGCGAAGGCACGAGCGAGATCCAGCGCGTGATCATCTCCAGGAACATCCTGAGGTGATGCGCCGGCCGCCCGCCGCGGCCAACTCGGCGGGGAGCCCTCCAGCGAGGGTCTCCCCGCCCCGCAGGGAGATCCAGGACCGGCGGCCAGCCGGGTTCTGCGGGCCGGGGCGGGAAGCGAGCGGCGCGGGTTCCGGCGACCGCCACGGGCCGACCTCGAGCGGCGGGTGGCTCCTTGGGCGCCCTGAGGCTGAGGGGGACGGGCTGCGCTCGACCGAGCGGCTTGCGGGCTCGGCCCGGCCTTGCCGCGCGTCGGATCCCGTGCGGATCGGATCCGTCCCGGTTGTTTCGGAGCCTGGGGCGGGGGTCAGATAGGCAGCCCAGGCGCGCGCCGTCCCCGCCGCGGGCCCCTGCCCGGGCCCCGGGGGAGGCCTGAGCGCGCCGGCCCGAATCGACCCCGATTTCGAAGACCATGGACCACAACGCTGCGATCGAGGTGGGGGGCTGGACCCTCGAGCCGCTGGAGGAGGGCAGCCTGCGCCTCGATGGGGGCGCCATGTGGGGCGTGGTGCCCAAGAACCTGTGGTCGGCCTGGACGCCGGCTGCGGACGACAACACCATCGCCCTGGCCACCCGGCCGTTCCTGGCCCGCCGCGGCGATCACGTGGTGGTGATCGAGGCCGGGGTCGGGGCCCGCTGGGAGCCCAAGAAGCGGGCTTACTTCCACCTGGACGGCGGGCGCTTGGAGGCGGCCCTCAAGCGCCGCGGAGTGCGGCCTGAGGAGGTCGGGCACGCCGTCGCCAGCCACGCCCACTGGGACCACATCGGCGCCTGGGTGGTCGAGCGCGAGGGCCGCCCCGAGCCGCTGTTCCAGAACGCCCGCCACCACCTGTCCGCCCTGGAGATCCGCCGCTGCCTGGACCCGGAGCCGGTGCGGCGGGCCTCCTACCGCGCCGAGGACCTGACCGCCATCGAAGCCCGCGGCCTGCTCGAGCCCTTCAGCGGCGAGCGGGAGCTGTTGCCCGGCCTTGCGGTGTTGGAGGTCGGCGGCCACTCCGCCGGCATCAGCGTGGTGCTGATCGGCGACCGCGGCGGCCCGCGGGCGGTGTTTTGGTCCGACGTTTGTCCGACCGCCCACCACATCCAGCCGCCCTACATCATGGCCTACGACCTGGACGTGGTGCGCAGCTACCAGCAGCGCTCGCGGCTCTTCGCCGCCGCGGCCGAGCAGGGCTGGATTTCCCTGTTTTTCCACGACAGCGAGCGCGCCCTGGGGCGCCTGGTGCAGGACGGGCCGCGATTCCGCTTGGTCGAGGGATGAGCGCGGGCCGAATCGCCGCCGGGACGGGGGCCGGGCCCCAGCGGATCGTTTCGTTGTGCCCCAGCCTGAGCGAGGCCGTGGTGGCCCTGGGCTGCCTGCCACGGCTGGTCGGGCGCACGAAGTTTTGCGTTTATCCAGCTTCCCTCCTGGCCCCGGTCGAGCCCCTGGGCGGCACCAAGGACCCGCGCCTCGAGCGGTTGCTGGAGCTGGCGCCCGACCTGGTGCTCATGAATGCGGAGGAAAATCGCCGCGAGGACCATGAGTGGCTCGAAGCCCGCGGCCTGCGCTGCCACGCGAGCCTGCCCAAGGGCCCCGAGGATGCGGCGGCGCTGCTGCGCGAGCTCGGGACGCTCCTGGGGGCGGAGCCGGCCGGGGAGCGCCTGGCGCGGGGGATCGAGGAGCGGCTCGCGCGCCTGCGCCAGCCGGCGGGAGCGGGCCCGGGTGCTGGGCGCAGCTTCCTGGGCCTGATCTGGCGCCGCCCGTGGATGGCCTTCGGTCCCGACACCTACGCCTCGCGCCTGCTCGAGGCCGCCGGGGGCCGCAACGTGCTAGGGGCGCCCGAGCCCCGCTATCCAGCCCTCAGCGCCGAGCAGATCCGGTCCCTGGATCCCGAGCGCGTGCTGTTGCTCAGCGAGCCGTTCCCCTTCGCCGCGCGCCACCGGCTCGAGCTGGAGCAGGCCACCGGCCTGCCGCCCGAGCGCTTCCAGGCCGCCGACGGGCGCCTCTTGACCTGGCATGGCCCCAGCACCGCGGCGGCCCTCGAGCATGCCCTCGAGCTGCTTTCCGGCCCCGCGGCCGAGCCGGCCTCCAGCGCCCCGGGGGCGCCTTGAGGCCAGGCGCTCGGCGGCGGCGCTGGGGTCGCCGAGCGGCGCCCGCGCAGGGCTCCAGCGGCCGCCGCGATCGAGCGTAACGCGCGCATGAGCGCCCCCCTCCGGCTGTCGTCCGTTCTGTCCTTGGCCGCGGTGCTGCTCGCGCTCCCCGGGGGCCCGGCGGCGGGAGCACCCGCCGGCCAGGGGGCGCCGTCCGCCGCCGCGGCGAGCGGCCGCGAGCTGGCGCTGCGAGCCACCCTGCGCATCGACGACCCCGCCTCGGAGCGCGTGCAGGTGGAACTCGAGCTCAGCGGCCTGGCCGGTCCGACCCTGCTCGAGTTTCCGATCGGCCACAGCTATGTGGTGCTCGAGCCGCGCTTCGCCGAACCCCCGCGCCTCGAGCAGCCCGCCGCCGGCGCCCGGCTCGAACGCAGCGGCTCGTTCGCCTTCCGGCTGGATCCGGGGACTGCGGACTCCGCGCGCCTGTCCTACGCCATGCGCCTCGACCATCGCCGCCAGCCGGAGGTCGTTGGGCGCGACGAATACGAGCAACCCTATCTGGCCGCCGACCACGGCCTGTTGGTCAGCGCCGTGCTGCTGATGGCGCCGCGCGCCGCACAGCCCGATGCGGTGCGCTTCGAGCTGCCGCCGGGTTGGGGCATCGAGTGCCCCTGGCCGGAGGTCGAGCCGGGCGTCTTTCGGCCCACGGATCGCGCCGCCCTGCAGCACGACCTGATCGCGGTGGGGGCCTGGACCGTGGCTCGCCAACAGGTCGGCGGCGTCGACCTCAGCGTGGCCTTTGCCCCAGGCCAGGAGCGCCTGGCCGCGCGCCTGGCCGCCGACCTCAGCCGCATCGTCGCCCGCGAGCTCGAACTGTTCGGCTCGCGGCCGCATCCGCGCTACCTGTTGCTGTTCGGCCGGCCCGACCAGCCCGGAGGCTTCTACGGCTCGCCCAAGCGCGGCTCGATGACCCTCTCGGTGGCCGCGGACCTGCCCGCCGACTCCGTGGCCGAGGGGCTGTGTCACCTGGTCGCCCACGAGTATCACCACACCTGGATGCAGGCCAGCTGCCAGCCCCACGGGGAGCTGCGCTTCTTCATCGAGGGCTTCACCGACTGGTACGCCTACCGGGTCACGGCGGAGCTCGGTCTGCTCGCGCCCGCCGGCCTGCGGCAGGCCTTCCTGGCGCGTCTGTCCGCCGCCGAATCGGCCTTGAGCGGCTACGACGACAGCCTGGCCGCCGCGGGGGGCGCGGACTTCTTCCGCGGCGGGCCGGCCTACGAGGCCTGCTACGCGGCCGGCCTGTGCTTGGCCGTGCTGCTCGAACGCGGCCTGCCCAGGGCCGGGGGTTCCTCGGGACTCGACGCCCTGATGCAGGACTTCTACGGGGACCCGCGCTGGCGGGACGGCACGCAGCCGCGCCTCGCCGACTGGCTGGAGCTGCTCGCCGAGCGTTTGGGGCCGGAGCAGGCCGGGCTGCACGCGGCGATCGAATCGGCGCTGGTCTCCAAGGCCGAGATCGACTGGGCCGCCCTGTTCGCGCTCACCGGGCTCCGCCTCGAGCGCCGCATCGAGGCCCTCGAGCAGAGCCCGCGGGCCAACTTCAAGGGCACCACGGTCACCGCCCTCGATCCCGCCGGCGCCGCCGCCGCCGTGGGCCTGGCCGCGGGCGATCGCGTGCTCGCGGTCCAGGGCCGCGCGGTGGCCGACGAAGCCGCCCTGCGCCGCGCTTGGGCGGCCGACCCCGAGGGCCGCTTCGAGCTGCGCTTCGAGCGCGACGGAAAAGCCCAGGGTTACTCCGGCCCCTACCCGAGCCGCGCCGCTTGGCGCTGCGAGCCGGCCGAGCCCTGGATCCCGGGCTGAGCGGGACCGCGGCGCGGCCGCGCGGGCCGCGCCCCCGCGCCCCCGCGCCCCCGCACCGCCGTCCGGCGGCTCGGCCTGCTCCGGCGCGGCCCCTTGCGGCGGACGCCTCCCGCGCTAGACCATGGGGGACCCTGCGGGGCGACGATGGCGATCCAAAGACGAGCTCCCCTGTTCCGCCGCCGCAGCCAGGCCGTGGCGGTGGCGGGTGCGGACCAGGCGCGCCCCCTGGCGGCGCCGCGCACGCCCACGCGCACGGTGATCCTTTCCAGCGACGGCGTCGGCGTCGAGGAGCGCGTGCTCAGCGGGCTGCCTTCGCCGGACGATGTGCGCCATGGCCAGGGGGCGATCACCTGGCTGCACGTGCAGGGGCTGTCCGACGCGGATGGCCTGCGGCGCTTGGGCGAGGAGCTTGGCCTGCACCCGCTGCTGGTCAGCGACCTGGTCACCATCGGCCAGTGGCCCAAGCTCGAAATGCTCGAGCCCCACATGGTGCTGGTGATGCGCTTCCTGCGCCTGTCCCCCGACGGCGGCCTCGAATGGGAACAGGTCGGTTTGGCCAGCTCCCCGGGGCTGGTGCTGAGCCTGCAGGAGCTGCCCCAGGACTTCCTCACGGCGCTGCGCGAGCGCATGAAGGCCGGCCGCAAGACGCTGCGCACGACCAGCTCGGATCACCTGGCGCTGATGGTGATCAGCACCGTGGTCGACAGCTACTTCCCGGTCCTGGAGGCCTTCGCGGACCGCCTCGAGGAGCTCGAAGAGCGTGTGCTGGTCGAACGCCGCGCCGACCCGGTCTCCCAGCTGTACCGCGTGCTGCGCGAGCTGACCCAGGTGCGGCGCGCGGTGCTGCCGCTGCGGGAGGCGCTCAACACCCTGCACCGCGACGGCGACGAGTGTCTGTCCGAAGCGGTGCTGCCCTACCTGCGCGACGTCACCGAACACCTGGACCAGGTGGCGCAGGTGACCGAGTCCTACCGCGACCTGGCCAGCACCCTGATCCTGGTGCACCAGTCCTCGGTCAGCAACCGCATCAACGACGTGATGCGCCTTCTGGCGGTGGTCACCACCGTGTTCACGCCGCTGACCTTCCTGGCCGGCGTCTACGGGATGAACTTCGATCGCGGCCATCCCGCCAACATGCCCGAGCTCTCCTGGCGCTTCGGTTATGCCTTCTTTTGGTTGGTTTCCGTGCTGATCGGCGGCGCGCTGCTGTACTACTTCCGCCGCAAGGGCTGGCTGCGGCGCCCGCCCGCCGAGGACGACTGACAGCGGCGGGCGCAGCGACCGAGCCGCCGCCTCGGCCCGCCCGCAGGCCCGCGACCGATGCGCTTGTCGGACCGGCGGCGCTGGGGCCCTATCGATGGCCGCGCCTGGGGCCGCCCCGGCCTGGGACCTAGATCCGTGCGCGGGGCCGATCCCGGCCTCTGCGGCCGCCGGACGGCGGCCCCGAGGCCTCTGGCGGGCTGGCGTCGCGCCTCCGGCGCGGCCCGAGGCGATTCTCCCTCAAGCCATCAATGGTCGGCTTCCTTGACCAGGTTGCGATTCCAGTCCGGGATCTCGACCACCAGGTCCCGGGTGCCGTCCGGCACGCACTGGCAGGCCAGCCGGGAGTCCGGGGTCAAGCCGGGGGCCAGGTCGAGCTGGTCGAGCTCGTCGTCGGTCGCTTCGCTGGTGCTCTGGCCTCCGCTGCGCACGACCACGTGGCAGGTGGAGCAGGCACACACGCCGCCGCAGGCGTGGTCGATCTCGACCCCGTGGCCCATGGCGATCTCGAGGATCGATCCGGGCAGCCCGGTGCGGTCGTAGGGCAGCTTGGAGGGGTCCACCTCCACCTTCCGCCCGCTGGGCAGGAAGGTGATCGTGTAGGCCCGGGTCGGCAGCTTGGCGCTGACCTTGCGGATGTAGGGATTCGAGCCGCCCATGGCTGGGGTCGGAGGGGGGGAGGGGCTTGGAGAATGCGACTTATAGCCCCTCGCCGAAGCCGCCCCACCCGGGGCTCTGCTCCGCCGGGGCCGAACTGCCGTGGATCGGCGGGGCCTCGATTTCGGGCGGGGGCCCGCGGCGGCTGCGGCGGCGGCGCGCGAGGCCCTGCGGATCGCTCGGATCGGCGCGATCCGGGGCCGGTTGATGGCCCTCGGGCCGGCGGGATTCCCGCCCCGGCTCCCCGGAGCGATCAGGAGCCGGCCGGGCCCGGTTGCGGGCCGGGCGCGGGCCCTCGGCCGGCGCCTCGCCCGGGGCGGGGGCTGCGCTGGCCCGGTCCTGCGGAGCGGGCCGCGCGCCGCCGCGAGCCGGGGCTCGAGCGTCCGTGGGTTCGGCGCGGCCGGCAAGCTCCGGGCCGCCGCCCCATGGGCCGCGCTCCGCCTGGGGCTCGAACGGCGCGAACGCCTCGGCCGGCGGCTCCCGGCGCAGCGGGCTGGTGCTGCCCGGACCGCGGCCTGATGCGGGATTCCGGCGCGGGCTCCCCGCTCGTCCCCCGGAGCCGGTCGGCTGCGGCTCCCGGGACGCCTCCGCCTCCCGCCCGGGAGCACGCCTGGATCGCGGGCCGGCGGCGGGGCCGGCCGGGTCGTCGCCCGGGGAGGCCGAGCCCCCCGGGCTCGCCGGGCCCCGTTGGGCGCCGTCCCGGCGCGAGCGGGGCAGGGGGGCGGGGCCGGCGCCCGCGCCCCGCTGCAGCTCCCGATCGGCATCGTCGGGCGCCTGCGGCTCGAGCCCGAGCGCCAGCCGGCGCTGTTCGCGATCCCGGCGGATGCGCTCGGCGCGCTCGCGGCGCCGCGCTTCGAACAGCTCCCGGGCGCTGGCGGGGCCGGCGCCCGAGGGGGTTGAGCGCTGGCCGGCGCGGGCTTCGGG